>ERZ1643247.1619-NODE-1619-length-20023-cov-6.384265_pt1 | contig 20023 bp, 15 predicted proteins | sample MGYA00579264_ERZ1643247 | MGnify/ENA primary metagenome ERZ1643247 (study PRJEB29033, sample SAMEA4952262) | chicken gut metagenome | biome: Broiler Chicken; feature: Gastrointestinal Tract; material: Caecum | place: Ireland | collected 2018 | study: Broiler... | reverse complement strand
TAGCTGGGTAGCGATGTATGGAAGGGATAAATGCTGAAAGCATCTAAGCGTGAAACTTGCCTCAAGATGAGATATCCCATAACATAAGTTAGTAAGACCCCTTGTAGACCACAAGGTTGATAGGTCGGAGGTGGAAGCACAGTAATGTGTGTAGCTGACCGATACTAATAGGTCGAGGGCTTATTCAAATTACAATCTTTTGTAAATTTTTAGCATAAGCTTTAAGTTAATTAATTATGCAGTTGTCAAGGTTCTAGTGAATTAGATAATTCATAGCTATAAGCTATTAATTATACCAAACTCAGTGACGATAGAGAGAAGGTCCACCTGTTCTCATCCCGAACACAGAAGTTAAGCTTCTCATCGCCGAAAATACTTGGCTGGTGACGGCCTGGAAAGATAGGACATTGCTGGGTTACTAAAAAAGCACCGCGTGAAAACGCGGTGTTTTTTTTGTAACGTGGCTTTCAAAGAAAGCCACACAATTTGCTGCGCAAATTGTCCAGCAATGTCATATAACTTCGTCGCATTTATGCAAATGTCACAAACTGCGTTTGTGTCGCTTGCCTCTCTGCTCCTCGTTATAGGAACATTGCTGGGGCGTTTCTACTCAAATACATTAAAGTGCCTTTGGCACTTAGCCAGCAATGTCATATAACTTCGTCGTGCTTTGAATTGTTTTCCTTGTTATAAGCTTAACAAAATAAATTTTAGTTAACTAAAATTTATTGCTAAAAGCAATAGTTCGCTTTGCTCACTTTTGTTAAGCTTTTTGCTGCGTCGCATATAACCAAATGTCACAAATAAATTTGTGCCGCTTGGTTTCTTGCTCCTTGCAATAGGAACATTGCTGGGGCGTTTCTACTCAAATACATTAAAGTGCCTTTGGCACTTAGCCAGCAATGTCATATAACTTCGTCGTGCTTTGAATTGTTTTCCTTGTTATAAGCTTAATAAAAATCCACCAGCTTAGCTGGTGGATTTTTATTATTTTTCTAATTTTTCTTCTTTTAATCTAATTTTATTTTCTGTTTTGGTTATTTTTATTAAATTTTTTTGGAAAGAATTTTTAAGCTTTAATATGTGCTTTTTTGAAATATAATTTTTAAAACGGAATGGATATAATGATTTTAATATCGTTTCTGTGTCGTATTTAGAAATATTATATTTTCTTTGTGCAATAATGTCAGCCAAAGTTTTGGTGCCTATTAAATTATTATAATTATCAAAGTCCTTTTTATCTAAGGCTTCATTTGTAATAACATTTATTAATTTATCTTTATTTTCAATATAAGGAAGCATTTTACTGCCATCATCTGTATATTCCCATAGTACAGAGTAGATAAAATATTCTTCTTTTTCAGTTTTTAATTCTTTTTTATTTTTAAATTTCATTTTTTTATCCTTTTATTTTTCTAAAGCTTGATTTTTAATTAATTCTTTTTTAAAGAAATTTTTTAATTTATATAATTTATTTTGTTCTATTTTTTTACTTTCACAATAACTTTTAACGCTTTCTTCGTAGCTAAGTGGCTCTTTTTGTGAATCTAAATTAGAAAGCATCATTGTAAAACATTTTAGGTAAGCAGGTGTGGGCATTTTACTGAGTTTAACAAAAAGCTCGCTTGTGCTTTTAATCTGCAAATTTGTTTTATGCGTCATTGAAATAAGGCTTTTTAAACAAGACGTTGGCTCTAAGTGTTTGCAATATGAAAAATTGTAGTATTCATTCGTATCCAAGTTTAAAATTTTGTATGGAGCAGTTTTTACAAATGGGAACACTACTTTTCCGTCTTCGCTAAACGCCCAATAAATTTCTGAAAGATTATATTTCATAATAAGCTCCCACTAAAATTATATATTACATTGTTTAAGATGTCAATAACGATTTTTAAAATAAATCTCCACGGAAATTTCCCGCGGAGATAATATTTAAAACACTAGTTCTTTTTGCGCGTTTCTTTTATAACTAGCCTTTAAACATTTTGAAATTTGCTTTTGCCATTTTTTAATTATTGCACTGTTTACATAATAGCCATACATAAAACGCTCAGCTGACATGCTGGCTGTGGACTCGTAGTAAGATTTTGGCAAAATATGGAATTTTGAAAGAATGTTTGCCGTGCTAACTATGTAATATCTTTCATTGTTAGAGTAGCCTAACGTTTTTGCAACAAAGCTTGCGTTTAGTTCTGGGCAGCTAGCTAAACTTACTTCGTTTTTAGAAGCAAGGTTTGTTAAGCTATCCTTTTCCTCGTCTTTTGCAAACGGCACTACAACTGTGCCTTCTTTATTTATTAACCAATTTACATCTATACCTGAAATCATAAGAACCCCCTTAGAAGCTATTACTATATCACAAAAATTCCGGCTTTTCAAGAGCTAAACCAAACTTTTATAAAATATTTTTGTAGTTTAATATGAAAAAATAGTATTTTTTGTGTTGCAAGAGTAAATTTTTAATGGTATAATCTAAGTATGGAAGAAGAAAAGAAGGTTACATATAAGGGTTATGGCGATATCATCTTGAATCAAGAAGATGATATTAACTATTATAAGGCTTCTCAAGAGTTTGAACTTGCTCAAGGTCTTCTTCTTGGCTATTACGATGAAAAGGGCGACTATACCATTTCTGAAGATATCTGCAAGGAACTTGTAGGCCTTGATAAACTTATAGATGAAACGGCTAGCAATAAATATTACGTTTCTGCAAAAGTTGGAGATTACAAATTAAAGTTTGAAATAGACGTAGAGAAAAAGGATACTAAAAAAGTGGCGTATCTCTACTTCAAGGAAAATTTTTCTTTAAGCGGAGTGCTAGAAAAGAATTTTTCCACGCTAGTTGCTTCATATATAGATGACGACGATATAAACTTTTTGTTTAGAATGAAAAAAGCTTTTAACTTGTTTGCACGAATTGAAGCGGAAGGCAAGGATATGTCTAACCTAGATAAAGCTGCTAAAATTTTGGCAACAAAAAAAGGGCTTTTAGATAAGCGTAGTAAGCTTTACTATCAGCGTGATAATATTGATAAGGCATATGTTAAAGAAATTTTAAACATATTAAAAAACTCTGGCCCTGGCGGCAAAAGGTTGATACTCATGTATCTTGAAGCCGTGAGAAGCAAAAGCTTAAACAAATTAAAGGTAAATAAATACGTTACTTTAAGGCAAGTTTTAGACCTTTATATGCAAAACGCCATGGTAGAGGGATACTTTCCAGATAAAAATATGCGTCAAATAAGAGACGCACGAAAAAAACAGATGGAAAAAACCAATTCTTCTCAGGCAGAGTACTCTGCTAACACTGCAAAGAAGGGTGGCGGAAAGAGTAAAGGCGGTGGCGGTGCAAAGAAGGCTAAGGGCAAGTCTGCTGGCGGTGGCGGCAAGGGCAAGCCCGCTGCTAAAAAAGGTCCTGCACCATTTGTAAGCGCTCCGCTTCCATCGGACGTATTTTCAAATTCAAGTAAACCTGAAGCTGCGCCAAAGCAAGAAGAGAATAAAAAATTATTCAATTCTCTTCCGCCCATAGTGGGATTAAAGCAATCGGAAAAAGAGCCGAACGTAGAAGAAAGGGTGCTTTAAAAAAACAGTTAGTTGAACTAACTGTTTTTATTTTTTATAAATCCTTTTCAGGGGCGTCGACGTGGCGGGACATTTTGCCTGTTTGCTTGTTGTAGGTAAACCTTGCAAATACACAGTAATCTCTAAGCTGCCCGTTAGATGTTACTTTTACTATATCGTAAAATTTTCCGTAAAGTTCGCGGAAGTCTGTGTACTTACGTCCGAAACTTTTCCATGCTAAGTGCTCTTTGGAACGAGTGAAATAGTCGTTTTTATCGCCGGCGATTGCACGGTTTACATAGTCGTTTATATATTGCTCTATGCAAATTCTGTTTTGTTTGCCGCCATCGGCGTTTGTCATGGAGCCGTCTAGTAAATCTTCTCCAGCCGTGCTTGTGAAAAATTCAAAGAAGCTTGTAAGGCTTTTGTTTCCTTTTAATTTTTCCTTGTTTGCGTCCATTTTGTTAATAAGTTCGCGGATATATCCGAGCCTGCCTTCGCCTGGTTCGCCAAGGTCGGCAACTCTATTTAGTTGGAAGTAATCTTTAACTCTGTTCCACTCTTCATTGTCACCACGAACTATAGACCTTACACCTGCAACTAAAAACCTATTATCCGACCACTCCGTATAAGTTTCTGTTTGTGTTAATTTGCGTTTAAAATGAAAATATGGTACTGACATAAAAATCTCCTTAACTAAATATATAGCACAATTTTAAAATTTTGTAAATAGTTTTATAAAATTTGTAGATTTTGAATTTTTTTTAGTTTTTTTAAGAAAATAACCTTGTGAAAAAATTTGTGTTAAACGGCGCGTTAGTGCTTGCCATATCTGGTTTTATTTGCAAAATTTTAGGGGCGTTTTATAGAATACCGCTTTCTAACATTTTGGGCGCGGAAGGAATAGGGCTTTATCAAATGATATTCTCCCTTTACTCGCTTGCGTTAGTTGTTGCAGGCGGAGCTGTTCCTACAAGCATGGCTATAACTATTGCAAAAATGCGAGCTAGCGGCAAGGGGAGCATTAAAAAGGTGTTTTTTAAGTACTTTTTTATCTCAGCTGGGCTTGGAACGCTATTCTTTTTAATATTTCTTTTGTTCGCGCCAAACATTGCGAGCCTGCAAGGAAATAGTTTAGCTACTACTGGTTATAGATACATAAGTTTTGCAGTGCTGTTTTCTTCTCTTATTGCTCCGTTTAGGGGGTTATTTCAGGGCTATGAAAACATGACGCCAACGGCGGTAAGCCAGCTTATAGAGCAAACGTTAAAGCTTGCTTTGGGGCTAGGTTTAAGTTATGCCTTTTTAGGCCTTGGCATAGAAATGGCTGTAAGCGGCGCGATTATTGGAGTAGCAGTTTCTGAGCTTATCAGTTTTATTTATATTTTTATAAGGGCAAAGTTCTTTTCTAAAAATGTGCAGAGTGAAAGTGGCGAAACTCCAAAAATTTTTAAAAGCTATGCACTTGTGTTTGTGTATGTTTCCATAATTCCATTAGTTACCGCAATAGACAGCTTTTTAACGGTAAACTTACTTAAACTAAACTTTTCTTCTCAAAGTGCAACGGAGCTTTTCGGAATTCAATCTGGAATGGTAAATTCGCTTATAAATTTCCCTGTAATATTTTCTTTGGCGCTTTCCACAAGTTTGCTGCCGTCGCTTACTTATTACAGTGCAAAGAATAATATTTATGAAGTTAAAAATAAAATATCGCAGAGTTTAAATCTTGTTTGGGTTATAATTCTTCCGTGTTTGCTTGCGTTTTACGTTTTGGCGCCCACTATTATGAGCATAGCATATAGCTCGCTTCGAGAAAAACTTTTTTTGATGGGCGTGCAAATTTTAAGATATAGCTTAGTGCAAATGATATTTATAGCGCTACTTCAAATTACGGCTTCAATTTTGCAAGCGAGCGGAAAGATAAAGTTTTTAATATTTAATCTTGTAATTTCAGCGGTTATCAAAATTGCACTAACGAGCATATTGGTATCTTCCGCGCAGTTTAATATTTACGGACTAGTTATTTCTAATATTGCCTTTTATTTAATTAGCTCTGTAACTAATTTAGTTTATTTATTAAAATTATATAGTTTAAAAATAAATTTAAAAAAATTATTTTTGCCGCTTATTTTTATAGCGCTAATGTTTTTCCCATGCCTTATAATTCAAAGTTTAAGTATAAATATTATATTAAAACTATTAATTTTAGCTTTTTTAGGTGTAATTTTATATATTTTTCCAATTATTTATTTTAAATTAATTGATATAAAAACTTTAAAAACTATTAAAAATACAGATTAAATTAAATATTTTAGCCAATAATTTTATTTATGAATAATAAAGATTTAATAAATATTATTAAAGAGAATACAAATATTTCATTTAAAAATATAAATTGTATTTTAACTGAATTTAAAAACGTAATTTTAGACGCTTTAAAAAAGGGTGAAATAATAAATATTAAAGGCTTTGGCAAGTTTTTCACTAGGGAAACAGGAGAAAAGTTCTATATTAGCCCTATAAGTAAAACTAAAAGGCTATCTGAAAATAGAATCAGACCAAAATTTAAATTTTCTTCTAAATTGCATTTTTAATTTTTAAATAAATATGTTAAACTAAACTTATGAAAATTAAAAACGTGAATATAGACGGGAACCTATTTTTAGCGCCTATGGCAGGAGTAACTGACTTTGCTTTTAGAAGTATTGCAAGAGAGTACGGCGCTAGTTTTTCTTATACGGAAATGGTAAGCGCAAAGGCGCTAATTTACGACAATAAAAAAACTAAAGACCTTTTAATTACTCTTGTTAATGAAAAGCCGGTAGGCGCGCAACTTTTTGGAAGTGAGGAAAGTGCCTTTAAAGAAGCATTAAAATTAGAAGAGCTTGAAAAGTTTGATATTATAGATATAAACATGGGTTGCCCTGCGCCTAAAATTGTGAAAAACGGCGACGGCTCTAAACTTATGACAAATTTTAGCAAAGCACGTGAAATTTTAAACGCCTGTGTAAAAGCTACTGATAAACCTATAACAGTTAAAATGCGCCTAGGCTACGACAAAGACGTAAGCCTAGATTTTGCTAAACTGTTAGAAGAAAACGGTGCAAGCGCTATCACTGTTCACGGAAGGCTTAGGGAAGAGTTTTATTCTGGGCAGGCTAACTTAGATGCAATAGCGCGGGTAAAGCAAAGCGTAAAAATTCCAGTTATAGGCAACGGCGACGTTGTGGACGAAATAAGCCTTAAAAGAATGCTTGAAACTGGGGTAGACGGCGTAATGATAGGGCGCGCGGCACTAGGCAAGCCATATATATTTAGTGAGCTTTTAGGTAAAAGCATAAAAGTAGATAAATTTTCAATACTTAAAAAACATATAGAGCTTTTAAGTAAATATTATTCAAAAGAATACCTTTCTACCTATATGAAGAAGCATATGCTTTGGTATTTAAAGGAAGAAAAGGGTGCAAGTAAGGTAAAACTTGAAATATGTCAGGAAAAGGACTTAGATAAGTGCTTAAATATTTTGCAAGAATTTTTTAAAAAATAATACGTAAATATTTGTTGATTTTAATTTTTAATGGTAAAATTAAACAAGAGGTTAATATGAAAAGAACAATACAAAGTTTAGATGTAAAAAATAAACGCGTACTTTTAAGGGTGGATTTTAACGTGCCTATGGAAGACGGCTTCATTACGGACGACACAAGAATTATCCGCGAGCTTCCAACTATCAAATACCTATTAACAAAGGGCGCTAAGCTTATTATATGCTCCCACCTTGGAAGGCCTAAGGGTAAAGTTGTGGAGAGTATGTCTTTAATGCCGGTAGCAAAAAAACTAGTTGAACTTTTACCACTAACAAAAATCCGTTTTGCAAACGATTGCATTGGTAAAGAAGCAAAAGCTATGGCGGAGAAATTAAAACCGGGCGAAATCCTTTTACTTGAAAATTTAAGGTTCTATCCTGGTGAAGAAAAGAACGACCCATTTTTTGCAAAGGAACTTGCGTCTCTTGCAGAAATATATGTAAACGACGCCTTTGGAACGTCGCATAGAAACCACGCTTCTATTGTTGGGGTGGCAAAGCTGCTTCCTAACGCCGTTGGCTTTTTAATGGGGCAAGAAGTAAATACTATTCTAGACGTGCTTGATAATCCAATTAGGCCATTTGTGGCTATACTTGGCGGAAGCAAAGTGTCGGATAAAATTTACGTTGTTATGAATTTAATTAGCAAAGTAAATGCAGTTCTTATTGGTGGCGGAATGGCATATACTTTCTTAAAAGCTAAGGGGGTAAATATTGGAAAATCCTTAGTGGACGATGAGAAGGTGGAGCTTGCTAAGAACATTTTAGACGAGGCAAACAAAAGGGGAATTGAAGTGTTCTTGCCAATAGACCACATGTGTGCGGAAGCCTTAACGCCTAACGCAAAGCCTAAAAAAATTAAGCATGAAGATATTCCAGACAACTTAATGGCGCTAGATATTGGACCTAAAACTATAAAGCTCTTTTCAAATGTAATTAAAAAATCTTCTACGGTAATATGGAACGGCCCTATGGGCGTGTTTGAATTTCCAAAGTTTGCTAAGGGAACGGAAAAGATTGCAAAAGCCGTTAGTAAAGTAAACGGTAAAACCGTAGTTGGCGGCGGAGACAGCATTGCGGCAATTCGTGAATTAAAATTAGATAGTAAAATATATCATATATCAACGGGCGGCGGGGCTAGCTTAAAACTACTTGAAGGAGAAATTTTACCCGGTGTTGAGGTGATTGAAGATGCTAAATAAAGTTATAATTGGCAATCAAAAAATGAATTTAACGGCAAGCCAAACGCGTAAATTTATAAACGCGTTCGTGCCAATGGTGGAGCACCTTAATTGTGATATTGCAATCTGTGTGCCTTACACAAATCTTGCCGTTTGCAAGCGCGCGCTTAAAGATACAAACGTTGCATTTGGTGCGCAAAATGTAAGCGAGTTTGAAAAAGGTGCTTATACCGGAGAAATAAATTCTGAAATGCTTGCCGATATCGGTTGCAAGCTTACACTTGTAGGGCATAGCGAAAGAAGAAAATATTTTTCTGAGCATAATAGCGAAATAAATAGCAAAATTAAACAAAATCTAAAATATAACATTACTTCTGTGCTTTGCATAGGCGAAAGTAAACGCGAAAGAACGGCAGGGCAAACTAGAAACGTAATTTGCAAACAACTTGATGAATGCCTTAGTGGGCTTTATGAAAACGAGCTTGAAAATATAGTAGTGGCGTACGAGCCAATTTGGGCTATTGGCACAGGGCAAACGGCAACAGGTAAACAAATTGAAGAAGCCGTAAGCATTATTCGTGAAGAAATTGCAAGGCTTTACACAGATAAGGCTTCTAAAAATATTGTAGTTCTTTACGGTGGCAGTGTAAAACCAGATAACGTTAAAAACTTTATAAACATAAAAAATTTAAACGGCTTTTTAGTAGGTGGCGTAAGCTTAGATGCTAAGGCGTTTAGTGAACTTATACAAGTATATGTAGGAAAGCCTACTAAGAAATAAAACGCATTCGAGCCTTGCCGAAGGCAAGCAAAAAGGCTTTGCCTTTTTAGCGGGCTTCGCCCGCGCTCGAATGCGTATAGCTGCACTTAAACTAGTGCAGTTTTTTTATGCCTTCAAATAGTTAAACGATAAAGTTTTAGGCGTAGACCCAGAAACAGGAGAATTAGTAGAAGTAGAAGTAACATCAACAGATACCGATGAGATAAAGTTTAAAGACGAATATACAATTTGGTACTTATCAGACGGAACAAAGGTAAAACTCGAAAAGAAGAGAACAATACATAGAAGAGTACGTCACTTTACATTAAATACAACAACAGAAACTTACTTTGCAAACGGAATGCTCTCTGGTAACTATCACACAAAACCAATGGCAAGTGAAACCTTTAAATTTATGAAATAATTTTAATTCTACTAAACATTCTGGTGGAACAAGTTAATTTTTAATTATAAAAATCTCCCATATTTTGCCTATTCAAAATATGGGAGATTTTTTATGTTTAAACTTTACTTAATTTGTCAAAAATTTTTTGTAAAAAGGGTTGACAGTGTGAAATTAAAGTGCTAAAATTGTTTAGATTAGTATACGAATAGTGAAAGTCTGCAATTCTCTCTAAACTTAATATGTGTAGCCAAGCATAATTATTGCCGTATGCTTGCTATTTTTCGTTAAGTAGGGGCTTTTCGCTCTTTTACAAAAGGTGCTAAAAGAAATTTTTTGTTTTTTAATAGGAGAAATTTATGCAAGAGATGCCTAAACTAAAAAAAGTTAACTTCGGAAAAACAGAAAGATATAGCTTTTCCAAATTAGATGAAAATTATGATATGCCAGACCTTTTAGACGTTCAAAAGAAGGCATATAAGGAATTTTTAGAAAAGGGTATAAAGGAGATCTTAGACGAATTTTCTCCTATTTCAGATTATAGCGGCAAGGCTAAACTCTACTTTTTAGGCGTAGACCTTAGCGGTAAGCCAAAATATTCAATAAAAGAATGTAAACAACGTGGTGTTTCCTACACCATTCCTTTAAAGGCGCAAGCAAGGTTTGTTGTGGAAGATAGCGGCGAAGCTATCGACCAAGAAGTGTTCCTTGGCGATATCCCTTACATGACAGAAGAAGGCTCTTTCATTTTTAACGGTATTGAAAGGGTTGTTGTAAGCCAAATTATTAGAAGCCCTAGCGTTTATTTCACTCGTGAACACGACGACAACTCTACTCTTCGCGGTCAAATTATCCCAACGCGTGGTATGTGGCTAGAATTTGAACAGGGCGCAAATGAAATAATTAAGCTCGTGCTAGATAGAAGCAGCAAAATTACAATCGGCTTATTCTTAAAGTGTTTTGGCTTTACTGCTGAAGAAATTTTAAAGCTATTTGGCGACAACGAATATTTAAAGGCAGTGCTTGAAAAAGAGCCACAAACAACTCAGGAAGAAGCTCTAATTGAACTTGCTAGAAAAACTCGCCCAACCGAAGTTCCATCAGCAGATTCAACAAGAAACTATATAAACCAATCATTTTTCAGCGACCAATATTACAATACAAACCGTGTAGGAAGATATAAATTCAATAAAAAGCTTTCCATTGCCACAAGAATTACAGGACAAGAGAGTGCAGAAGATATTGCAATCGACGACGAAGTTGTAGTAAAAGCAGGCGAAAAATTCACATACGAAGTTGCAAGAAGAATGCAAAATGCCGGAATTAACGAAGTTTGGGTTAACATTCATGGCAAAAAGCACTTAATGAGAGGTAACAACCGCGTTCAACTTTCCGCAGTGTTCCCATGTGATGAAAAAGAACTTGGAATTACAGAAGAAGTTTACTATCCAGTACTCTCGCAAATTTTAAAGGATAACAAAACAAAAGAAAAGAGAATGCAAGCTATAAAAGAGCATGCTAAGGACCTTATTATTACCACTCTTACAATGGACGACATTTTAGCTAGCCTTTCTTACTACTTAGACCTACTTGAAGGCATTGGCGAAGTGGATAACATAGACCACCTTTCAAACAGACGTATTGCAAGCGTTGGCGAACTTTTAGGAAACGCTTTCCGCTCTGGTATCAATAAGCTTTCAGCTGCAATTAAGGAAACGCTTCAAGGAAAGGAACTTTCCGAAGTAACACCTTCTCAAATTGTAAACCCAAGACCAGTTAACAAGGCGTTAAAAGATTTTGTTGCTGCATCGCAATTAAGTCAGCTTATGGATCAAATTAATGCACTATCCGGCTTAACTCAGAAGAGAAAGATTTCAGCTGTAGGTCCTGGCGGTGTTAAGAAGGAAAGAGCAAGCGCAGAAGTGCGTGACGTTCACTACACACACTACGGTAGAATTTGTGCTATTGAAACTCCTGAAGGTCAGAGCATTGGTCTTATTAGCACACTTACAAGTTATACAAGAATTAACGACTATGGCTTCCTTGAAACGCCTTATAGAAAGGTAGATAAAGCTACGGGCGTTGTAAGCAAAGATTACGAATATTACATGGCAGACGTTGAAGACACTTGCCACATAGCCCAAGCCACAGAGCCGCTTACAGAAGACGGCAAGTTTGTAAACCCACGTGTTATCTGCCGTTATAAAAACAGTATAGTTGAAGTTCCAGCTAGCCAAATAGATTTAATGGACGTATCCGCAAAACAATTTATTTCCGCAGCTACTTCACTTATTCCATTCTTAAATAACGACGACTCCGCCCGTGCACTTATGGGCGCGAACATGCAACGTCAAGCTGTGCCACTACTTCAACCAGAAGCTCCAATTGTTGGAACAGGTATGGAGTATAAAGTAGCTCATGACTGCGGTGCTATGATACTTTCTAAAATAGACGGCGAAGTTTCTTACGTTAGTGCAGACTATATTAAAGTTAGAAACGACCACGAAGAACAAACTTACTACTTAACAAAATTTGAAAAGACAAACGCAGATACCTGCGTAAACCAAAAGCCAATTGTAAAACATGGCGATAAAGTAAAAGTAGGCGATGTGCTTGCAGACGGCTTCTCAACTAATAACGGCGAACTTGCGCTTGGTAAAAATGTGCTTGTTGGCTACATGAACTGGGAAGGATATAACTACGAAGACGCTATTTTAATTAGCGAAAGAATTGTTAAAGAAGACGTTTACACATCTATCACATTAAAGGTTGAAGATATTAAATGTAGAACTACAAAGCTTGGCGACGAAGAAATTACAAGAGATATTCCAAACCTTGGCGAAGACGCTCTTAAAAACTTAGACGAGAACGGTATTGTTAGAATTGGTTCCGAAGTTAGAGCGGGGGATATATTAGTTGGTAAAGTTACACCTAAGGGCGAAACTGAACTTACACCAGAAGAAAGGCTTCTTCGTGCTATCTTTGGCGAAAAGGCAAGAGAAGTTCGTGATACTTCACTCCGTGTTCAACATGGCCGCGGCGGTGTAGTTGTAGACGTTCAAGTGTTCAGTAGAAAGAATAAAGACGAGCTAGAACCTGGCGTTAACATGATGGTTAAGGTGTACGTAGCTCAAAGAAGAAAACTTTCTGTGGGCGATAAAATGGCTGGACGTCACGGAAATAAAGGTGTTGTTTCCAGAGTGCTTCCAGAAGCAGATATGCCATACATGGCAGACGGTAGACCACTAGACTTAGTTCTAAACCCACTTGGTATTCCATCACGTATGAACGTAGGTCAGGTGCTTGAAGTGCATTTAGGTCTAGTTGCTCAAAGCCTTGGCTGGAAGATTGCAACACCGGTATTCGACGGCGCTGATGCAGATAGCATCAAACAACTTCTCGTTGCAAACAACTTCCCAGAAAACGGAAAAATTCAGCTCTACGATGGTAGAACTGGCGAACCATTCGATAACCCAGCAACAGTTGGCTATAAATATATGTTGAAGCTCGACCACATGGTTGATAGCAAGATGCACGCTCGTTCAACTGGACCATATAGCTTAGTTACACAACAACCTCTTGGTGGTAAAGCTATGTTCGGTGGTCAGCGTTTCGGAGAAATGGAAGTTTGGGCTCTTGAAGCTTACGGCGCATCTAGCCTTCTTCAAGAAATTCTTACAGTTAAGTCCGACGACGTTGTTGGTAGAACAAAGACCTTTGAATCTATTGTTAAAGGTCAACCAATTGCTGAACCTGGCATTCCAGAGTCATTCAAAGTGCTTATCAAAGAGCTTCAAGCTTTGGGTCTTGATATAAAGATTATGACAGAAAATAACCAAGAAGTATCCATAGCCGAACTTTCTAACGACGACCAAGACGTAAGCACGCTTAGCCAAGATATAGAAGAAGAGCTTAAAGATATCACGCTAGATTTCGACGAAGAAAAGCCAGAAGAACATGAAGAACAAGAAGAAGAGAAATCTACTGAACAAGAATTTGATACAGATAGCTTATTTGAAGATTTTTCAGATTTTGATGAATAAAAACAATGCAAGTTAAAGTGACAAAGTCACAAATTGAAGGGGAAAAATATGTTTGAACTTAATAATTTCGATTCAATGAAAATAGGAATTGCTTCACCTGAAAAGATTAGAGAATGGTCTTACGGCGAAGTAACAAAGCCTGAAACTATCAATTATAGAACACAAAAGCCTGAAAAGGATGGTTTGTTCTGCGAAAGAATTTTCGGACCTAGAAAGGACTGGGAATGTCATTGCGGAAAGTATAAACGCATTCGTTATAAGGGCGTTGTGTGCGATAAGTGTGGCGTTGAAGTTACAAGGGCAAAAGTGCGCCGTGAAAGAATGGGGCACATTGAACTTGCTGCTCCTGTTACTCACATTTGGTTTTTTAGAAGCGTTCCTTCTAGAATCGGAACACTACTAGATTTAACGCCAAAGTCACTTGAACAAGTTGTTTATTATGTAAACTATATTGTGTTAGACCCTAAAAACACACATTTTACTTATAAGCAAATAATTTCTGATAAGGAATACAGAGAAGCACTTGAAACTTATGGCCCAAATAGCTTTGAAGCTGGCATGGGTGCAGAAGCTATCAAAAGGCTTTTAAAAGAAGTAAACTTAAAGAAAGAAAGTGAAGAACTTAAAGAAATTTTAAAGACGGCAAAAGGTCAAAAGCGTTTAAAAGCTGTTAAAAAACTTGAAATTGTAGAAGCCTTTTTAACAAGCGGAAACGAACCATCTTGGATGGTGCTAGATGTGCTTCCAGTTCTTCCACCAGAACTTCGCCCAATGGTGCAACTAGACGGTGGAAGATATGCAACATCTGACCTTAACGATTTGTATCGTCGTGTTATCAATAGAAACAATCGTTTAAAGAAACTTATGGAGCTTGGAGCCCCTGAAGTTATCGTTAGAAATGAAAAGAGAATGCTTCAAGAAGCTGTAGACGCACTTATTGAAAACGGAAAACGCGGAAAGGCTATTCAAGGTTCAAAATCTCGTGAACTTAAATCCTTAACCGCAATGCTAACAGGTAAGCAAGGTCGTTTCCGTCAAAACCTTCTTGGAAAGCGTGTAGACTACTCAGGTCGTTCCGTTATCGTTGTTGGTCCAGAACTTAAAATGTATCAATGCGGTGTGCCAAAAGAAATGGCTCTTGAACTTTTCAAACCTTTCATTATTAAAAGGCTTGTAGAACTAAATCAATCACATAACATTAAGAGTGCAAAAAGGCTTATTGAAAAGGAAAAACCTATCGTTTGGGACGTACTTGCCGAAGTTATTAAGGATCACCCAGTGCTATTAAACCGTGCGCCTTCACTTCATAGACTTTCAATTCAAGCCTTCGAACCAGTGCTTGTTGAAGGTAGAGCTATCAAGCTTCACCCTTGCGTATGTTCAGGCTTCAACGCGGACTTCGATGGTGACCAAATGCCTATCCACGTTCCACTTAGTATAGACGCAAGAACGGAAGCTAGAACTTTAATGCTTGCTTCAAACAACATCTTAAAACTTTCCGACGGCGAACCAATTATCACACCATCTCAGGATATGGTTGTTGGTTGTTATTACTTAACGTTAACACGTCCGGGCGCAAAGGGTGAGGGCGGAATATATGGCTCAGAAGATGAAGCAATTATAGCTTATCAAACGGGCAACCTAGATATCCAAGCTGAAATCACACTTAGAAGAACGGTAGAAGTTGACGGCGTAAAATATACAGATAAATTCAAAACGTCAGTAGGAAGAGTTATCTTCAACTGGGCAATTCCACAAAACTTAGGTTTAGTTGATAGAAGTAAGCCAGAAAACATGGCAAAACTTGAAATCAACAAACCAGTTATGAAGAAGGACCTTAAAGAACTTACAAGCATAGCATATAAAAATCTTGGAACAACAGAATGTTCAAAGATGGTAGATAGAATTAAGGAAATGGGCTATAAATACTCTACACTTGGTTCACTTACAATTAACGTTTACGATATGGAAGAGCCACCAGCTAAGGCAGAAATTTTAAAGAATGCCGAAGCAAAAGTGCTTGAAAATGAAAAACTTCTTCGTCGCGGCCTTATAACACTAGATGAAAAGCTTTCATCTAACATCAACGTTTGGAACGATGCTACAAAAGAAGTTCAACAAGCAGTTGTTGATTACCTAAGCGACTATAACCCAGTTAAAATGATGGTTATTTCTGGCGCGCGTGGTAACAACGTGCAATTAAACGGTATTTCTGGAATGCGTGGTATTATGTCAAACGCATCTGGTCAAAAGGTTGATATCCCAGTTAAATCTTGTTTCCGTGGCGGACTTACACCACTTGAATACTTCATTTCCTCACGTGGTGGACGTAAAGGTCTTGCCGATACAGCTATTAAAACAGCTGACTCAGGTTATTTAACAAGAAGGCTTGTAGATATTTCTCAAGATGTTGTTGTAAATGAAGAAGATTGCTTTGAAACTCGTGGCGAGAAAGTTAAAGGTGTTTGGGTAACAGACCTTGTAGAAGATAAGGTTGTACTTGAAACCCTTGAAGAAAGAATTAACGGCAGAGTTTCAGTTGACGATATAGTAGACCCAAAAACTGGAGAATTAATTGTTAAAGCTAACGAAATGATTACTCCAGAGCAGGCTAAAGCTATCACAAATGCAGGTATAGAAAAAGTTCAAATTCGTTCAATTCTAACTTGTCGCTCTAAACACGGCGTTTGTGCTAAATGCTATGGTAGAAACATGGCAGGCAAAGACCTTGTTTCCGTTGGCGAAGCTGTTGGAATTATAGCCGCTCAAAGTATTGGTGAACCTGGTACACAGCTTACTATGAGAACTTTCCACACTGGTGGTGCTATGGTTGCTGCCGATATCACAAAAGGTCTTCCTCGTGTTGAAGAAATATTTGAAGCAAGAAGGCCAAAGGGTGAAGCAGTTCTATCCGAAGTTTCTGGAAAGGTATCTGTAAAACAAGAAGCTAAAAGCTTTATAATAACGGTTAAAACAGACGACGGCGAAGTTGAATATGAAGTAAGAAAACCAGCCTTCTTAAAAGTTAAAACTGGCGACACGGTAGAGCCAGGAACTCAACTTACCGATGGTTCAATAAATCCAGCAGACCTTTTAAGAACAAGAGGTTTAAAGGGCTTACAAGATTATCTTCTTAGCGAAGTTATAGCGGTTTACAGAGCGCAAGACGTTAAAATTAACGATAAGCATATTGAAATAATAATAAGTCAAATGCTAAGAAAAGTTAAAATTGAAAGCGCAGGAGATACAAATTTACTTCCAGGCGAAATAGTAGATGTATTTGCCTATGAAGCTGAAAACGAGAGAGTGCTTTCAGAAGGCGGCGTTCCAGCAATTGCTAAGAGAATACTTTTAGGTATTACAAAAGCTTCGCTTTCAACAGACAGTTTCTTATCTGCTGCTTCCTTCCAAGAGACGTCTAGAGTGCTTACCGATGCAGCATTAAAGGGTAAGGTAGATCACTTAATGGGCTTAAAGGAAAACGTAATTATTGGTAAATTAATTCCAGCAGGTACGGGCTTAAAGCAATATAGAGCTTTAATGCCAGTTGAAGTAGAAACTCCATCTGCTATTTAATGTAAAATAAAAAAACACCACAAATTTGGGGTTCACCCCAATTAAGGTGTTTTTTAGTACTAATAAAAAATATTTTTTAAATTTTATAATAAATAAAAATTATTACTAAATTTATTAAATGTTTTAAATTATTAAAAAAATTTTAAAAAAATTGTAATTTTAAATAAAAAATGCCTAAAAATGAAATGAACTACTAAGGGCACTTCAAAAATAGGCATTTTTTTTATTTTTTAAAAACGTTCTGGATAGCAGGCTTTCATTGCTTCAGCTATGCTTTCTTTTACATCTCTGCCACCGGTGAAGCCAAGCTCGGTGAATTTTAATTCTTCTTTTATTGGCTCTGGATTAATATAGAATTTTTTATTTTGAATTTGCGTCATAAGTTTGGCTGCGTTTAAGCCGCTCTCTTTACCTTGCTTTTTTATGTGTTTTACCATTTTTTTAGCTCCAAGTGCACATAAAAAGGCGGGAAGTTCTTTATAAGGGCGATTGTCCTTACTTTCTTTCATCATTAACATTACTAGATCTTTATAAGTCATATTTTCTTTGGCTACTGGGTACGCCGTTTTACTTTTGCCGTTAATAGCTATTGCAACTATATATTCTGCTACGCCTGTAACGTCTATCATTGCTGTGCCGCCACCTGCTGGGAAGAATACACTTTTCATGCCGTCGAAATTGCTTAGGAAACTCTCTCTCCAAAGTGGCTTTCGTTCTGGCATAGTTCCAAATATGTATGGAAGTTCTGCTACCATAACGTCAAAGTTCTCATCTGCCAAACTAAACACGGCTTCTTCCTGCATTGTTCTAGCTTTAATATAAGGGTGATATTTTCCAAGCTCGCCATTTTGAAGTTTATCAAAATGGGCAAAGTATGAGCCTAATACTACACATCTTTTTATGCCAGCATTTTTAGCACATTCACAAATTCTTTTACTTTGGTTTACAAGCTTTTCTGCAAAAAAATCTATTGCTGGCGCGTCTGGCACAACGCGGTCATCTGGACCAAGCGCGTATATGAAGGCATCGTAATTATTTTTCTTTAAAAGTTTAATAATTTCTTCGTCGCTCATTTCAAAAAGGTTGCCAAAGCTAAGGCCAATATTTTTTGGAAACCAATCTAAATTATTTAGCTCTTTTGGTAAGGCAATAGTATCCACTTTAATATTCATTTTATCAAATTGCAGTGCGGTGTAGTAACCTAAGAATCCTGTTCCACCTGCAATAAAAACATTTTTTAATTCCATAATTCCTCCTAAAAATATTTTATTATATTTTTTAAAAATATCAAAATATTTTATTATTTTTTAAAAAAATTATGTGTTTTTATCGTTATTTTAATTATTTTTTAATTTTTCTTTATTTTTTAAATGTCTAGAAAGATATATAAAACCAGTATCTGCAAGGGCAATTAAAACTTTTAAAAGATACATTGTGCCGGCAATTTCTAAAAGCTCTATAAAGGGCATTGTGCCAAGGTATGCAATTAAAGTAAAAATAATTGTATCTACAAGCTGGCTTACAATTGTGCTAAGATTATTGGAAAGCCATAGTTTATTATATTTTTCTTTTAATTTTTTAAATATAAATACGTCTAAAAATTGGCTACATAAAAATGCAACTAGGCTAGCTAGGCAAATTCTAGGAATTATACTAAAAATTTCAACTAAGCTAGGCTGAATTGTATCTAGGGTACTTGGAATAAAGGTTAAGCATAATGCCATAAGAGCTGTAAAGAGTATCATAAAAACAAAGCCATATAGCACGCTTTTATTTGCGCTTTTAGAGCCTTCGTTTTCATTTAAAAATGGTCTGTTGCTAAAAATACGTTAGAGTAGGCTACGTTTCCAAGAGTAGTTGTAAGCCCAAAAATTTCTACCATTTTTAAAGATTGAATATTAGCTATAATAATAGAAACGCATATCCAAATATACGTGCCTTCCTTTCCAAAAAGTTTGTAGACGAAAACTGTTATTAGAAAGGTTATTATTAAGTAAATGATAGATAAAAGTATGTTCATTTGAAGTATTTTAATAAAATTAAACTTTTTTGTCAAAGATTTACTTTAAAGATTATAGCTTTTATGTTATAATATTCTTATGTTTGATTGGAGTGCGAAAGAAAAAATAATTTTACCTATTATGATAGTGGTTTTACTTATTTTGGCAATAGGTATTTGTTTGTTAACAAGAAATAAATCGGAAAAAATTAAAAGATTACCACTATTTATTATCACTATTATTATTCTTGCACTAGAAGTGGCAAAACAAATTTATAATATTTGTATAGGTTATAACCTATGGGCGATTCCGCTTCATTTTTGTAGTTTATTTATGTTTTTCTATTCCTTTTCAAACTTTGGTAAAGGTAAACTAAAAAGATTTGGCGATATCATGACAGTTTGCTGCACGTTTTTGGTAATACTTCTTTTCTATATAAACCCTAGTAACATAATAGGGGAGTCCTGTGAAAACGTGTTTGCTAGCTTTTCAAGTTTTCACACATTCACATATCACCATTTGTTGTTTTTATACTATTTTATATTTTTAGGCTCTAATTTAATTTTAGCAAAGTTTTCTGACCTTTGGTACATTTTAATTGGCATAGTTAGCTATGCCATTGTGGCTGTAACCTTTGCGTATAGTTTGAATGTGAATTTCTGCTCTATACTTCATAATAGCGTAAATTTTTTAGAAGCAATACGTGAAAGTGCTGGTGGCGTGGTTTACACGTTAGTTCTATTTAGCATTGGCGTTTTAGGAGCTATGGCAGTGTATGTTGTGTACACGCTTTTAAATAGAAAGATAAATTTAGGTAAAATAAAAGAGCCTTAAATTAGGCTCTCAGACTGCCCAAAAACTGCGCGACCGAAAAATTCTTTGAATTTTTCTTACTGCGTTTACTGAAAAA
>ERZ1643247.1617-NODE-1617-length-20044-cov-9.448747_pt1 | contig 20044 bp, 25 predicted proteins | sample MGYA00579264_ERZ1643247 | MGnify/ENA primary metagenome ERZ1643247 (study PRJEB29033, sample SAMEA4952262) | chicken gut metagenome | biome: Broiler Chicken; feature: Gastrointestinal Tract; material: Caecum | place: Ireland | collected 2018 | study: Broiler... | reverse complement strand
GGGCAGCCGGCTTGCCGCCACGCAGGAGAATACGGAGGCAGCCTATGAGCAGACGATTTAATATAGCCGTAACTATCGTTATTTCGGCCATATTCTTGGGGCTAACGGCAATTTTTTGGCAATCGTATGTGCGTTTCGGTGAAGCGTGCAGAGATTTCGGACTATCCGCCGCCTATTACTTTTGCGAGCTATTCGGCATAGATTACACATTTACCCCTACGGTCACGGAGTATTCGGATGTGTTGCAATGGGAGATACTGTTGCCGTCTGATTGGGACGGTTTCACCGCCTCTGCAAAGCAATACTTTGCCCTTCTCATAGACGGCGAGAACTTTGCGGGATATTGGGCTGCTGTAAGCGACGTTATGCTCGTCGCGGCAAAGGTAATTGCCGTTATTTTGCCCTGCGTCATAGTGCTGATACTCGTCATTTACAGAATGTACCGTCAGGGCAACACAAAGCACAATCACGATACAAAGCCGCTCAAAGCTTTCAAATGGCTGGCGGCAAGGACGTATCAGCCCGTAAAACGTGCCGTACTATGCTACCGCGAATACCTGACGGAGCATAAGGCAGTCTGGGTGTGTTGGATAATTTTGTGGGTGTTCCATCTGAATGCGGCAAGCATTATCATAAGCTTTTTTGCGTACTACTTTTATTTCGTATTGAGCTTCGACGTTGCCAACCTGTATGTGCAGGTCTGCAAGCTGATCATCGACTTACAGGTCATCTTCCGGCACTTCCCGTGGTGGAGCATCGTTACGGTCTGCTGGCTGTTCTTCAACCGTTGGAGAAAGAAGATCGCCCTGAACAGGCTGCACCACTTCGAGGCAAGGAACTGCGGGTTTATAAACGAACTGCCCATCGTGTCGATGGCTTGCGGTTCTATGGGCAAGAAAAAGACAACGCTCATCACCGATATGATACTTTCGCAGGAAGTGATGTTCCGTCAGAAGGCGCTGGAGATTATTCAGTCCAACGATATGAAATTCCCGTACTTCCCGTGGATAAAGTTCGAGGACGAGCTGCGGGCGTGTATGGAACACGGCAGGGTGTATAACCTTGCCACGGTCAAGGAATGGGTAAGCATAAAGCGGCAGCGTTTTGAAAAACACGGCAATGTCAATTTGCAACTTTACGGCTATGACATCTTCCGCCACGGCGGACAGTTTGATGACGCGCTTAAAGTGAGTAATCTCTTTGACGTGTTAGAAACTTACGCGCAGGCCTACTTCATCTATGTTATAACGAGTAGCCTTATCATTTCCAACTACTCCATAAGGACGGATAATAGGATGCTTGACAGCGGTAACTTCCCGCTCTGGCTTACAGATTTCTTTCCCGAAACAAGACGGGATAGTAGTCGCCACGCACATATCCTTGACTTCGACGTATTGAGGCTCGGCAAAAAGGTTTTGGAGAATAACCCTAAAGCCGGCAGTTTCGAGTTCGGCGTAGTCGGTATTACGGAGATAGGTAAGGAGCGTGGTAATAACCTTGAGCTCAAAGAGGTCAAGCGCAATACCTACGATACCAACCAGAAGAACGACCTGTTCAATAGTTGGCTCAAAATGTGCAGGCATTCGGCTACGGTAGATAATTTCCCGTTCATAAAGGTATTCACGGACGAACAGCGGCCCGAAAGCTGGGGTGCAGACGCCCGCGATCTGTGCGAGATAATACATATCATATCTTCCGGCGAAATGCGGCTTGCACTGCCGTTTTACACTATAGAGGAAATGATTTCCGAATGGACGTTCAATCGTTTTATGCGGCTGTACACCGATTTCCGTTTCAGGCGCGGCGACAATACGCTTTTGGTCTATGTCCTTAAAGGCATAACTGCTTGGCTGTGGCGGCGTAACTTACGCATTTGGAACAGGTACGGTTATTCGGTGCTTAAAATCGAGAAAGAGCGTGGCACGATGGACGGAAAGACTGAAAAGAAAAAGTACTACTTGATGAGCGCAAAGATATATGCAAAGAGGTTCTCAACCGATTGCTTCTCCGACTACTTCAATGAACTTGCCCGCAATTCGTTTACAGGGCTTATGGAGTATATGGAGTACGCTACCGAGAAGGCAAGTGTTGAGGAATTAAAGGAGCAGAATAGTTACTTTATTAATTCACTATATTCCATCTGAAGGAGGTGATTACTTGTCTTTAAAGAAATGCAAAGTTTATAACGATGGCTCTCATTTTGTTGCAATCAGGCACACGGAGGGTAAAAAAGGTACGAGGTTGCTCCGCCCTCCGGAAGAGCCGATTATTGTAGAAGAAAATATAAAGAATGAAGAAAATTTAATTAAAACTGATAAATCCCTTGAAATTAAAGAAGAAAACGCTGAAATCGAATTTAAGGAAAGTAAGAAATTAAAGGAAGATAATATTTCTGGCGAAAATTTAACGCCCGAAACGAAAGAAACCATAGTAAAATCGCGTGTAAGTACGCGAACAGAAGAATTTATGTATTGGTACAGACAGTCTTTTGGAATGAAGCGTGAAAAGCAGCGTGAGTTTGTAGCCTCGAAGTTGCGACCGTATTTTAAAGATGAGGAAAGTTTGTTTAGGTTTGTAGAATGGAAGTTACAGTTAAGAGATCGTGCCGATATAACAAGGCGGATAAGGTGTAAAAGGCGTGCGGATTTACACGAGTTTAATTATTTCTGCACATTTACTTATGATAGTCAAAAGATGGATGAAAAGGAGTTTGAGCGTAAGCTGTTAAACACACTCAGACATTTTGCCAGCCGTAAAAATTGGAAGTATATGGGTACTTGGGAGCGGGGCCATGAGAATGATAGGCTGCATTTCCACGCTATAATGAACATACCGCACGATAAAATGTCGGGTGAGATAATCACAAAAAGAGAGTTTGATTTAAAGGAAAAGCGAATGAAAGACAGAACGCTGAACACGTTTTTTGAAGAAAGGTTTGGGCGAAATACCTTTCAGATTATAGACGGAGCGGCATTATCAGTAAATACTGCGTTGGGATATATTTTAAAGTACATAGAAAAGGACGGCGGGCGTATTATATGCTCGCGCGGATTAAGGACTTTTATAGAAACGGATATAGACGATAATGACATAATCACACGGCTTCACGAAGATGACGATACAAAGTATATTCTTTTTGACGATTTTACCGTGTATAAGGACGGTGAAGAGCTTGGCGAATTTTCGCCGGGCATTTTGGCAAACGCAAAAACAGTAAACTAAAAACGCAGCGCCGCCCCGAAAAGAGCAAGCGGCAAAGACGGGGCGATTTGCAAGCGGGTTAGCGCAAACGCCCGTCTGCCGCTCGTCGCGGCGAGCTTTTCTTTCAGGCAAGCCGTCTTACGTCGGTTTGCCATGTTGCGCCGCTGCCGCTCCTCTTCCCAAAAAGTTATTCGATACTTTTTGTGAACCCTGTTATTTTGCGTCAGCCGTTTAGTTTGTGTGTGCGCTTGGTCGGCGCCTGCGAGCGTAGCGAGCGGGTGGCGTTGCGGCGCAGCCGCAACGCCAGCTGAAAGCCGCCGCTTGTTATTACCAAGCGCACACACTACAGCCATTTGCCATAATTGGCAGTAAAAAAGTAGTCCTTTTTATAGTAAAATTATTGCCGCATAAATTTACTTTAAGCACAGTGCAATTTTCGATAAAAATTTCGGTTTGCATAAATTGTGTTTGTTAATTTTAAAGTGACAGGATGCTATTTATTGTTATTAAATTATCAAAATTGGAAAGCCGCTTTCATTTGTAAAACGAATTTTACAACTCGGATAAGTTTTTACAAAAGTATTACAAGACATAACGGACTTTTTTACATCCTCGGAGTATGATTAAATATGGTTGAAGGGAGGGGAAACTTCTTTCCGCCTTAAAATTAATTTATGGCAAAAGGTAGGTTTTGCCATAAAATCAACTTGGTTTTATGAAGATTTCTTTACATAATATTTCAAAATCTTTCGGAAAGAAAGAAGTAATCACCAATCTCTCCTTAGAGATGGAGGACGGCAAGTTTACAACACTCCTCGGTTCGTCAGGCTGCGGCAAGACGACGCTCCTGAGAATGATAGCGGGACTTGAAACTCCCGACAGCGGTGAGATTTTATTTGACGATGAGCCCGTGTTCTCAAAGGAGAAGGGCGTAAACGTCCCGCCTGAAAAGCGCAACCTTTCGTTCGTATTTCAGGATTTTGCGCTGTGGCCGCACATGACGGTATTTGAAAACGTTGCGTTCGGACTGCGCGCCCGTAAACAGAAGGAGAATATTAAAGAGAGGGTTCAGGAGGCGCTTGACGCCGTTAAACTTTCAGACCTCGCGGGCAGGTATCCCCACGAACTTTCGGGCGGACAGCAGCAGCGCGTGGCGTTTGCAAGGGCAATAATAATAAAGCCGCAGTGCATACTGTTCGACGAGCCTCTCTCGGCGCTCGATGCACAATTACGCGAAAGCATGCGCCTTGAAATAAAGCAGATGACCTCAAAGCTCAACATGACCTCTGTATTTGTAACGCACGACCAGAGCGAGGCCATGAACATGAGCGACTATATAGTTGTAATGAACGGCGGCAAGATAGAGCAGTACGGTACGCCTCAGGAGATTTACGAACGCCCCGCGACAAAGTTTGTAGCAGAGTTCGTCGGCAAAGCCGATTGGGTAAAGTGCGACACTATGGTTCGTCCCGAAGCCGTAACATTAAAGGCAGACGGGGAAATCAGCGGAAAGGTCACGTCTTCGCAGTACGTCGGCGGCAGATATATCCTCGGCGTGGAAGTAAACAACGAAAATTGGACGCTCAGTTCGGATAAAGACTATGGCGTTGGCGAGATTGTAAACCTTACATATAACCCCGAAAAAACGGTGCGTTTTGCCGCATCGCAAAATTAAACGATCGCGGCAGGCGCCTTAATATAAAAAAGAATTCAGCCCCCGGGGGCTATGTGCTGTGGAACAGCACATAAACAACATCTCTCAGATAAAAAAATTTTTAGCATAGATTTGTATAAATCAAAGGAGTTACTTATGAACAAATCAAAAAGAATTGGTATGGTAGTTATGTCGGCTGCCGTTGCAGCAGTTGGCATTGCCACTTTCGCAGCTTGCGGCGGCGATGACGTCACCGGCAAGTACACGGCAAACGATGGCACGGAAATAACCAGCAACACGGTTACCGTTTATATGCCTTCGCCTACCGACCTCGACGATGATTTAAAGGCCGGATTTGAAGAGGCTTATCCCGGAATGACCGTAAACCTCTGGACAGGCACAACGGGTGAAATCACCGCAAAGCTCGAAGCCGAGGCTGCAAATCCTCAGGCGGACGTAATAGTGCTCGCTTCGTGGTCCGACGGTCTTTCTATGAAAGAGGATGACCAGATAGTAAGCTATAAGCCCGCAAATTACGATAAAATGGGCGATGCAATGGTTGACGACGACTATATGCTCTACGGAACAAGCGCGTCGGCTGTCGGCGTAATTTACAACACAAAGTCCTTCCCCAACGGTCTCGATGCCGACTGGGCGGACTTCGGCACGGCTGCCTATGCCGACTATGCAATGGAAATTCCCGATCCCACAAAGTCAGGCGCTTGCAAGGACTTCGTGGCCGGCTTCTCCACTGGTGTTGAAAACGGCGACGATATAATGCAGAGCTGGATAGATAACGGCCTTGCAAACGGCGGCGGCAACAACCCCGCAATAGAGGCTGTAAAGTCCCAGCAGTATGACATCCTGATTGCCGGCGTTGACTACAACGCATACTCGGCAATAGCAGACGGCGAGTCTATCGACTTCTACTATCCCGAATCGGGCACGGTCATCAATCCCCGCCCCGCAATGATTATGAAGACGGCTCCCCATATGGATGCGGCTAAACTCTTCATGGATTACCTCCTCTCCGAAGAGGCTCAGGAGCTGGTTGCCGATTACTATCTTATCCCCGGCCGTACCGATGTTCCCTGCAAAGACCGCACCACGATTGACCAGATTCCTACCTATACGACTAACTGGACTTCTATGATGGGTGTCGCTTCTGAAAAGGCACAGTGGCTCGTAGATGCCATTGCCGGCAAAGAATAATTCAATCATTACATTCTTATGGAAAATTCCGTAAAGATGCAGAAGGCCGCGGCGATAATAGTATATGTCGCCGTGGCTTTTGCTTTAATAGTACTTATAATCTGCCCGATAGTATCAATTTTCGCCCGTTCGATAATCACAGACGGCAGGCTGGACTGGTCTAACCTCGTTCAGCTCTTCTCCGATTCGGAGTACTTCCAGACTATCGGCAACTCACTCCTGCTTGGGCTGAGCGTAACGTTTTTAACTACGATTATCGCGCTTCCGCTCGCATACATATTTTCGCGCACCAGCTTTGCCAAAGCCAAGTGGATGGACATTGTGTTCATGATTCCCTTCATGACGCCGCCCTATATCTCCGCCATGGGCTGGACGAGGTTTTTGGGCAGGAACGGCTTTTTGCAGCAGATGTTGCCCTTCATCACCAACTCACAGGACTTTTTGTACTCGTTCTGGGGGCTTACGCTCATAATGGCGTTCAATGCGTTCCCTTTCATGTTCACTCTCATGAAGAACGCCATGCTCAACATTCCCTCCTCGCTCGACGAGGCGGGCGCCGTCTGCGGCGGCAGTTTCTTCTATCGCCTACGCAAAATATTTGCGCCCATGCTGCTTGGCAACTACGCAATAGCCGCAATACTTGTATTTATCAGAACGATAGGCGAATACGGCACGCCCGCGGTTATCGGCTTGCAGATGTCGCCCGCGTTCTATGTGTTTGCAACGAGCATTCAGAAGTACACGACGGTCGCACCGATAAATTTCGGTATGTCGGCAATGCTCTCGGTGGTGCTCACCATTCTCTGCTTTGCGCTGTGGCTTATTCAGAACTATCTCACCGAAAAGAAGACCTACAAGGTAGTCAGCGGCAAGGGCGTGCGCGTCAGCTTTAAAAAGATGCCGATATGGGCTTCGATTATTTCCATTGCCTATATAGTCATAGTGCTGTTGCTCGCCGTGGGCGTTCCCTATTTCTCGGTCGTTGCAACTTCGCTCTTTAAAACGGTCAGCGGCGGACTTAGCGCCGACAACCTGACTTTCGATAACTATATCGAGCTGTTCGAATCGGGAGGAAGGGGCGTAAACGCCATACTCATAAGTCTGCTTCTCGCCGTAACTTCGGCAACGATAGCCTCCATTTTAGGCACCATAATCTGCACGTTCTCGCGCAGAAAGAAGAGACTCTATAAAGCGCCTGAGGCGGTGGGTATGTTGCCCGAAATGTTGCCCGCAATCGTGCTCGTCGTCGGCATAATGCTGTTCTGGAATACGCTTTATAAAGTCATACCGCTCTATAACACCCTCGGCATAATGATTGTGGCATATGTGGCTATCTTTTTGCCATATTCCATACAGTACGTCACCTCGGCTTACACGCAGTTCAGCGACAGCCTGCCTCTCGCTGGCAGAATAATGGGCGGCAGTAAGGCATATGTGTTCAGGCGCATAACCTTCCCGCTGCTCTTAAAGGGCATAATAACTGGCTGGATGATGATTTTCATTATTTCCTTCCGCGAGCTCGTCACGGCAACGCTGCTCTCGCCCACTAATACGCTCGTCGTTTCAACGTACATCTGGCGACAGTTCGAGCAGGGACATTCGCAGATTGCAATGTGCATGGCGGTAATTTGCCTGATTATAACCGTAGGCGCGCTCATAGTGGTAAGGGTTCTTACGGAGCGCAAAAAGAAATGAATTTCATAGTGGGTGGCGGCGTCCACGAGCACGGGCGCAACTGCTTTTATGTGGAAGCCGATATAAATTATATCGTCGATTGCGGCATAATGCGCGGGGCTGAAAAACCCTATCCGCGCCTTACGCCCGAACAAATAAAGTCTGCAAAGTACCTGTTTTTAACACATATGCACGAAGACCATATCGGCGCGTTCGGCTGGCTTGTAAAAAACGGCTTCTGCGGGCTTGTTGTCGCCTCGGATGAGACGATTAAAGCACTGCCTGAATACGGTAAAACTCTCGTTCTTCCGCAGGCGTTCGGACGTGTCAATTTGGGCGAAGTGTGCATAGATTACGGCAGGAGCGGGCATTGCGTAGGCTCTTTATGGTATCACATTAAAACTCAACAGTCTAACGTGCTTTTCAGCGGCGATTACTGTGAAAACAGTTTCTTTAATGTCGATAAGATAGAGGGACGGGAGGCGGAACTCGCCGTTTTGGATTGCGCCTTCGGCAATACGCCGTACAAAAGAGAGGAGCAAGAGAGGAAGATAATAAAGTTTGTGCGGGAGGCGCTGAAAAATGGCCCGCTGCTTCTACCCGTTCCAAAGAACGGCAGGGCGGTAGATCTGATTTATCTTCTCGGCAATATTAAATGCAACTTTCTTGTGGATTCAAAATTGTGTAGCTTTTTCGCCGCGCAGGAAAAGAACGATTATTGGATACCTAAGGCAATCTCCGCAAAAATCGAATCGCTCATATACAAGCCCGTAAACAGCAGCCTGCACGGCGTGTATTTAATAGCTGATGCACAGCTTGCAACTCAGGCGGGTGCAAAAACAGCGCACGACATTTTGGAAGATGGTGGCAAGATTCTGCTGACCGGACATACCGATTCGGGCAGCGAAGCCGAAAGACTTGTAAATGAAGGTCTGGCAAGCGAAATTGCGTTTAATGCACACAGCTGTATGGGCGACGACAGAGCGGTAATCTCCTGCAACAATTTTGGCAAAGTAGTTTACAATCACTGTAAAGATGTCTAATTTTTTCATATTTTCTCCTTGAAACAAGACAGCCCGCTGCAGAATTTTGTGGCGGGCTATCTTTATATCAAATGAGTTTATATAGAGCTTAATTTTAGGCTAACAAAAAAAGGGAGAAGCCTTTCGGCCTCTCCCTGTATAGTGGGTAGTTTAGTTGCTGCGGATAAACTCATTGAGCCGGCATCTGCGTCCGTTAAAGAGGATATAATCGCATTTGCCGTAGTGGACTTTGAGCTTGTGGTATGTCCCTTTTCCGTTCCACGAACCTGCAACGATATACAAGTAGTCATTGATGCCGTACTCAATGTGTTTTACTTCAAGTCCGCCAAATCCGCTGTAATAGGCAATGGTGGCGTTGTTTTGGCAGATTTCTTTCTTCGTCAAGGTATCACCTCGTATGTCTTGCCTTTGACGGTAAATTTATTTCCGTTCTGTACAGGCTTTCCGAAGTCGCAGCAGCGCAGAATGATTTTATCGTCATAGCTGGCTTTTGGCAGGTCGCCGAACTTGAATTTGTCCTCTTTTGAAACGGCTAATACTTTAAAGCCCTTTAAAAGCAGGTAAGATGAGAACTGCCATAGCTTTTCAAACTTGCCGTTGCTGTCGGCTATAAAGCCTATGTCGTTTTCGGGGTCGTATCCTGTTATCCTGTAGTATGCCATAATTAGTTCCTCCTTAGTTATATCTTTTAAAGGCATAGTTTGTTACCAGACCTTGCAGCGGGTATATTCTGTCGTTATCGAAGGGCGCTATCATTTCTGCCAGTATGTACGGGCTGAACTCGTCTACAAGGTAAGCAATGCATTTGTAGCCTTCGACTTCGATAATAACGTAAGTTACGTCATCATTATTTTGGCAATAGCCTTTAAGATAGTCTTTTGCCCGTTCCGCTTGTTCTGCAAGTTCGGGATTGTCCTGTATAAATTGTTCAACGGTATAGATTTCGTCTATGTAATTTTTCATTGTTTTGCTCCTTAAGGGTGAAGATATTTTTGAAATCTGAGGTGTTGGAACATAAACGCCGGTGTCAGCCATATGCCCCATATTTTTCGTGTCAATGCGTCTTGATGTTTGACTATTGCCGGAACGCCCGCTAGCGATAACTGCAGGTATGTCATATGAACGCACCGCAGGTCTATGTCCGAGCAATCAATAAGGCAATCGCGGGCGTAGTTTATGTCATAGCTTTTGAGAACTTCCAAAGCCGCGACAAGTAATCCTCCGCCCCCGCAGCACGGATCGCTTATTGTTATGAGATTTTTTGAGGCGATTGTGCTGAATACGGTATCTTTATCAAGGGTTGCAAGGGCTACAAAGTGCGAGATATGATAGGGTGTAAAGAATTGCCCTGCGTGCTTGCTGCCGAGATTGCATTTCATAAACAGCTCGCCGAGGTAGTCGTTGAACTTTCCGTCATCGTAAACCACGGACGAGAGCAGAGCATACAATTTGCCGAATACGGTGGCAAGCTCCTTTTGCTCATTGGGTTTGTATCTACCTATTATCTGCAAATATCGTTCTTCCCGCTTATCACGCTGGCACAAGTCCACTTGATTGGAAATAGCTATTGCCCCGCACTCGAATAAATCGGATACAAATCGGTCTTTATCTATGCTTGCAGAACTATGCTCAATTTCCTTTACAATATCCTTTAATTGCGGGATAGTATAGGGGCAAAGGTTCAGTTCTCCGCTTTTTACGCTTTCAGCTTGCGGTTGTTCCACATATCGCATATTGGGCGTTTTATTTGAGAAATCGAATATAAAAGGCGGTGCCATAATTCCCTCCTTTACGCGGCTATCTGCTTTAATGCCTTATTCGCATAGGGCAGCCAGATTTTGTTTATGTAGTGCAGAGTATCTTCGTTTGGTTTTGTGTTATAGATGCCATAGCATTGCAGTATCCTATGGCTTGCAATAGAATATTCGACCGTAACGAAGGGTTTGTCGGGGTTCTCTTTTGTGCGTATAAAGAAAATGAGCGACTGTTCGTCTGCGAACTTTCGCTCATAATTTAAACTGCCAACGCAGTGGTGGAGGTACTCGCCCTCTTTTACAAGTTCAGAAGGCGTTTTCGCAATCATGCAGATAAAAGCACTGCGTTTGTTGTGCTGAAGAGGCAAGTACTTCTCTGCAACTGACGAGAATTTCAAGGCAAGCTCTTCTCTCTTTTTTGCATCTTCAAGCGCCTTTTGTTCTTTAAATTGGGCTATCCTTAAGTCGTGCATACGCATAAAATCTTTCGGTAATCTGTTTTCACGCTTTGTCATATCAATGCCTAAATGCTGGCAGGCTCGCAGATAATCGTAGTAAAGCCCATCGGATATTTCTTTTTTGGCTATATAATCAAAGTAGTCCTTCAATTCCCAGCCTTTAAAGATTTCTAATATTGCGGGATAATGATTTTGCTGTCTGAATGTTTCCCGTCTGAACTTGAAATCTTTGACTTCCCGGAGCGTTCGTCCTGTCTTATATGCCTCCAAAACGACGGGCACGGTATAGTAATTGCCCCACGGCAGGTTTAATTGTTCCCTGTTGCGGATAAGCCATTTGCAGAATTTTTTGTCTTTTGCCACTTTTCTGAGTATGGTTACTTTTTCGGCGTAAGGCGATAGACCGAGCTTTAACAGATATTCCGCCTGCGGGTATTTTTCATACAGGCGTAAGTAAGAAATAATATCTCTGCCTTTGTAGAATTGATATGCGCTGTACTTGTATTGCGGCAATTTAGATATGACGCTCAGATTTATTACGCGGGCGTACGGGTCGTAATACTTTTTATCGGCATAGCCCCATTGTCCGACTTCAAAGGATTTTTGTCTGGTGCTTAAATGTTCTTCATACCAACCCACTCTGAATCCGTACCCGAAGTAGTTATATTCCATATCTTTGATATAACAGTATTGGTCGTGGATGCTGTGGATGGCGATTTGTTTACAGGCCCACTGCCCTTTTATGGTGTTTACCGCGACAGTAACCTTTACAAGGTCTTTCTTCCAGATTGTAAGGTAGGCGTAGAAGCGGTTATAAGATTGCTGCCACGGCTCTATCTTTAAATCGATGTCGTGTATGCGTTTTAAAATGTATTTGGGTATTGGTTTAATATCTTTTTCAGTCAGCATAATTCACCTCAATGTAATATCATCTCCGAGTTTTTCGTAGAGTAGTGCAAGGGCGGATGTGTTGAAGGCTTCTATATCAAAGTCGTCATCTTCGTCCTGTTCAGGTTGTTCCATAACGGCGGCGATTTCCTGTTCAAGCTGCTCGTCAATTTTGGGTTCTTCTGTATAGTCTGAAAGCAGGTTTGAAACAGTAGGAACAGGTTCGTCAGCTTCTGTTTTTTGCGGAATAATTTCACCCGTTTCAAGGTCTACCGTTTGTTTAGTACCATCGGGTTGATTGCAATAGGTCTTTATATCTTCCAACGATTCTGCAAGCGCAATTTTAAGTCCGTGTTGAAGAGCCTTTGTAACGTAAGCCTCAGCAATATGGTATGGGAAACCGACCATAGGTACTCGGCTTTCAAGTCCGCAATCACGTCCTGTCAAAGTAAGGTCGAGCTTGTCGGCAAGTATTTTTGCGTTTTCTCCGAATACTTCATAGAAGTCGCCTAAACGGTAAGCTATAATGCAGTCCGGATATTTGTTCTGTATGCTCATATAAGTTTTATATATCGGGCTGCCCTCAGCTTTCTGTCTCTCTTCGGCGGCTTTGACGACCTGTTTTATTTCAGGTTGCATTGTTTCCTGTACAGGTTCGTCATCTTCTTCGATTTCGGGTATATCTTCGTCCTCATCTTGCGATTGGGCGGCAGATATATTTGAATTATCGCTGTTATCAAGCAAATCAAACATTGAAAGCTGCGGTTTGGGTTGCGGCTTTGGCGGTGTATATGTAGCTGCCGATGCCTTAACTGTAACGCTGGGCTGTATCTTATATTCGGTGCCGTCCTCGTTGTAGAGCTTGCCTTCGATGCTGTCCTCTTCAAAGTAGTGGATAGCCCAGCCCATTATTGCAGTTCCGTCAACTGCTAATGTGTTGCCTGATTTTTTATCTTTGCTTATCTTTAAAGCCTCGGCGTATGCGTATTCGATAAATCCGTCGAGGTCTTTTTTGTTTAACAAGGTCTTACCGTCCTTTTGTATCTTTACGCCGTTGTTTATCTTTTCAGCGAGCGTATCCGATACCATAGGTTTAAGGTGCTGTAAAACGATTTCCTGTTCTTTTGTTTTTGCTGTTAAGTTTAATTCGGGCATATATGACCTCCTTTATAGTTTTTAATATGAAAAAAGGGGGAGCATCCTTAGAAAGGACACTCCCGCCATATACCGTCTCGGACTTCTTTCCCTGTTACGGGAATGATAGCCCATTTCGGATTATTAAGTTTTCTACCTGTTTCTCGCTCCCGTGGCGGATAACGAATATAACTGTTTCTTGCTCTTAAAGCCTGCCTGTATGTGTAGGTCAGAAAATATCGTACATATGAGCGTTTACCTTCTTCCTTGTAGCAGACTTTATAGCCATTTTGGTTATGCGTGGTGCGTTTCATAGTATTTACCGTAAATCTCCTGCGCTAACCTAGGCAATACAGAATAGAAGTTACATTTCATTATTCGGCTGTGCAGGTATTTATCGTGGGCGAAACAATGTCTGTCGGCATACTGTACTCCTCTGTCGGTGAGTCTTTTCATTTCATAGTAGTCGTGCCCGTCGTGGTGGTATCCGCTTATGTATAGATGTCCGTTCAACTCATAAATTTTAATATTGTTGAGGTGTTTTATAAATGCGGTAAAATCGTCGTAATCTTTAATGAAGTTTCCGCATTCCGCGGGGCCGTTCCATCTGCCGCAGGTGCCTGTTATAAGGTAGTAGTGTTCTTTCAATAACTTTTTTAAATGCTCGGTAAAATACTCCCAGTCGGCATTGTTTTGATTGCTGATTTCATCCCAGACCATATCGTTGGGCACTTCTGAAATATCGGTCCAGCCCTGACTATCTGCGAATGAGTTAAATACATCCTGTTTTGCCTCATCGTATTTGGCATAGTCGTTTGTATCGTCATAGAAGGTGATTATATCGTTTTTCATTTGATTGCTCCTTTTCAATGCTGATTTTTCCGTAAACGTCATCTACGTAGTAAGAAAAATTGCAATAATTGAAAATCGCGGAGCATTTAACCCCGCGATAATCAACTATGTATTCGTTCTCACCCGTCTTTTCAAGGATAGTTACTTCGTCCATATCCCCGTTTAACGAGCAGATATGAGCCATTGTCTTTAAGTTCATTCGCTTTTGCCCTCCTTTAATTTTATAAATTGCGTGTACTGCGTTTCTTTTTCAAGTATTTGCATAATTGCAGGTATCGCTTGTTCCTGTGTATAACCTGCACAGGCGAATAATAATAAATTAGCGTTTGAACTGAAAATACGGTTAAAAGCGTATTCGAGCACATTTGTTATCATTTGGTCTTTATTGCCTGTCTGGTTGAGGTAGTAGAGGACTGCAAGTATAGTTTTTATTTCTTTGGTGTTTTTCATTCCGTTTATAATACCTCCCTGATTTGTATTGAAATGTAGGTATATGCCCCGTTCCAATTATCCGATATAAGCCAATAACATTCGGTTTCATCGGTATCGTTGCGGCGGTCGAGGTAATCTAATTCTACATGCTCGTCATCGGGCACATCGCCATTCCACTTAATATCGCCCACCCATGACTTTTCAGGTTTCTTTTCTTCTGCTATAAGTTCATTGAATTTTTGGTAAGACTTTTCATAAGTGGAGTAAATATCAAGCTCAACTTCGTGTTCGCTATCTTTACCCCATTCGAGTATTACAAGATATACTTTCATGTTTCACCTCAATATACCCTTGAAATACCGCCGCCCCAGCTTTTGACTGTGATGCTCCCGAATTCGCTGCACCAATCGTCACCCTTGTTCCAGACGTATGCAAAGCAGGTATGTACGTTGCCGTCTGTTTCTACAAGTCCGTCCCATTCTTTGGGATATTTGGTGGTTATTAGTAGGCTATACATTTCGCCTATTGAACAGAAATCGTGTGTTGCGGCATATACAAGGCAGCCGTATTTTCTTTCTATTTCGTTGATTTTTGCAGCGAGTTCTTCATTTTGATAAGCCCAATATCCGCCATATCTTTCAAAAAAGCAGACGTAGTTTTTTTTCCTAAAACCTTCTATATATGGTTTATATATATCCAGTTGTTTGAGTAATTCTATTGCTTTTTCTTTTTGTGTCATAAGCGTTTCTCCTTTATCTTGAAATTTCTATTATACCGTCTGAGTACTCTTCGGCGTAATCGCCCATATATCTGCCGTATGCCTCGAAGTCGAAGAAGTCCAATAAATGTTCTTCTATCTGGTAGCATTGATTATTGAATATTTCACGTCCGAAATCATCCCAATCGTAGCCTTTGTAGAGATATATGTCGTCATCCCAATTTTCACCGTGTTGTTTGACGGCATCTTCAAAATCGGTAAACGACCTTACTTCCAGATAGGCGAGCATAATGTCAAATTTGTTCTCGTCTTCCAATACGCAGCTTTCTTTTAAGGTTTCAAACAGTTCCTTCGGGCTTGCATAATCCCAATTAGTGCTGTCTGACGGGAGGCCTTCAATGTCCTGTATGAAGAGTTCTTCGTCCAAGCCTTTAATGTCAAAGCCTTGCCGTGTAAGTTCTTCGGCGATTTCGTTCCAAGTATTGTATTTGTTTAAGTCAAGCCAAGATGAACCTAACGCCCTTTGGTTGCAGGCGTTATATGAACCCCAAGAGCCTATGACTATGCGTATATGGCACATATTATTGTGCCTATCGTTTAATTCTTCCATCTGCTGTACTCCTCTATTTTGTCAAGGTTGAGTGTGTAGAGCGGATATAAGACAAAGCCTGATTGTCTTTTCAGCCCCGTGTTGCTGATAAAGCCCTGTTCTTCGAGGTATTTTATAAATTCTTCGTCAAGGTTGTTTGTGTCTATGAACGCCTGATTGAAATCGAGTATCATATCGAGGTTGACTGTTAAATTTGAATAAGGCTCCCAGAAGTCATCTTCTTTGCAGTCAATCCCTACGTATGTATTGCCGTTGGTAGTATAGGTTTCTATATGGAAAACAAAGTCCATATTTTCGTGTGAAGGTACTTTAAAGGTTTTCATTTTCGTTCTCCTTGTTTAGTCATTGAAATCGTTTAAGTGTATGTGTTCCTGACCTGCAACGCCGTATTCAAAGTACTGTCCTTTTTCATCGATGAACAGGTCGTATTCGCACACGCTTATCTTGCCGCTGCGGGTTATAGCAACGGTTATTTTGTTGCTGTTTTCGTTTACGTCAATGATGTTGAAAATCACATCATCTTCGCCGTCAAAGTGCTGAAATTCTTTAAGATAAAATTTGTTTTTCATATGGGTTATATCTCCTTTATTTTGATTTTTATATTTAGTCGGTTATTTTGTACCAGATGCGGTAATTGAGTTCGATTTCGCGCTTTTCGCTACCTGTATCATCGCCGCTGGAGTTGGTAGTTTGTACTTCGATTTCGCGGATTTCGTAGTGGGCACCGTGGTATTCGTTTTCGCGTCCGATTATCGGATGGCAGTTTTTAACGCAATCTTCAAATATGCGTATGTACGGTTTTCCGTTTTTGCTCATGCAGGCGATAACCAAGTCGGACTCGGTGATGAACCCTATGCCGGTGAGTTTGCTTTCAAACTTACCAGACCTTGTAACTGAGTAAACTACTTTTTTCATTTTGGATACCTCCGAATTTTTTATTTTGCCGTTTTCGGCAGGGGCCAAACAGCGCTGTCCGTTCGTTGAAAGTCCTTTTATAATCAAGCGCGGAAGTCAACGGGACAAAGGGATAAATTACTGCGTTTTAGTTTTGTCTTGCAAGTTGGGTTGCCACACGGGTTAGCTTCAAATTCAGGACAATAAAAAAAGCCGAACGAGCGAACCCGTTCGGCTAAGAGATAGTATTCAAAGTTTTAAGCTGTAATTTTCCCGACCGTTTACTTCCGCAAAGGGCTGCGCTAAACTGCCCCAGACGGAAACAAAAAAATTCGAGAGGTTAAGAGGGGAATAGATTTCATGCATTAATTCTTTCCATACCCACCGATTAACCTATACAAAAGGATTTCAACATATAAGCAAATCAAAAAGGCCTGAACGAAATTAATTCGCTCAGGCTCATTTTAAGTAGCTGTTTATAATATCTTTTACTATTTTTTTATGTTCAGTGGTGAGATGTTGCCACTTGTTTAGAATATCCATTGTTTCTTCGTCTGCAATTATAGTGTCGTACGATGTGAATAATGAATAAAAAGGAACTTGTAAAGCTTCTGATATCGCTTCTAATGCTTTAATAGTTGGAACAGATTCTTTGTTATACCATTTATAAATGGTTTTATAAGATAATCCTGATTTTTGAGCAAGTTGATATAATGACCATCCCTTTTGCTCACGTAAATAGGTTATTTTATCCAGTAGTTCCATATTTGTATTCCTGTTCCTAAAAAATTGTACTTCTATACCTAATTATAAGCATTTATTTATAAAATTATGGGAAAATCGTCCAACTAATAACATTAAATACTTGTACGAAAATACAATATTATGTTATCATGTATGAGACAGGAGTACCATATAGAAGATGAACTATTATATCGTATCAGATGTTCATGGTTTCTATAAAGAGCTTGTTATTGCTTTGAAGGATAAAGAGTATTATACAGATCCGAAACCTCATAAATTAATAATTTGCGGTGATTTGTTTGACCGGGGTAAGGAAGCGTTGAAGGTACAAGACTTTGTTCTTAATTTAATGGCAAAAAACGAAGTTGTTTTAGTTAGAGGCAATCACGAAGATTTAGTTTTAGACTTGCTCGATTACGCAAACGAGTATTTTTATAATAAGGTTGCTATACCAAGGTTGCACCACTATCGTAATGGAACTATTGATACATTATTACAATTAACCGGATTATCTTACGAAGAGGCAATTTCAAATGTACCAGCTTTTGTAAAAGCAGCGCGACAGACGCCTTATATTTCTAAGATTATTCCTGCTATGTTGAATTACTTTGAAACAGAAAAGTATATTTTCGTACACGGCTGGATTCCATGTATTAAATATCATTCAGATAATTTCTCTTTTTATAAACCTTATGATGGTGAATGGCGTAATGCGGACGAAAAGGCTTGGGAACGAGCGAGATGGTATAACGGCATTGAATGTGCCTGTGGTAGTAATATCTTAGAACCAACGAAAACGATTGTCTGCGGTCATTATCATTGTTCTTATGGTCATTTTACATATGGATTTGGGATAGAAGAAATGGGGAAACTTGCAGATTTTTCTCCTTTCTTTGCAAATGGTATTATAGCTATTGATGCTTGTACTGCTTATAGTGGTAAAGTTAATTGTATAGTATTATCTGAAACTTAATGGAGAAATAAAATGGAAAGTGTTTTAAAAAAGATTTATCATGAGGAATTGTGTGCAGAGATGCCTACAGTTAATACTCCTGAGTACGAAAAGGCTAACGCTGATCTAATAGAAATGGAGCATATAATAAAAGAAGCTTTGAATAGTGAGAATAAAGAGCTTTTTTATCAGTATGTAAATATGATGGTTAATAAGCATGGGTTAGAACTCGAAGATTTTTTTATGCGTGGGTTTAAGACGGGTTTTAATCTTGCATTGGAATGTATGGGCATAGACTTCTCACAAGTAAAGAAAACGGATTAGTGTTATGAGTAAAAAGAAGTTAATTGTTAAGGTGGATAGCCGCATAGTAGAGGGTGCACGTCTTGTCCTTGATAATTTGGGCTTGACAATGGATGAGGCGGTTAATATTTTTCTTTATCAGGTTTTTTACTCTCAAAGTATGCCATTATCAATAAAAGTCCCGCCAAAAGATATAATGGAGCAATTCGATGAATATTTCAAGATATATGAAGGACTTGAGGAAGCAAATGCCGGTAAATGTATTCCGGGAGAAGAGGTTTTTGCACGTTTAAGAGAAAAATATAATACGGCAATAACTGAAAATAGTGATACTAAAAATTAATTTAACCGTATCGAATATGATACGGTTAAAAGTTATGTGGGTGTAGTTTAATGGTAAAACAACCTGTAAGAATACAGGTAAATATCAGGTTCGAATCCTTTCGCCTACTAATAGCCGACGTCTTATCTGCATTATCAGACGTTTGGCGCCTCTTTCAGATGCACCGGAGCTACAGTTTGTTATGCAGAAGCATCTGTACCGAGAAACGACAGGCAACAGCCGGCCTATCACGTTGCACCGTGACGAAACTATCTTTTGGTCGAGTTGAAAGAGGTTTATTTAGCTATTTAACTCCTTATTTAAGTATAAAAAGTGTTAATAATTCACAAAAATGCCTAAAACAGCCGAATTTGTGAAAAATATGCATTGGGAACTAATGGGGATTGGGAATTAAATATACAATATATGGTATTATAATATTGCAACTATAACTATATATTGTGCATTTTGGTTTATCCAACTGCCTTAAAATCCTGAGGAGTAACATCCGTATCGGTTCAAATCCGATCTCGGGCACCAAAAACGGGAGAAATTCACAGCAATTTCTCCCGTTTTGTTATGTTTGGGAAGAGATTGGGTAGCGAATTTTTGCCGTTTTTGGCTAAAAATCAGCGTTTTTTATTAATTTTGTTGCTACTTCACAATTCGTAGTCGATTTTGTTAATTTCTTGCATGGCGTACTCCTCGGAATAGTCCGTGTAGCCTCTGTCCACGCGGCTGGTCTTTACATCCTGGTCGTACTCGTGCCCCACCCACTTCATAACAATTTCGGGGTTGCACCCACATTCTTTATATTGCGTACAAAAAGGAATGTATGATTAATTCTCGCTTGGTTTTGCGTGTTCTTTGTCTATCAGTTTGTAATAGATATGAATGTTTCTGGGAGCGGGAGGGTGCCAGCGGTTGTTGTGCTCCGTCTTTGCGTCGATTGTGATAAACTCAATGAGTTGCAGGCACATTTCCCTCGTAAGTTCGGGGCATTTGCCATACAGCTTTATGCGCTTTATGTATTCCTCGACGTCGGCTTCGTCCTTGCTCTCGTCCTGCAACTTGCTCTCCAATGCGGCTATCTCGGTTTGTAGTGTCTGCTGTTCCTTCTGATAGCTTTCGCAGAGCGAGTTGCATAAGTTTTCGGGCATCTTCTTTAAGACCTTTTCCTCAAAGGCGGTGCGGATAAG
>ERZ1643247.1614-NODE-1614-length-20053-cov-5.158616_pt1 | contig 20053 bp, 22 predicted proteins | sample MGYA00579264_ERZ1643247 | MGnify/ENA primary metagenome ERZ1643247 (study PRJEB29033, sample SAMEA4952262) | chicken gut metagenome | biome: Broiler Chicken; feature: Gastrointestinal Tract; material: Caecum | place: Ireland | collected 2018 | study: Broiler... | reverse complement strand
AGCCGTCCAAACAATGTCGGCTGTGTGTCAGCGTCACTTTCTGTACCGATTTTGTCGTTGATCTCCGCTACCGTAGCCTCCTGTGCTATATCTTGCAATTTAACATTGACATCACCCATTCCTGTGTTCAATTCTTCCACATCTTCGATGATCTGTGTTGCCTTCTGGGACAGTGTTCCGGTTTTACTGGGTGTATTATTGACAGCAACTTGCGTTTTAATTTCATTTCCATAGTTAGCCGCTTCTGTGGCTTTCGTACTTGCAGTTGCAGAATTTGTGTCAATGGAATCAATTTTCGCCGCTCTTGCAGCTGTCCATTGTGCTACATGCGCCGCAATGTCTGAAATAATCTTGTTCAGTTTCGCAAACTCAGAACCAGCCGTCGAACTGCCACCTGTATCTGCTGTTTCACCGATTTTTGTTGATAGACCACTTGTATTCGTATTGATGGTATCAACGACTGCTTTTGTTGCGTCCAACGTTTCTTTGTCGGCAATGTTGACTTTGCCGGAACCATCTACCTCATCCAGCGACAAAGTGCCGTTTGTCATTTTCCACTGGTACTTTTTCAGGTCGCCGCTGTCCACAATATAGCGTACTTCCTCAATATCCTCTCGCAGTTCTGCAACGGTGTCGTTGAACACCGGAATTGTTACATACAGCCCTGTTTCAATCGTCAAGCTGACCTGCGTATCGTTACCGATATACACCAGCAAATCCAACTGCCGCTCTACTACACTTCCCGTGCTGTATGCCGGTATCAATTCTGCATTGTCTCCGGCGTTGCCGTAGGAATACAGCACCTCGGCTGTTTCACTCTGCACGCCGCCTGCTTCGTTGTAATATACGCCCTTTGCATACAGCCCCAACTCTCGATAATAGAACGCCTGTTGCACATCTTCGTTTGTGAATATCGCACCAAAAACCGCGTCACCGTCTGTATTTTTCCGCGCCTTGTTAAGCGGTAATTCCTTTACCACATCCGCAACAGCGGTCATTGTTCGGGTAGTCTTGCCTTGCGGCATATAGCCTTTACCAATAACAATTTTTGTTGGCACGAATGACGCACCCATCTGGATATCGCCTAATAGCTGCCGCCCAACGTCTGTCACGTTGTTGTCGTAAAATGCACTCATGCGGCTTGTTTCCCCCTTTCTGATAGTCTTTTTAATTGAATTTCTTACCCAGCCGGACAGTTTCAAACGAAACTTCATGGTACGCCACGCCTGTATGCATCTGCATTCGCCCTGTTAGCGTGATAAAAATGCCGTCTAGGTGGGAAGAACCGCGTTTGACCTTGTTCAAAATGTCCATGAACTGCTGCAACCGCTCATTGGTGATGGTCGGGTTAGAACTGAAAATCTTGAAATGCCCGGCTTCTCCATCATACTCAAACCACTCTTGCAAATACCCGTCCCCAAAATAGGTGTTAATGACATTCTCAACCGCCCATTTCGTCCCTAATTTTTGATAAACCTTATCGCTATTCTTTATCAAATCACGCTTGACGCTGATTGTCTCAGATTTCAAATACCATGTGATATTTAATTCATCCGCCAGCCTGTCCAGTTCTTCTTCCGGCAATTGGTCTATCTTGTCCCATGTCGTCATCAACTGCGCCGATGAATGAAATTGTTTTATAATTTCGTCCATTGCAAGGGATAATCCGATGATTGCCCCATCCTGCTGCATAAATTTTGGCAGTAGCTTCTTAAACTCCATATCGCTTAACTTCATGCGCTATCACCACCAATAATCGCATGTGTTACCGTCAACGTACCAGAATACTTTGCCACCTTGTTTGATGCCAATTCCTGAAATGTTGGCGAAACAATGTCCACCCGTTCTACCGCGTCGCTGCCGCTGGAAGGTGCGAGGATGAACTTTTTCAATTGGTCGGGGTTAATATCTCGCCCCAGTGCGCCACACTGCCATGCGTTGTATTGCTCAATCGCCCCGCCTGCCGCTTCTACAATCGTGATTGCGTCCGCTTCGTTGTCCAACGCGCAGTAGTACTTGATATTGATATCATAAGACACTTGCGTTGGGGCTTGTACGGTTACAATATCCGTCAACGGTCGTATATCATCCGCAAACACATCCTTTACTTTCTGGATGGTGTCGCTGTCCGGTATCGTTCCGCCCGTCATCAGTGGCACAATCACGATGTTGTTTGCCGTTGGGGAGTTGATGTACACATCTATAATGTCGGGGTCAGCCGACAAAGCATAATACCGATATGCCGCCAAGGGACCGGCTACGGAAAAAGAGGACGGTGCTAGGCGTATCCGTTCCCGGAAACGGTCATCGCCCTCGGTTGTGTATGGCTCTCCATCGTCCCCGCCCGTTGTGCCATTCAAATTGCTGACGCTTGCGACATACGGTATCAAATCAACCAATGTTTTGATTGTTCCAGCTGCCATGCCGTTATAGTCTGTCCCTGCCGTGTCGCAAGTTGCCCGTACATCAACGAACGTTTCCCCAGATTGAATGATTGCCGTTTCATCCGTTGCAAAATACACGCTGCCGTCCGGTGTTATCCGTGTTCCTGCTGGAATAATGATATTTTGCGACTGCGCCGCAGACAGCGAGAACCGGAACGTGTCATAAGCCGGGGACGGTTGCAGCCTTACCGCGCCCACACGTTCCCCCAGTGCGTCCAGTACATAGCCCCGGGCATATTGCAACGTACGCTGTTTTGCCGTGTCGTTCATCTCGTTATACACGTTCACAAGTACAAAAATCAGCGCTTCGCCGTAAATCCTCCGTTCGTCGCCGGGATACAAAGGCTCGTTCACACTATCCATCAGCCAGTTCATGACGGTGGTGTATATCTTTGCCGCGTCCGTCTGCACAAAATCAAACTCTTCTGCCATGCTTTCACCCCCTCGCCGTTATACATCCGTAATATATGCAGTCAGCTTATAGTTGCCGTCCTGCTGTTCTTCTACTGTAATTTCTATAGCTTCCACATTGACGCGCGGCTCGTATGTCCGAATCAGCCACGCCGCGTCCTCTTTCAACGACATTTCCGCTTCGCCCTGTGGTTTATCAAACAATCGTGCATTGATGCCCTTTACCCGCTCCATGGGATTTTCTCCCCGAATGATGGATAACAGGTTTTCCACGCACTGCTTTGGTGTCCCATTTCCTGAAGATTTCAAACCATTCCGCCCTCCTTTTTCATCAGTATGGGCTTCTTTTCGTCTTATCGTCCGCAGACGCTTTTGTCTTTAATGCTTCTTGCTTTTGCGCCGCTATGGCTTCGCTCATGCTCTTTGTAGCCGTTCCACTGCTGCTAGACTTCCCGCTTGCGCTTGTGGTTGTTGCTTTTGCCGTTGCCGCCGCATTCGCCGGGATATATTCTGTAAACGTGAAAGACAAAGTTGCCGCAAGGAATGTGCCGTTCATGTCTAGTTCCGTTTCGGAAATATTTACGCTTTCCAGTTGGAAGTTTCCTGCACCAAAACTCATACCGCCGATCATCAGCGGATACGCTTGCCCTACCATACCGCGCCAGATGCCCATTTCTCCGCGCACATCCACGCCGGCGGATGCCAAACAACGTGTGCTGCATGTAATCTGCTCCAATTCCCGCCCCCGCGTGTTTATCGGCTGTGTGCCGCTGGTATCCGCGTTTGCATCACTTTTCAGCTTAAACGCCGTTGTAAAGCCGCTCAGCGGGTAAATCCGGCTCGGATTGATTTCAAACTTTCGTGTTCCCCACATTGCAATTACGCCCATTGATTCACCCGCTTTCTACTTCGGCGGCTCGGTGTTGTCAAATCCTGCCATCACGCCGCCATGTACATGTCCTTGCAAGCTGATACCTCCTGCCGTTACATCCCCGCTGGATGTCATGCCGCTTGCTGACATGCTGCCGGATGCAGATATACTGCCAGTCAGCGTGATATCGCCCCGTACCGTGACATTCCCGCCGCCTGCGGCTGATATGCCGCCCGTTGCCGTTATGCCGTTGTCTGCGGTCAATTTGTCTGTCATATGCGTTACACCCTCAACAGTCAATGTCTTGTATATTTTGTGATTCCATTCCCCATCCAGACGGGCAAGAATGATACCTGTGTTGTCTGGAAATGTTGCATATACCACAGGCATGTTCACTTCCAAACATTCCAGCAGGAAATACGGCACGACAAGGGGAAACGTGACATTCCCGCTTGCTTCTTGTGGGATGACAACCGCCGTTTTCTGCGTTTCATCAATCGACGAAATAAAGCCCTTGTTTATCATGCTCAACGCCATTTCCCCCTCTCTTAGTAACCGTCTAACGGCTTACGGAAAAAGACCTTGCTCTGCCCTTTCCCGTAGTCGTTCCGAATGTGTGTCAAGAAAATATTCCCGTTCCACGATGCCGCCCGGTAGTTTTCCAGTTCCGCCGTACTTGCCGCCGCAAATTCCGGCATGACGCGCCCATAGATATAGCCGTACATCATGCCTTTGTTAACGTTCCGTAACAAATTCATAGCATAGCGGTTTGCTTCGTCCTGACTGGACATGGTTATGGGAATATCCATTTCCGGCACATACCGCCGCGTCGCGCCATTACTTGCGGTATACTCGCCCTTGTACAACCCTCTTTCTATCAAACACGAACCATACAACCGCGCCGAATTGTCGGCAAAAAAATAATCACCATCAGAAGTGATAGTGATTGTCTTTACCGGGGCTGTCCCCTCCATGTACGCCTGCGAATACATCACAAGCGCATTATCATAGACCAAGAACGCGCATCCCTCCAATGTACAAAGACGGTTGAAAAACGAAAAATCCGTTTCATTCGTTTGCAAGATATATTCGTACTGTACATCTTTCACGCCGTAACTATGAAACGTCAAGCCATGGTTTCCAGCAATCTCCGTCCCAATCTGCGACAGGAAAATCTTTTGCCATGCCTTGCTCTTGCCCTCTTTCGCACTCGGCGGAATGGACGTTGCAATAATCGTGTACAGCCCGTTTTCCGGCGTGGCACTGTCCACAAACATTTTTCCTGTTCCAATGCTGCCATACATCACCGAGATTTCGTCACCGACTTTCGGCTGCCAACCGTCCCACTGGTTTTGCGGGTCGTTAAACCGGATATGCAGGGTATCAGACTGCCCCTCGCAGTACATGTCATGATAACAACGGTTGATGGACACATCTTTTGTAATGTCCACACCACGAAACTTCACCTGTATCATCCTGTTTCCCCCCTACGCCATGGCGGCAAGCTCTCCGGCGTTTCCGTCATGTTTAATACCGGGATAGAAAGAGGGATACCCTGCTCAAAAATCAGCGTGTCCGCATAGTCCAGATTTTCCAGAATGATATAGCTGGACATCTGCTCGTTGTTGTAATTTTTGAGGGCTAAAATGTCGAATGTATCGCCCTCTTCCGTTACATAGTCGTTATATCCGACGATTTCAACTTTCATATGCAAAGTACCCCCTTTCCATGAACCATCTTTCTAGCAGGTCAATAAACTCTGGATATTCTTCACGGATAGCTGCAATAATGCTTTCTTTATCCGCATTTCCTGTGACTTCAATTTTCGGAGAAAATACAATCTGTCCAATAGAAACGGTATTGCTATCCCCGCCGCTTTCCAGCATCGAAACGCCATCCGGCAATGCTCCAAGCATCTGCCCGGCTTTCGCCCAATAGGACAGGTTTTGACTGCGGACAGACGGGTCAAAACTGATCACCGCTTCTGTACCGGCTTCTCCGGCAATCGAGACACCTTTTGTAAAACCGCCCTTTGCCAGCATTGGAATGGTCGGTATATCAACGCTAAAACTTTTCCCGCCAATAAACGGCACCCAGTCCGGCACATCAAACCCCACAGAATTGATGCCGCCGATTGCGCCATTGATGATACTGATAACCGCATTGATAGGGGCTTTCACAATGCCAGCCAGCGCGGAAAATCCCGTGCTAAACAGTTCTTTGATTCCATCTATCAAGCCGCTGACTTTCAGCTTAATACCATCCCAGACGCCGGACAGGAATTCTCCTAGCTGTGTAGCGTACATTTTCACGGTGTTCCAATTTTTATACAACGCAACGCCCGCCGCTACGACTGCCGCAATCGCAAGAATGACAAGCCCAATGGGTGAAGTCAGGAACGTAAACGCCGCCCCAAGAGCAGTTGTCACGCCCGTTGCAATGCCAGCCGCAATATTCCATGCGCCTGTTGCTACTGTCTGCGCCACCGTTGCCGCTGTGCTTGCGCCTTTTACAACGGCATCTTTTATATATAATGCCTTAGAGGAAATCAACTGTGCTTTTTCTTTTAGGTGTGCATCACGTAGCAACTTAAAGGCGTCAACCGCATCGTGTATGCTGTTTATCATTTTTGTCGCGGAGAACATGACAAACGTAGCACCCAAAAGCAAGACAGCTAGTTTCAGAGCATCTGTGTTCTGCGAACACCAAACAAGCGCATCAACCGCAATGTCGATACCGCCAACTAAAACGTCAGAAAATTTCACCGCCAAATCTTCGATATAAGGCGCCGCTTCCTGCATACTCTCTGTTATCTGCGGGGACAATTCCGACAATCTTTGTGCCGCTGCCTGCCCGGCTGGTGCAAGCGACATTTCAAACTGCCGGGAAGTACCCTGTATTGCGTGGTCTAATGTGTCGTACTTCACGCCGTTGATTTCCTGCAACGCATCCCCAGTCAGATATGATGCATCTGTTACATCAGTTAATGATGCCAGCGCTTCCGTTCCCAAATCTTCCCAAGTAGTTTTGAAGAGCGAAACGCCTATTGCATCACGGGCAACCTCATCATCCATTGCAATCAAGTCTTTTAGGATTGTGTTGAAAGCAATGTTCGCATCTTCGCCGCCTTTTGCAAAAATGCTCATGACTTCATCTGCGTCATAGCCTAACGCGGCAAAGGCTTCCCGTGTGGTGTCTGAACCATCTATGGATGCAACAGAAAACTCTTTAATGGCATTCGCCAAGGTATCCAATTTCCATGCTCCATTGTCTGCTCCAGTTTGCATAATATTGAACATATCGTCCGCATCCATGCCGACCTTTGCAAACTGCACAGAATATTCGCTGATGCTGTCCAGCAATTCCCCGGAAAAATCCAGACCGTTTTGCGCGCCCTCTGCAATGTAATTCATGGCTTCATGTCCATCTATGCCAAAATTCTGCATCATCGCCCGGGCTGCGCGTAAACTCTCGTTTACGTCGTAGTCGAAAACATCCTGCAACATGATGGCATCGGCGGCAATGGTTTCCAAATCCTCTCCCATCAGCCCCGTTTGCTGCCGGGCTGTTGCGACTGCATCCGCTACCGCCTGCATATCCTCGCCCAGATTGCGTTCCGCGTAAACGCCCTCTATCACGTCGGACAATTCCGCCATTTCTGCCGCCGTTGCGCCCGTTTTGGCTTGTAAATCGCCCATCGTTGCATTATAAGTGTCACCCATTGTAATCAACGCTTTTCCGGCTTTTACCGCTCCAACGGTTATACCAGCACCAATCGCCGCCACTGACACGGCTACGACTGCAGCTTTTTTGTTGACACCCTCCATGCGCTTTTCTACCTCGCTAAAAGCTTTTTGTACAGACGGGTCAACATTTCCAGCCATATTCACGACAGTTGTCAATATCTTATTTTTTGCCAATCAATCACCCCCGCTTAAATTTGGGTAGATGAAATGACCTTTTCATTTTCTTCTGCCGTTCCATTTCTTCCTCTACGGCTTCTCCATAATCACGTAGAAAATCTGTCATTCTCTGACGCTCTACGTCTTTTATGCTTGTGTGGAAGTATCGGCTGTATTCTCGGATTGCTCGTCGGAGTTGCTTTCCTCCGAGTCGCCCCCCAACCTCCCTAACGTAAAAAGCAAACCGATATTTGCAATGCGGTTAACGTCCAGCCCTTTTACACGCTCCAAATCGGAAACGTCAATATCTGGATTGACTGCGATAATCGCCATAAACCCAAGGTACAAATGCAGGGCATAGTCGTTTTCCCGCATCTTGAAACTAACCGTTTTTGTCTTTTCCAAAGATGCAGACATAGCACAGGCTTCGGAAAACTGTACCGCCGTAATCTCCCGCGCATCATAGGTCAATTCTTTTACTTGTTTCCCGTTGATTAGGATAGGATTGTCCAGATACAAAGTGTCTTTCATGTTGTTTTTCTCCTTTCAAATTACAGAAAAAAGCCCCGCAGAAATTTTCCGCAGGGCTTACGCCTTTCTTATGCTCTTATAACAGGCTGTTTGTTGCACTCATATAATCTACGCCGTTTACTTTCACAATGCCAGCCAATCGGTCAATCAAAAACAATTCCTCCCCGTCCACATACAATTGGTATCTTGTAACGGTGAATGTCGCTTCATTGGAACTGCCTTCTCCAACAGTCAACGCAATGCCGGGGATTTTGGACGGAATGCCTTTCAAAAACGCCTTGCAGCCTTTCTGCGTAGTCTTTCCGTTTGCGTCTGTTACGCTCTGGACAAACCGCATTTCTAAAGAAATTGTGTCCGGCGTAATCATCGCGCGCAAGCCTTTATCCACACCGATTTTTGTAATGGTCAACTCCATATTGTCCAGCCGCTGCCAGATAGGCAGGGACATGGTGCCCATTGCTTCAATGTCCGCAGCAACGGGCGTTACCTCCGGTAAGGTTGCTTCTACGTCCTTTGCCACAAGCGTATTGTTAACATAGACCGTATTTGCCACGATTGCGCCGTAAATGTCTACAAATGCCATGCTATTTCACCCCGCTTTCTTACTCGCCAAAATAGGACGAAAAGCCCTCGTCCGTGTATGCGACTTTCATCGTGCCAGACTTAAACGGCGGTGTCGGTGTCAATCTGTTGTTCCAAACAAAATCGCCCTCCATCAGCTGCGTTGTGCTGTTTTCGCTCTCTTTGAACTCGCAAACCGGCTCCCCAATCAACGCGCCAATCGCAACAAGAGCGTCCAATTTTTCTTGTTCTCTGTTGGTAATCGTATCAGCCAATGCCTTTGTCATTGGGCTGTCAATGGTCAACGCATGTTCGCGCTGGAAGTCGTTTGTTACATACATCATCATGCGGATGCTGTTATCAAAAATTGCCCTGCCGTCGGACACCTGTCCGTATTGATATGCCGCCGTATGCGGACCCCAAAGGACGTTCATGCCGCCCCAATATACAGCCGTTGTGATGCCGTTTTCGTTCAATTCGTTCGCCGTCTGCTGGTCATAGCCTTTGTTTGTGCTTGTCGCCCCAAAATACTGCCGCCCCGCTGGAATCTGTTTGTTTGACGGCGTTTCCATTGGGATACCGTTATGCGTGCCATCTACGCGGCACATCAGCCATGTTGCCAGCGTGGACAAATGATAAACCGTGCCGTCTTTCAACTGCCACTGGGGATAGAACACTTTCGCGCGTTCAGAGGAATAATCGTTATCGCTTTTCCACTTGACCGCTTTCGCAATTGTGTCATTGCTTGTAAGTGGGATGTCTGCATTGACAACCGCATCCCAATGCCCGTTGATTTTTGTGCCAGCCTGCAACATGGCTTTATATACAGATACTTTGTCGCTGTAACCGGGCGCGGCAATGATATTCGGAATCAATCCCAATTCTGGATAAACTAGCCCAACACAGCCCAATCCGGTATATACGCCCTCCGCCGTCACACCGCCGATGATATTTGTCTCTGTGATTTTGGAAACATCAACTTCACTGAACGTCGCGTTTACATTCGTCAGCGGTGTAACGGAAATATCGGTCAGGATAACAACGCCCCGCGTATAATCGTAGTCAACTGTATAGTCTGTTCCCTCTACTTTGTCTGCCAGTGCCAGCGTATCCAGAATAATGGTATCGCTTGCGATTTCCGCTCTGCCGTTGACAAACGTCACTTCTTTCGTTGTTGCTTCGGTTTTCTTATGCGTCGCCGGGTCAAGTACGTTGATAACAACAATCGGGCTGACATTCTCAATGCTATTTTGGAAATGCGCCGCGAACGCTTCACATAAAGAGAATTTTGACCAGTCCGCAGAATAACCAAAGTTACTCTGCACCCCCGTCATGCTGGTTACACGCAACGGGGCATTTACGTTGCCAATCTCGGCATAGTTCTTTACCAGATTGACCGGCGCAACGCCAACATAGACGGGGATGGTATCTGTCGCTACAGGTACAAGCCCAATAGACTTGTTAAATTCCCCATATGTCCCATGTAAATATGGCATGTTCTCAACTCCTATCTTTCTAAAACTTAAAGTAAATCCTGAATTTCCGGTATATTGCGAATCAACGGACGGTTAACTTTGAACTGTATTCCAGTAAACCAGAACGGATAAAAATCCGGTATGGATTCTTGCTCTTTGAACGGATAGAACTTCACACCTGCACTGCGGTCTATTTCAATGCCGTTGATCGTCAACGTGCTCTCAATTGCCCGCAGCGCAACGTCTATCCAATTCCACGCATCCCGCCATCCGTTCGCATTCGCTTTGAAATAAGCTTCCGCCTCCTGACCTGTCCACTGTTTCATCGTTGAATGGTCGTTTTCATCTGGATATAAAATATCCTGCCCGTGCGTCCCCGTGCTCCACGTCGAAAATGCAAACTCAACCGTGATCCTGCCGTTATTCACGGTCAAATCGTCCTCGCCCTCCAACACGCGCACGCATAACGACGGGATAGGTGACAGCACAGAGGGCGGCAATTTGTCTTTTGACGGCACAAACAACGAAAAGCACGCGGGCGTTACTGTCTGATATTCATAGTGCGCCCCGTTGTTCTCGTCATCTTCCGGCGGCATTTTTAGCTTTACTTTTTCACAAATTTCAGCCCTTGCCCATGCCGTGATTTCGTCGATAATTCCTACTACCGTCATACTGTTTCGCCCTCCGTTCTGCCCTTACATCACAATGTTTTCGCGCAGTGCGATAGTCGCAATGCCCATGTCCTCCTGCCAATCGTCAATCAGACATTCCCGCCCGTTAACGTTCAAATTTTCGCCTGCCGCCCTGCGCTTCGGTAAATCTTCGGAACGGGCATAGAAAAGTGTTGCACTTTCCACAACGGCTAAATCCTGTCCGCCCTGCCGCTCTTTTAATTCGTCGTTGTCCACGACAATCAAAATCTTTTTTCCGTCGACAGTCGCTTCGATGCCGAAAAAATCAACATCCAGAAACACACCAAGCCTGTCCGCGTCCACCATGTCCTTGAATCCGCTCATAGACATCCCGCCTATTCTGCATCAAAAGACGGCGGTGCGTCGTTTTCATCCTCCGCCGCTTTCAATTCTTCCAAGGCTGCCGCAATCTGCTCGACAAAAGCCGCCTTTTTCGTGCCAACCTTATACTTGACACCATAAGGCTCTGCGAATGCTTTCAATTCCTCCAGCGTCATTTCTGACAGGTCGACATCCTCAACGGCTTCCACCTCAGCAGAAACGCCCCCGTCTGCGCCCGCTGCGCCGCTCTCTGCGTCGTTTTCATCCTCCGCCGCATAAACATAGCTATCCGGGTATTCATCGTCGCAGACAGGTTCTGCAACGCCCAAATCAAACAGTCGCTGCGCCTTATCTTCGTCCAAGAAAAAAGGGTCGTCTTTGGCTGATTTTCCGATTACGGTCGTTCCGGTATCGAAACCGTAAACGCCTTTTGTGATTTTTACTAAAACCTGTTCCATTCCGTTTCACTCCTTTTGAAAAAACAAACCTCTTACGCCGTTACTTTTGCAGAAACCCAAGGGTTTTTCTGGTTAGGCACAAGCAGAGGGCAAGCGGTCAGCGTGATTGTTCTTGTATTGCCGTTCGCGTCTGCAATATACTTCGGCACTCTTGCGCCTGTGTATGTGTGCAGTTCGCCGTCTGCCTGTTCTACTTGAGAAACAGCACCGCGCAGAGTGCGTCCAGCGTTCGGCGCGGTCAAAACCACATTCCCGGCAGGAATAAACGGTGTCAAGTCGCCGTCCTCGTTCTCGTACTGCTCATCATAGCAGAATACATCAATCATTCTGCCGTATACGTTCAGGCGCATAATTCTTGCAACGCCGTTCGGCAATGCAATAGGCTCAACCATGCCGATGTTGTAATTGCGGATATCCAGCAATTTCAGTATGGTTTCGTCATTCAGCATGATAGCTGCAACGTCAGGCGCAACAATCAAATCTGTTGCCGCCAGTCCGTTCTTCGTTAACATCTGAATCATTGCATGAATATCATCAATGATTTTCGCGCCGGTTGTGCTCCATTTCGTGGTCGGGGTGTAGGTGGACGGATTGGAACTTTCGGAATAGAACCGGATTTCCATGTCGTCGCCTTTGGTATGGTCGTCTGCGATATGTTTCATCACACAGCCGTTTTTCAACATGGTTTCCGCCGCCATGACTTCCTCCCGGCGTGTGATCATGGCATCCAATTCGCTAATGTCTTTCAATACCATTGTCAACTGTCTCTGCTCCGGTGTCATTTGTGTAAACAACGCTTCACCAAATCCGCGCTTTTTCAGGTCGTCCAGCGTCAACACGCGACGCGGCGCAATTCTGGGCGGTGTATAGCGTTCCATATAAGAGCCTTGACGCAGCATCGTTACACCACCTTTTCTCGGTGCAACAAACGGCGCAACCTTTCTGTCGCCGTCGCGGTATTCAATCAATACATCATCGGTTGAAAACACGTCGGTTGCTTCGTTGGTCGGGAAATATCTATCCCGCAGGAATGTTGTGGGCGGCGTCAGCTGCTCTACCGCCATCAACAGGGTATGTGTGCTGTAAATATCAATCGCCATAGTGTGTTATCCCTCCTGTCAAAATTACAGCGCGTCAGACAGCAAAATGCCGCCTTTGCGCAGGGCTTCTTCGTCTGCCAGCTTGAATGTATATTCTGTTTTGACAATCAACGCTTGTCTGTTGAAATGTCCAGTTCGGTATGCCAGCGCGGTTGCGTCTGCGCTTGTTGCGTCCACATCCTCGGCAAGAATGCAATTTGCATCCAGTGTTTCATTACTTCCGGCTGTTGTGCCAAGAATTCTCATTTTACCTGTTCCCGCTGTGCCTGTGCTCAATGCCAGCACTGTACCACGGGTCAATTTCCCCTCGCCGGATGTTACAGTTACGCTGTACACATCTGCAGGCGGAAAGTTATCTACAATCAAATTGTCGTAGGCTGTAGACCCTACTGTTTCATACAATTTCTTGTTCGCCATTATTTTTTACCTCCCATCATGGTTTTGAAGATTTCAACTGCGTTGTTGATCATTTCGGAATCGTTGGACTCATCCGCCGGATTCCCCTCATTACCGTTGTTCGGCGCGGCTTCAACGCCTTTTGTCGCTTCGCCGTCCTTTTCCATACTCTGCAATACAGCCGCCTTGATTTTCGCTTCCTGCTGCATTGCCAACAATGCCAACTGCTCAGCGTTCAAGGGCTGTTCGCCATATTTTGCATTTTTGACCACCTCTTTGTCTGCAATGGCATTTTCAATCCCCTCAATTGCTTGCAGTCTTTCCCTTTCCGCCTGTGCGCCCTCTGCTCTGCCAACTTCTTTTGCCGCGTTTTCAATCTGCTCCACAAACTCAGGAAATGCCGCTTTCCATTCTTCCATCGTTTTGAATTCCATTTTGTTTTCCCCCCCTGTTTCTGTTTTTTTATTTGCATGATCCTGCGGTTTTCCCGCAGGTAAAGCACAATTCGTTACCGGAATGCCCTGTGGAATGCTATGCATTCTGTTTGTTGAAAAGGCAATTCCGTTGGAAATCAGAAAATGCTTGTCGTTAGACAAACTCATGCTTACGGGTGTACTGTCAATGACTTCATCCGCAAGCCCTGCATCCACTGCATCCTGCCCAGTCAGCCATGTTTCCCCCTGCATCAAGCCCTTGCATTCCTCTTTCGTCCTGCCGCTTCTTTCAGCAAATACGCCGATTGCGGCGTTGTTATGCGCTTGAAACTGTTTGATAATGGCTTTCAAATCTTCCACGTTGTAATAGTCAAACAACAGACCGGAAACGCCATGCATCATCAAATTACTGCCTGCATTCATTTTTCGCGTGTTCCCAGCTTGAAAAATGATAGATGCCGCAGACGCCGCTAGACCGTCATTGATGGTCGTAACATTGCCTGCCAGACCTTTCAGTCGGTTATAAATCGCCAATCCGGCGTAAAAATCTCCACCGACAGAATTGATGTGAATGTTAATATTTGCCTTGTCCTCAATTTCTTTCAAATCTTCCAGAAATTCATCCAGTGCAATGAAATTTCCGGGGATTTTCTCCCCCGTCCACCAATCGACAGGGATACGAGAAACGACTTCACCATACATATTGATTTCCGCCGTGTCGTCGTCAATCACGGCGATGTTATACGCCTTGACAGGTGTATCAATCATCTGTTCCAATGCCACGCAGTTCAACCTCCCTTACTACCGCATTTCGTACAATCGACTGTATATAGTTCTGGAACGCCTGCGCCCCTTGCGCCTGCTCTCCGTTTGCCTGCCGCAACCGCTCATTTTCGCTTAACAGCCTGTCTATATTTGCTGTAAACTGCCCGCCGTTCAGCTTGATGGTTTCCGCTTCACGGGTGGACAGACCGTTTTCAATCGCCATAATGGCTGCTGTGATTTCTTTTGTCGGGTCAAGTTGTCCTGCAGGTGCGCCAATCCATTCACTGCCCAAATACGCCCGTCTAACCAACGGGTCAGTAAAGAACGCAGGCGCATAGATACGCCCACGCGCCACGGCTTCTGTCAGCCAGATTTCGTAAACAGGTCTACATAAATCATTCGTCAGCCATTCCCGGCGCATTTTGAACGCTTTCCACGCTTCCATTAAGGCGGCACGGCTGGCAGAATAACTGTTTGTGAATGATTTCAACAGCAAATCTGCCGGAACTTCTAAGGCTGCGCCTACCTGTTCCGACAAGGAACGCATGAACACATCAAATCCGCTGTTCGGGTGTGTTGGCGTTCCAAAGCGCACATCTTCCCCGGCTTTTAACACATTGATTGTACCCGCGCCCATTTCATACTCGTTCGCATCGTCCGAAACCTCAATATCATCCTCCCCTAACGCTTCATTCATGGGGATTTCATTTTGCGCCGCTTCTGACGTGATAAAGGCTGTAAAAAACGACTGTACCAATGCGCTCATGATTTCCGCTTCAGTGTATCGCCGCATCTGCAAAAGCGGCTCAATCGTCTGTGCCAGATATGGCACTCCCCGGAATTGTTCCGGTCGTTCGCTTTCCATGATATGAAGAATGTTCGGCAAGCCGCTTTCCCTGCCGTATGCTTCAATCCGCACAAACTCGGTCGGCTCTGCCGTAGATTGGAACGGGTGTGTATTGGCTACGTGATACGCCAGAATCGTACCTGATGCATCTATCTCTACACCGTCATAGATTTTATTGCCGGATGCAGTTCTGCCCGTTGTACGGGTGTACACACCGCCAGACAGCGTGGTTGGCGTTCGTACCCTGTCCGCTTCTACCAAATGCAATCGCAGACCGTAGGGCATTAATGGTGTCGGGTCATAATGTTTCATAACCACGAACACATCACCGGACAACAGCCACGATACTAACGCTAGTTGCTGGATGCCGTAAAAATCGTTCACGCCCGTAGCGTCACAGGCGCGCTTGCTTGTTGCCCATAACTCAAACTCTGCTTCTGTGCGTCTCTGCCATTCTTCGGCTTCTTCCTGCGACATGCCCAAAATATGCCGGTTGATGGTGCTTTTCAGTTTCAAGCCATTCCCGACAACATTTGTCCGGTTGGTCTTAATCGCACTCGCCGCAATCGCGGACCCCATGTACAGCATTCTGGAACGCTGCCGCAAGGTATAGTTGTTGTTGTCGATATCCTCAAACGGCGCACCGCTGTTCGGAATCATGGCTTTCATTGATTTTTTGGTATAGCTTGCGCCACCCTCTGAATATCCTTTGTTCTGCGCTGCTCCCACCCGCAAGCGCGTTTTTGGTTGAACGGGTTCCCGCTCTCTTTGTTTGCTCATTTTTTCGCTTTTCCCTCCCCTCTAAAACTGCATAGAAAAAAGCACCACAAGGGGCAAAGGAGTAAATCCCCCGGCAATGCTTTTATATGTTATCCCGCCTGCATGGCAGGCAAGGCATAACCGATATTAAATGTCTCTCGGAACAACGCCGAACGCCTTACGCGGCTTTTTCCCGGCTACTTTCCCCTCTAGGATTTCAATCTCATTTTCCAGCTTTGCAATCGTATCTTCCAATGCAGGCAAATCAAACCTTGTCAGGTTTCGGCTGCCGATTGCATAGGATTTTACGCCGCCTTTCAACAATGCCGTATAGGCGTTATACGCTTCGTCTAGCTGCGTTTGCTTGACTTCCAAACGCTTTTTTAACACCTCAATACTCGCCATCTGTATCCCCCTCTCTTACCATTCGCCGCCGTCTATCAGGCTATTCTTCTTTACACGGCTTTTCTTTGGTTTCACCGTTGGTTTTTGCTCCTGGTCTTTCCGCAATCCTTTTAATCTTCTTTCTACTGCATTAAGGTCAGGGTCTAACACACGGAACGCTGCAAGCGCATAGTTCCGGCAGTCCAATGCTTCATTGCGTTCATGCCCTAACAATTTCACCCAAACCCAGCGCGTGCGCCCCTTTTCTGTTCGCATTTCTAACTTTTCAGACAACAGACCTTGGAAAAATTTCATGTCGTAACCTTTGTCATTTTCGCGTGGGAAATGACAATATTTCGCGCCCGGCTCTTGTACTTTCAGATTGCTCATGATATCCGCCTTTCCACTGTCTACACCTAACACATACAGCCATGTATGTCCGATAATTCTGCCGTTTACAACAATTTTGACCTTTGACGGCGGTTTTGTGTATGGTACGCCGTCGCCGCCCTGTCCTTTGATTGCAAAGACGCGCTTATGAATGCGTTTTTTGCACTCCCGATAAACATCCTGCGTCTTATGCCCGCCGCTATCCACGAACGTCATGGATATTTTTAAGGATTTTTCCGGGTTTTCAAACTTGTATTCGTGGTCTATCACATCGTCCAATCGCTCCCATACTTCCGTATAGTGCGGGTCACCCATGATGATGCCCTTCTTGATACCCCACGTTTCGCCGTAGTGTCCATGCCCGACAACCTCATATTCCAGCCGGTCGTCCTGCGTATCCACGCCACAGGTCAGCACAAGAACGCCTTCCGGCAGTTCAATAGGGCTGCCGTCTTCCCGCGTGCCGTATTCCTCGCGCCGCGCAAGAAACGCGTCCTCGTCCTCAATATCTCCCCTGTCTTCCCACAGCCAGCCAAACATTGTATTAAATACAACTTTCAACCGTTGTGGGTCGTTTCTTGCTCGTAAGAATGCAAGTATCATCTTTTCCCATGGCTGCCACGGTGACGCAAATCCTTTCAGCCAGAAAGACCGGTGCCCGTTTTGGATGGCTTCTGGGTATGCTGCCACCCACTTCGCAGGCTGTTTCCGCATTTCTTCCTCCGGCGCCATATATCCGCAATCTGGGCATACCCAATGAATATCGGTGATAATATAGTCTTTCTCCCTGCCTTTTTTTATGGTTTCAAAATCATATTTGATATCGTTAAAATCTATCTCGTGATATTCTCCACAGCATGGACATTCGTGCTGCCATGTTTCCTGCGTGCCCTCGTTATATGATTTTTCAATAGCAGACGCGCCTTTGATGGTCGGTGTAGATACGTCTACCATTTTGGCATTAAAAAATGTTGTGGTGCGGGCTTCTGCCAGTTTCCACGGGTCACCCTCTGTTCCGGCTGACAACGCCCACCTGTCGCGCTCGTCACCTAAAACATACTTTACGGGCGTGGATGCTAACGCAGACGGGCTATTTGAACCAACCATCGTCAGCATTCCGCCTGCAAAACTCTTTTGCAACGTTGTATTGCTGCTGTCCCGCCCTTTCACGTCTGCAACCTTGCCGCCTATCTTTTTGCAATCCCGCAGCATCGGCGCGATACGCAAACGGCTAAACTTCTTTGCATCGTCAATGGTTGGCTGGATATGCAGAATGCTGCTCGGGTCCTGGTCAATGATGTAACCAATCAAATTCAATTCCAGTTCCGACTTGCCCACCTGCGAAGAAGATGCAACAGATATCTTTTTTACACGGTAGTCAGTAAAAGCATCCATAATTTCTACAAGGTAAGGTGTCCGGCTATTCCGCCAGCGTCCGGCTTCTGCACTGCTTTCTCTGGAAAGTACGCGGTATTGTTCCGCCCATTCGCTGACACTCAAATCTTCCGGCGGTTTATAATGGGAAAACGCCCTTTTGAATGTCTTATCAACAGGGCGTTTCCGCTTACTCATCCTCTGTATTCTCTCCGTTCTGCCATTTTGTCCGTGCCCTTACCCTTTCTTTGAACGCTTCCGGGTCGTATTCATACTGTGACAATTCCGTCAGTATAAAATAGATTTCTTGCTTAATCCTTTCCGCCGCTTCTGCCGCATTGTCGATATGCGCCATATCCACAGCAAGCTTGTTCGGCATTCCCAACAGCAAGGCACGAATCATTAAAACGTGGTCGGTCATGATATCCTCCACATCCTGCGCCCGGTGCAGCTCGCCTTTTAATTCCTTCAGCTTCAACTCTTCTATTTCCGCTTTTGCCTGTTTGAACCGTGCCTCTGCCTCCATTTTCAGGCTTTCGTTTTCCTGATCTGTCGCCTTCTTTTCTCTGCCATTGGCTTTGTCGGAAAGGTATTGGATGTAGCTTTTTACCGTCGGAAACAAATCATACTTGATGGGACGTCCTTCCCCTTGGAGGATGCCTTCTGTCTTGAGTTGCTGTACTCTTCTGGTTGAGACACCAAAAAGGGAAGCAATGGTCCGGGTCGATTGTAAATTTTTTTTGATTTCTTCCATTTTTTCACCTCTTTGGAAACGAAATAGGTCAAAAAAATTTTTCAAAAACTAGAAAAATTTCGGGCTCGCCAGCACCACAGTAGGTAAAAGGGGATTCACAGTACCTGTTGGAATGCCTGCACCATGCCTTTGCTTCATTTTTTTGCAGTAAAATTATTTCATGTACCTACGCATATGTTGGTCGAGACGTTTACCAATGTTCTTACTCAAAACCTCATCAATGCTCTTTTGTACCCTCTTGCTACTTACCATCTGGGGCATAGATATTGTCTTGCGTACCTCTAGATCATCACGCCTTTGGCTGACACGTTGGAATGGAATATAGTTTGTTCCACCTTCACGCCTGTTCCCTGTATGCAGAAGCATATTGGGCGATTTCGGACTGCTGTGGGGTCCTTGCCCTCGGAAGTTTTTTCCTAGTTGCTTCCTTTGTTTTTTAGTCAACTTTTTGTTTCTCCCCCACGTTTTCACTTCTCCCTTCAAAACCTCTACTGTCAGCTTATATTCCCCGCTCTTAGTCGGTTTCTTCGGTCTCATCCCAAAATGTGTCGGAGTCAGCAGTCTTCCGCTGTATACCAAAGATACACTTTTTATCGTTTTACCTTTTACAGCAATGCTCCCAGCAGATACATCCCCGGATTTAGACGGCTTGATTTCTCTTTTTTTGATGTTGTAAACACTCACAACTTCCTCCGCAATCCATCCAGGTGCACGCTCTTTAAAATCACTGACAATTCTTTTTGTAACTATTTCCGGCGCCTGCTTCAGTTTGTTGAATTCCTTTTGCAGGCTTTTGTAATTTTTTATCCCAACGGTGAACGTGTTTCCCATTGAAATCACCTCCCACGAAAAGAGAAAAAGGACCATTGCTGGTCCTTTGTGGTTCCCTCTGGGTTCCATGATACCATATTAGCATAAATCCATGTGACATTCTATGACATCTTTATTGCTAGCACATAAAATGCCGCAAAGCAAAACCATGTAATCTTAAAACTTGACGATCGCTGTACTTCATCTCCACGGCAATCTTCTCCCATCTCTGCCCCAGCAGATACCGTCTGGACAAGATTTCCTGTTCGGTTGCATCTGAAACCGTGCCGATCTGCTGACGGATTTCCCGGTAAGTCACCATCTGCATTTCTTTTTCCGCTTCCAGCTCCCGCAACAGCTCATCCAGGCGTGCG
>ERZ1643247.1612-NODE-1612-length-20074-cov-29.764274_pt1 | contig 20074 bp, 14 predicted proteins | sample MGYA00579264_ERZ1643247 | MGnify/ENA primary metagenome ERZ1643247 (study PRJEB29033, sample SAMEA4952262) | chicken gut metagenome | biome: Broiler Chicken; feature: Gastrointestinal Tract; material: Caecum | place: Ireland | collected 2018 | study: Broiler... | reverse complement strand
TCATGGCATTCTGCCAGAGCTTTATGACAGAGCTGTGCAAACATATCGGCGCTGACACAGATGTTCCGGCAGGAGATATCGGAACCGGCGCAAGAGAGATCGGTTATCTGTTCGGACAGTATAAGAGAATCCGCGGTGTATACGAAGGCGTTCTCACCGGAAAGGGACTTTCCTACGGCGGATCACTGGCACGTACAGAGGCTACAGGATACGGACTTCTGTACTTCACAGATGAGCTGATGAAGATGAACGGAATGGAGCTGGCAGGAAAGACTGTTGCAGTATCCGGTTCAGGAAACGTTGCAATCTACGCTACAGAGAAAGCACAGCAGCTGGGCGCTAAAGTAGTTACTGTAAGCGACTCCAACGGATGGGTATATGATCCGGAAGGAATCGATGTTGCAGCACTGAAAGAGATTAAAGAAGTTAACAGAGCAAGACTGACAGAGTACAAGAAATATCGTCCGAACTCAGAGTATCATGAAGGAAGAGGCGTATGGTCTGTCAAGGTTGACGTTGCCCTTCCGTGTGCGACACAGAACGAGCTGCTTCTTGACGATGCAAAGATGCTCGTTGAAAACGGATGCCAGGTAGTAGCAGAAGGTGCGAACATGCCTACAACAATCGAGGCTACAGAGTACCTGCAGCAGCACGGCGTGATCTTCGCTCCTGGAAAAGCAGCAAACGCAGGCGGTGTTGCTACATCTGCACTTGAGATGTCACAGAACAGCGAACGTCTGAGCTGGACATTCGAGGAAGTTGACGCAAAACTGAAAGACATCATGGTAAATATCTGCCACAATGCTGCAAACGCTGCTGAGAAGTACGGCTTCAAAGGCAACTACGTAGTAGGAGCTAATATCGCCGGCTTTGAAAAGGTTGTAGACGCTATGGAGGCACAGGGTATCGTTTAAGGATTGTGAAAAAACAGTAAAAAGCGTTGACACTTCCGGAAAATTCCTATATATTATACTTGGTAAAAGGGAGTAACTGGCGCTTATATCAAGCGTTTGCGATATCGTCAGTACGATGGCTATGCCGTCCGTATCGCGATTAAATGGTGAGACTTTTATTGCATTACATAACTACGTCGTGCAATAGAAGTCTCATTTTTTATTACACGGCACAGTTACAGGAGGAGAGACAAAGATGAAACAGTATTATCAATTATCCGGTGAAGAGACGATCATGCAGATTAACGGATCTCTTGATCCTCTCACTGAAGAACAGGTATTGGAGCATCAGGAGAAATACGGTCCGAATGAGCTTGTTGAGGGAAAGAAGAAGACAACCCTTCAGATCTTTCTTGAGCAGTACAAGGATTTTCTTGTCATTATCCTGATCATAGCGGCGATTGCATCCGGATTCATGGGTGATGTAGAAAGCGCAATCGTTATTTTAATCGTAATCACCATGAACGCGATTCTGGGAACAGTCCAGACGATCAAAGCCGAGCAGTCTCTGGCCAGTCTGAAGAAACTGTCCGGACCGGAAGCAAAAGTTCTTCGATGCGGCAATGTAGTACAGATACCGTCATCGGAAGTAACCGTAGGCGATATCGTGATGCTGGATGCGGGAGACTACATTCCTGCTGACGGACGTCTGACAGAGTGTGCCAGTCTTAAAGTGGACGAGAGTGCGCTGACCGGAGAAAGCCTTGGCGTAGAAAAGACAACGGATATTATCAGCGAAAACGATGTACCGCTGGGCGACAGACTTAACATGGTGTATTCCGGAAGCTTTGTTACCTACGGACGCGGTGCTTTTGTCGTAACCGGCATTGGCATGGAAACAGAAGTCGGAAAGATTGCAAGTCTTCTAAAGACAACTTCAGAGAAGCGGACACCGCTTCAGGTCAACCTGGATCAGTTCGGACAGAAGCTTTCTATTCTGATCCTGGTATTCTGCGCAATCCTGTTCGGTATCAGTATCTTCAGAGGCGACAACATCGGAGATGCATTTCTGTTTGCAGTCGCGCTTGCTGTTGCGGCTATTCCGGAGGCTTTAAGCTCTATCGTAACGATCGTGCTTTCATTCGGTACACAGAAAATGGCAAAAGAGCATGCCATCATGCGTAAACTTCAGGCCGTGGAAGGGCTCGGAAGCGTATCCGTTATCTGTTCTGATAAGACAGGTACACTGACACAGAATAAGATGACGGTAGAAGACTACTATGTAGATGAGAAATGTATCAAAGCTGAGAATGTAGATATCAATGATCCATCACAGAGCCGCCTGCTCATCAGCAGTATGCTCTGTAACGACTCAAAAAACACGGATGGCGTTGAAATCGGTGACCCGACCGAGACGGCTCTGATCAATCTGGGAAGCAAGCTGGGACTTGATCCGGAGGCAGTCCGCGCGAAGTATCCGCGCGAAAGCGAAAACCCGTTTGACAGCGACAGAAAGCTTATGTCAACAAAACATACCATGGAAGGTGTGCCGACTATGGTGATCAAGGGAGCTGTGGATGTACTCCTTGACCGCATGACGCTGATTCAGATCGGCGACGAGGTACGTCCGCTGACCGAGAATGACCGCAGAAATATCGAAGATCAGAACCAGAGATTCTCAAGAGAAGGTCTCCGAGTACTGGCATTTGGATATAAGGTTGTGTCGGACGAGGAAGAGCTGACTCTTGATGACGAATATGACCTCACATTTATCGGTCTGATCGCTATGATGGATCCGCCGCGTGAAGAGTCCAAAGCCGCTGTCGCGGAATGTAAGAAAGCCGGTATCCGTCCGATCATGATTACAGGTGACCATAAAGTAACGGCCGCTGCAATTGCAAAACGTATCGGTATTCTTGAAAATGAATCCGAGGCGTGCGAGGGTGCCGAGATCGATAAGATGTCTGATGAAGAACTGAAAAATTTTGTAGAAGGCATCTCTGTCTATGCCCGCGTGTCGCCGGAACACAAGATCCGTATTGTACGCGCATGGCAGGATAAAGGAAATATCGTATCGATGACCGGAGACGGCGTTAATGATGCCCCGGCACTGAAACAGGCTGATATCGGTGTGGCCATGGGTATCACAGGCAGTGAAGTATCCAAAGATGCCGCGGCAATGGTGCTGACAGACGACAACTTTGCCACAATTGTAAAAGCGGTCGAAAACGGGCGAAATATATACCGAAACATCAAAGCGGCCATCCAGTTCCTGCTTTCCGGTAACTTCGGCGCAATCCTTGCCGTGCTCTATGCATCGATCATGGCACTGCCGGTACCGTTCGCACCGGTACACCTGCTGTTTATCAATCTTCTGACAGACAGTCTTCCGGCAATTGCACTGGGCCTGGAGCCGGGCTCTGAAGACGTCATGAATGAAAAACCGAGACCGATGAACGAGTCGATCCTGACAAAAGATTTCCTGATCAAGATCGGTACAGAAGGTCTGTCAATCGCGGTGACAACAATGATAGCGTTTATGATCGGTTATCATGGCAGCAACGAACTTCTCGGAAGCACAATGGCATTTGCGACATTATGTTCCGCACGTCTGTTCCACGGATTTAACTGTAAGTCCGACAGACCGGTTGTGTTTACACGCAGAGTAGTAAACAACAAGTTCCTGATCGGTGCTTTTGTCCTCGGAATCATTCTTATAACAGCGGTTGTTATGATACCGGGACTTCACAATATGTTTAAAGTACAGACACTTACACTGACGCAGCTCCTTATCGTATACGGACTTGCTGCGGTAAATATTCCGATCATTCAGGCAATGAAAGGAATCCGCCTTCTGTTCAGAAGGAAAAAATAAGGAGATTATTGAATGAAACAGGTACAGAAGCCAAAGAAACCATTAATCGTCTATTATATTATCGTGCTCGCTGTGCTGCTCGTATTTAATTTTTTCGTATTTCCGATGATGACGAGAAGCCATATTGAGGAAGTGGACTATGGTACATTCCTCAATATGGTAGAGGAAAAACAGGTCTCGAAAGTTCAGCTGGAGGGGGAGACGATATATTTTACTGATAAAAGCGATAATCCGGTGCAGTATGAAACGACCAGATTTGAAGATCCGGATCTGGTAAACAGACTGCAGGCGTCCGGCTGTGAGTTCGGCCGGGTGGCAGAGGAGCAGATGAATCCGCTATTAAGTATGCTGCTCTCACTTGTAATTCCGATTGTCGTGTTTATTATTATCGGACAGATCCTTTCAAGACAGCTCATGAAGAAAATGGGCGGCGGGTCTGACGGAAGCCCGTTTATGCAGTTTGGAAAAAGCAATGCCAAGATGTATGTCCAGTCACAGACCGGTATCACCTTTAACGATGTGGCGGGAGAGGATGAGGCAAAAGAGCTTCTGACGGAGATTGTTGATTTCCTGCATAATCCGCAGAAATATCAGGAGATCGGCGCGATCTGTCCGAAAGGTGCGCTCCTCGTAGGACCTCCCGGTACCGGTAAGACACTCCTTGCAAAGGCTGTTGCCGGAGAGGCGGGGGTTCCGTTTTTCTCAATTTCCGGATCTGAATTTGTAGAAATGTTTGTCGGCATGGGAGCCTCAAAAGTTCGCGATCTGTTTAAGCAGGCAAATGAAAAGGCGCCGTGTATCGTATTTATTGACGAAATAGATACGATCGGAAAGAAACGTGACAGTCAGGGCTTCGCCGGAAATGACGAGCGCGAGCAGACACTGAACCAGCTGCTGACCGAGATGGACGGTTTTGACGCGTCAAAAGGCGTCGTAATTCTTGCTGCCACAAACAGACCGGATACACTGGACCCGGCGCTTCTGCGTCCTGGAAGATTTGACCGGAGGATTCCGGTGGAACTGCCGGATCTGAAGGGAAGAGAAGAAATTCTGAAAGTCCACGCCAAGAAAATCAAAGTGGGCGACGACGTTGATTTCGGCGCTATCGCAAGAGCGGCATCAGGAGCTTCCGGGGCGGAACTTGCCAATATGGTAAATGAGGCCGCGCTTAGAGCTGTACGGGAAAATCGTAAGTTTGTGACTCAGTCTGATCTTGAAGAGAGTATCGAGGTTGTAATTGCAGGCTATCAGAAGAAGAACAAAGTTCTGTCCACAAAAGAAAAACTGATCGTGGCATATCACGAGATAGGACATGCGCTTGTGGCTGCTCTTCAGACAAATTCCGCACCTGTCACGAAGATCACGATCATACCAAGGACATCGGGAGCGCTTGGTTATACCATGCAGGTGGATGAGGAAGAGAGAAACCTGATGTCTAAAGAAGAGCTGGCAAATAAGATCGCGACCCTGACGGGAGGCCGCTGTGCAGAGGAGCTGGTGTTCGGTTCCATTACCACAGGCGCTTCCAATGATATCGAACAGGCGACCAAACTGGCACGTGCCATGATCACCCGGTACGGTATGAGCGATAAATTCGGAATGGTGGCTCTTGAAACTCAGGCAAATCCGTATCTGGGCGGAGACAGCAGTTTAAGCTGTTCGCCGGAGACAGCAGCAGTGGTCGATGACATGGTTGTGGATACCGTAAAAGACGCCTATGACAGGGCAATGAAACTTCTTCGTGATCATCAGGGAAAACTTCACGAACTTGCGAAATATCTGTATGAGAAAGAGACAATCACAGGGGAAGAATTTATGAATATTCTGAACCGAAGAGATATTCCCGAAGAGAACCAGTAAGAAACACAGCTTTATGAAAAAGAAGGTAGAATATGCCAAGGAGAAAACCAGCGCAGACTGAAGAAAAGAAAGACAAAAGAATACCTACAACAAGATATAATCCGGAGTACAAAAAGGGACTGACCAGCCAGCAGGTACAGGAACACCGCCTGCACGGCTGGATTAACCGTTCTGTTGAGCCGCCTTCAAAGACAACGAAGGAGATCATACACGAAAATGTCTTTACATACTTTAACCTGATTTTTGCGATTCTGGCAGTACTGCTTATTCTGGTCGGGTCATTCCGTGACCTGACATTTCTGCCGGTCATTATTGCCAATACTCTGATCGGTATTATACAGGAAATCCGGGCAAAGCAGGTGCTGGACAAGCTTACCATGCTGAACGCTCCCCACGCCACAGTTGTGCGTGACGGCAGAAAGTCAGTCATAGATGCTGAAGACCTTGTACTAGATGATATTGTTATATTCAAGGCGGGAAATCAGGTCTGTGCCGATGCTGTTGTCAGCGCGGGTGAAGTACAGGTTAATGAGTCGCTTCTGACCGGTGAATCAGACGAGATTACAAAACGCAGAGGCGATAAGCTTATGTCGGGAAGTTTTATTGTATCAGGGCAGTGCCATGCAAGGCTGGACCGGGTCGGCGAGGATTCTTATATTTCCAAACTGACTCTCCAGGCAAAACAGATGCAGTCCGGCGAACAGTCGGAGATGATACGTTCTCTCGATAAGCTGGTAAAATGGGTCGGCGTTGCAATCATTCCGATCGGGCTTGTACTGTTTTCACAGGCATTTTTCTTTCAGCATGACGGATTCCGTGAAAGCGTGACTTCCATGATTGCCGCCGTGATCGGTATGATTCCTGAAGGATTATACCTTCTTGCAAGTGTTGCGCTTGCAGTCAGTTCAGTCCGGCTGGCCCAGAAGAAAGTTCTGCTCCACGATATGAAATGTATTGAAACACTTGCGCGTGTTAACGTACTCTGCGTCGATAAGACCGGAACGATCACGGAAAACACGATGAAAGTTCAGGATGTTATCGAGACGGAAGAATATGATCCTGATACAATGGAACCTCTGCGGACAATGCTCAGTGATTTTTCGGCAGCCATGACAAGAGATAATATCACCATGGCGGCAATGAAAGAATATTTTACAGCCGGATCCGGAAAGAAACCGATTTCAAAAACCGGATTTTCATCTGCGACAAAATACAGCAGTGTTACTTTTGAGGATGGGGCATATGTGCTCGGAGCTCCGGAGTTCGTCCTGAAAGAAAAATACGGTGATTACGCGGAAGAAATTACGGAACATGCTTCAACAGGCGCCCGTGTTCTTGTATTCGGCAGTTATGATGATAAAGTGGACGGAAAGCCACTGGATCATGGCATTACACCGCTTGGATTTGTCCTTCTGGCAAATCCGATCCGCGAGGCTGCCAGAGAGACGTTCGAATATTTTGCGGAACAAGGCGTCGAAGTAAAAGTTATATCAGGAGATAATCCGGTAACAGTTTCCAAAGTGGCAAAACAGGCAGGAATTAAACACGCGGAACGGTATGTTGACGCATCTGAACTGGACAGCGAAAAAGAGCTTGAGGAAGCCGTTCTCAAAAACACGGTTTTCGGGCGTGTCACACCGGATCAGAAACGAAAATTCGTGCGAATACTGAAACAGGCCGGGCATACGGTAGCCATGACCGGAGACGGTGTAAATGACGTCCTTGCTCTCAAAGACGCGGACTGCAGTATCGCTATGGCTTCGGGCAGTGATGCGGCGGCCCAGGCTTCGCAGCTCGTGCTTCTGGAATCGGACTTCTCGTGTATGCCTCAGGTCGTGTTAGAAGGCAGAAGAGTTGTCAATAATATCCAGCGCTCGGCAAGCCTGTTCCTTGTGAAGAACATATTCTCTTTTCTGCTGAGTCTGATCTCGGTGGTATTTATGTTCACATACCCGCTGGAGCCTTCACAGGTTTCACTGATCAGTATGTTTACAATCGGTATACCGGCATTCTTCCTTGCGCTCGAGCCGAACAAGAATATAATCAAAGGGCATTTCCTTACGAATATATTCCTGAAGGCACTGCCCGCTGCGATCACTGACGCCCTGGCGGTGGGTGCACTTGTAATTTTCGGGCGTACATTCGGGGTAGAGTCGACAGATATTTCAACGGCAGCCACTATGCTGCTTGCAATCGTAGGATTTATGATTCTGTATAAGATCAGCGCGCCGATGAACAAGATCCGTGCCGCAATCCTTGCTGGCTGTGCCGTAGGCCTTGTATTCTGCAGTATATTCCTGAACGATCTCTTTGCCATCACGGGAATGACGACAGAATGTATTATGCTCTTTGTCGTGTTCGCAATAGCGACCGAGCCGGTTTTAAGATATCTTACATTACTTGTGGAGAAACTCAGATTTTACTATCAAAGACTGAGAGGAAGAAAGCCGGAAGAAGATATATAGACCAGATAACGAAGCGAAAAGCGTCCTGTATGCACAGGGCGCTTTTGATTATTTATATATATAATAGAAAAAAACTGTCCATGTCACAGTGCTGAAAATAAATCTTCCAGACCGAAAAGTTCTTCATTGCCGAGCAGCTGCTCCATCATTACCTTGTTGTAGTCGGAATGTTCAATTTCACGGGAATAGCGGACAGCTGTCATAAAGAGCTCCTCTGTGTCCAGTCTTCCTGAATTTTCAATCCACTGTGCGCGGGCAAGTTCCCGTATAAGGATCAGACCGGCTGCGGCAAATTTCATTTTGCCGTACGCATTACCGTTATACACAGCTCCGCAGAAATATGTAAATACAAAATATACGAGTATCTGTTCGCCTATGATATCGTCAAATACAGTTTCAAATGCAGTTTCACTCTCCCTATTTCCGGGAGAATAATTGTAATCTGCAAGCGTTCTGCGGGCAGCCGCCACGTGGTCAGGCCAGTCGTTCCGGAGAACTTCCATACGGTCGAGAAGAGAAAATAATGCATCCAGTGTCCGGCGGGCAGCTTTTATTTTCAGTGCCGAACTTCCGTCAGAAGAGAACAGCTTTTCCAGGCGTGCTTCAAACCATGACCACATCCGCTCAGAGGCATAACGTTCCAGAAGTTTATCGGCATCAAAGAGCGCGTTCCTGTCGATTCTTTCCTGAAGGTCGTGAGAGAGGGCGAGTGCCGCAGCGGCGCGCAGTCTCAGCGGATACTCCCGGTTCTGCAGTATTTCAAGTATAAGATTTCTTGTATCCATCAGCTTTGTATAAAGCAGATAGTCAAAATCTTCATAATCTTTTTCGTTGGGTTCGTCCAGTTCCGGGTTTTCTGCGTAAAGAAAATAAACCGGCTCTTTACTGCCGAGAATGAGTCCGGCCGCCGCAGGACATGACAGAGAGAGCGAAATTTCTCTGAGCCCCTCAAATTCTTCGATATGTCGGGGATATGTCCGGCAGGTCCTGCAGAAAGACTTTTCACCGCCGCCTTCCAGATACAGGTCGCACAGATCGTCCTCATTCAGAAACGCACATCTTCCGTCATACCGGCGAAAACAGCCTTCCTTCCAGTCAATTTCATTTTTCAGGCGATTCCCCAGAGCCCCCTTTGTCCTCCGGTATTTTTTCAGTGATGCCGGGTCAATCTGTATCTGCCACCCGGCACAGCAGGTGTCGGGGCAGTTCCCGGCAGTACATCTGAACTTTTTATAATAATAAGGTGCTGTATACTGCATATTTAAAATACTCCTTTCATGGCATGATCCTGTGTGCTTTTGTACTGTCGATCTATATTATAATACAGAGCCGGCGTATTTTTAAAGATATGATTTTCTTGTGCTTCGAAGAATACGGGTATATTATAATTGATGGAAAATGTTTAGAAAGAAGAAAAAGCATGAAGAATATAATAATAGAGATTACAGATTTTAACGCGCCGGAACTGGATGTTTATGCGCGCCTGACAGAGGCTCAGCTGCTGAACAAAGACAGACCGCAGGACGGACTTTTTATTGCCGAGAGTCCGAAGGTGATCGAACGTGCCCTGGATGCGGGGTATGAACCGGTTTCATTTCTGGTGGAGGATAGGCATATCGAAACAGAAGCAAAGTCCATACTGGAGAGATGCCCGGATGTCCCGGCATACACGGCATCATTTGACGTGCTGTCGCATCTGACCGGATACAAACTTACAAGAGGGATGCTTTGCGCCATGCGGAGAAAGATGCTTCCTGATGTATGTGATCTGTGCAGAGATGCACGCCGTATTGCTGTGTTGGAAAATGTAATGAATCCGACAAATGTAGGCGCGATTATCCGGTCTGCGGCAGCCCTTGGCATGGATGCGGTTCTGCTGACTCCGGGATGCAGCAATCCGCTGTACAGAAGAGCTTCCCGTGTAAGTATGGGAACGGTATTTCAGATTCCGTGGACCTTTCTGCAGGAGAAAGAAACAGGACCGTGGCCACACGGGGGAATGGATTACCTGAAAAGACTTGGATTCCGTACTGCTTCTATGGCGCTGCACAGCGAATCAGTAGACATTAATGACCGAAAGCTGAAAGAGGAGAAAAAGCTTGCGGTCATACTCGGTACAGAAGGCGACGGACTATGCGGAGGAACGATCACGGAAAGTGATTATATCATAAAAATACCGATGGCTCATGGCGTGGATTCCCTGAATGTCGCAGCAGCCAGCGCGGTCGCATTCTGGGAACTGGGAAAATAAAAAAGGAAGTGAACAGTAATGAAATCAAAAATATATTCAAAAGATATCATACTTGTTCTCGCAGCGAGTTTTTTCTATATGGCAAGTCCTATGCTTGTGACCCCTCTGATTACGGGGTTTAGCGGGAGTATCGGTGCCTCCGCGGCGCTGATGGGACTGGTCGGCGGTATGATGAATCTGGTGTCTTTGTTCTGTCGTCCCCTTGCCGGGAATCTGGCGGACAGAATCAGCAAATATAAGCTCTCCTTTATAGGCGCTGTATTCATGACTCTTGCCTGTGTCGGTTATATTTTCGCACCAAATGAGGCTGTGGTAGTTATTGCGAGGATTATAAACGGTTTTGGATTTGCCTGCTGTTCCGTCTGCATGGCAACATGGATGTCTGATATGCTGCCAAAGGATAAGATCGGGTCAGGCATGGGATTTTATGGTACAATGAATGCTCTTGCGATGGCAGTCGCACCTGCTATCGGTGTGAGTGCCTATCAGACATTCGGATATCGTGCATCATTTGTCATTGCTCTTGTGTTTTCTGTGGCAATTATCGCGGTGATTCAGTTTATCGGAGATAAAGGAGAACCGGAAAAGGAGCCTGTTTCTACAGATGAAGAGCAAAAACGTATCGAGCTGATCGATGTGAAAGTAATCCCAATTGCGCTGATCATCATGCTGTTTGCAATTCCATACTGTGCAACCCAGTCGTTTCTTGTAACTTACACGGAAACACGCGGCCTCCATATTTTTGTCAGTCTGTTTTTCCCCGCATATGCGGTCGTACTGATCGTACTGAGACTGTCGCTGAGAAACCTTTTCGATAAGCTGCCGTTTCAGGTGTTCCTCCTGGCAGGGATCGTCAGCGAACTTATGGCCATTCTGCTATTGACCCTGATGAATAATAATGTGATAATGATTCTGGCGTCCTGTTTTCTGGCAGGGGGGTACGGAGTTATGAGCTCTGTATGCCAGTCTACGGCAATCCTGCTTGCAGGGAAAGGAAAAAGAGGGCTTGCCAACAGCACATACTATATCGGTCTGGATCTGGGGATGACACTCGGGCCATTTATCGGCGGTATTCTGTATGGAGGACTTGATATTAAATGGTTCTATCCGGTACTGATGATGACAATGCCGCTGGCGGGAGCCGTATATTGTTTTAACAGGAAGAAGCTGAAGGGTGAGAAAAGATAAGGAGAAAGTACAGAATGTCACTTTATGCACTGGGAGATCTGCATCTGAGTTTTCAGGCTGATAAACCGATGGATGCTTTCGGACGCGTCTGGAAAAAACATGAACGCAAAATAGAGAAATACGTAAACCGCATTGTAAGGCCGGAAGACACACTTGTTCTCACAGGAGATCATTCATGGGGCAGAAAGCTCGAAGAAAGCAGAGAAGACCTGGCATTTATCGAAAGACTGCCGGGACGTAAAATCCTGCTCCGGGGAAACCATGATATGTTCTGGGATGTAAAAAAGACGGCACGGCTTAATGAAGATTATAAAGGACGGCTTTTCTTTCTGCAGAATAACTTCGCCGTCTATGAGGACTATGCTCTCGTTGGTACAAAAGGTTTTACTTTTGAAGGTCCTTTTTATCTTGACCGGTGGGGAAATATTACCGGCTGGGACGAGGAAAGAGAAGCACATGCCAAAAAACTTGTATCCCGGGAAATGAAGCGCCTGCAAGAATCCTTCCGTCTGGCATGGGAGGCGGGATACAGAAAGTTTGTTATGTTCCTTCACTATCCGCCTACAAATATACTTGAGACGGAATCACCATTTACAGAAATAGCTGAACAATATAAGGTTTCTGCTGTCGTGTATTCCCACTGTCATGGCGAAAAACGTTTCGGGGACAGCATCAGGGGAAATTATCACGGTATTAATTATATGCTTGTATCAGGAGATTATCTGAACTTTCGTCCGGCATTTGTGTTAAACTGAGTTTAATAAGAGGAGCGTGAGCAATAATCAATGACAGCACAGTGTGCAGATGATTTGAAACTTTTAAACCGCGATGCAATCAAATATATTGCAATGTTTACAATGTTTCTGAATCATGTGGCGAATATTTTTCTGGATCCCGGGACAATGCTTTTTACAGTACTTGTAGATATCGGATATTTTACCGCACCGGTCATGTGCTATTTCCTGGTAGAAGGTTATCATTACACAAGGTCGAAGAAAAAGTATGCCCGGCGGCTGGCTGTGTTTGCACTGATATCCGAGCTGCCGTTCTGCCTTGCGTTTTCGGAAGTATATACCGGTGAAAAGATCATATCATTCTGCGGTTTTAATATGATATTTACTCTGTTTCTCTGCTTTTGCATCCTGTTTGTCATGGATCTTGCAGGAAATGAGCTTGTGCGGATTTTCCTTATTGCCGGTTTGTTTATTCTGTCGTTATTTTCCGACTGGGCTCTTGTGGCACCGCTGTTTACGGTATTATTTGCCCGTGCCGGAAAAGATAAAAGACGTATCAGAAATGCCTACCTGACAGGTGCGGGACTTTTTGCACTGATGAATTTCAATCCCGGAACCGGTTTACCGGGGATAATGTACGCATTCGTCTATGCGATACTGTCGGCTGCCGGTATTCTGGCGGCAGGAGTGGTGATCGTACGACTGTATAACGGGAAAAGGATGGAACGCGGAAAAACATTTTCAAAATGGTTCTTTTACTGGTTCTATCCGGTGCATCTGCTTATATTGGGCATCATCAGAATCTGTGCTCTCTAAAGGAAGCATACCAGAGCGCATGGCAGATCCATAAAACAGTCACATAGAAACTGTATTACAAATGATGTCTGCTTTTTCAGCGGATATGGGGGAAAAATGAAAAAGCTGGTTAAACTTTTAAAAAACTGGAGAATATGTATTCCGATTTTATTCGTCTATCTTGAAACTGTATTTCATCTATATATGAATCTCAGTATGAAATATGCGCCGGTATTTCTGATTCTCGCTTTTGCGGCGGGGATGATCTGCTCCGGTATTCTGTTTTTCATTGCAGAACAGCATGCCAGAATTATAGGATTTGTCATTATTACTGCCGCCTCCTTAATGTTTACTGTTGAGTGTATCTGCAAGGATATTCTGCAGCAGTACTATCAGATATTCAGCGGGGCCGAAACAGCGGCAGGCAATAAACTGACAGATTATGCTTCGACTGTTGCGGGCTCGATTCTGGATAATAAAACCGGAATATTTTTAATGCTTATAATTCCTTTTTTATGTTATTGGGTCTGTATAAGGATTCCGGCACTGAAAGATACCTCGCTGCCAAGAAAGCTTCAGCAAAGCAGACAGCAGTATTCCAATCTGCTCCGGAGAAGAAATATCGGAAAAGGGCTGGTTGTCTTATTCATCGCCCTGGCAGCTCACATGGCTGCTCTGGCCATCATATTTGTTCTGCCCTGGCAGGGAGATTTCACGCCGAAAAGGCTGTATCGGACTGATACTAATACAGATGACCAGGTTGAACAGCTCGGTATTATCACGATGCTTCGACTTGATGTAAAGCACAGTATATTCGGAGTTCCCGACAGTGGATCAGCGCCGGTCGATGAAGAGGCGGTCTCCGCCGTATCCGGAGAAACTTCCGGTCAGGAACCGGCACAGAAAGAATATCCTTATAATGCCCTGGATATTGATTTTTCCGCTCTCAAGGAGAATGCTTCAAGCAGTGACTCCGAATGGCTGAGCGAATATTTCGATTCCCTGACACCGACACGGCAGAATGAATACACGGGTATGTTTGAAGGCTACAATGTTATCTTCATCACGGCGGAGGGATTCAGCGGATATATGATCGATCCCGAACTGACGCCTACATTATACCGGCTCTCGCACGAAGGTTTTGTATTTAATAATTTTTATTCTACACTGCACTTTACAAGTACTTCCGGCGGTGAGTTCCAGAACATTACCGGCCTGTATCCGAAAGCTGGATTTCCGGTCAGCATGACAGAGACCGGAGAGCAGGGGACATATCTTCCTTTTACACTGGCAAATCAGCTGAACGGAGAAGGGTATACTTCTGTAGGATATCATTTCAACCAGAATATGTACGGACGTGAACTGTCGCATCCGAATCTGGGCTACGACTGGCGTCAGTTTACCGAATGTGAACATCCGCTGGATGCAGAAGTGAATGAATACGGAAATGCTTTATGGCCTCAGTCAGACGACTATATGATCGAACAGACCTTTAACGAATATAAGGATCTTCAGCCTTTCCATATTTATTATCTGACGATAAGCGGACACCTTCCCTATGGATTTTCTGACAGCCAGATGTCGGCACGCAACCGCGAGCTTGTGGAGGATCTTCCCTACTCAGAAAAGACAAAGGCGTACATAGCCGCTAATCTTGAACTGGAAAAAGGTCTTACAAGGTTGGTTGAATATCTGGAAGACGCCGGAATTGCCGATAAGACTGTGATCGCAATGGCGCCGGATCACATCCCATACTCCGATCTGGATGTACTGGAAGAACTTGCCGGAAAATCATTCAATGCGGATTCTCTTGAAAACCTCGATGAAGAGACGATTGATACAGATGTATACCGGAATACATGGATACTATGGTCCGGAAGTATGAAGGAACCGGTGGAGATTGATAAACCATGCAGTCAGGTGGACATACTTCCTACATTGTCAAATCTCCTTGGCCTAGATTATGACTCACGAATGATGGCCGGAACAGATGTACTGTCCACAGCTGATCCCATCGTGATATTTTTCTCAAACTCATGGCTGACGGAAAGAGGAATGTATAACAGATATACTGAGACATTTGTTCCGGCAGACGGCGAAAATATGAGTGAAGAAGAGATGAATGTATATGTCGAGAATATAAAATACATTGTAAGCAGCCGGCTGAAACTGGGGCAGTTGATCATTGAAAATGATTACTACCGGCAGGCTCTGGAATAAATAAGGAGGGAAATATGTCAAGGATAAGAATTATAAAGAAAAATGACGAGTTTAACAGTGATTATGACATCGGAGATATCTTTGAGGTCACAGGCACATGGTATGGCGGCATACATGTCGAAGGGAAATCCGGAGTACCGGTCTCACTGGACAAAGAAGAGTATGTCGAGCTTGATACTGAACCGGAACCGCCCGCAGAAGAACCGGAAATACAGAGAGACATATGTGTCGGCGATATCGTGCAGCATTTTAAGAGGGAATGGGTTTCTGCTGAAACATCGGAATATCTGTATAAGGTACTCGCTTTCGCGCAGCACACAGAAACCGGTGAAAGACTGGTCATCTATCAGGCTCTGTATTCACCTTTTAAAGTGTGTGCCAGACCATACACTATGTTTATGAGCGAAGTTGACAGAGAAAAATACCCGGATATCAGACAGCAGTACCGCTTCGAAAAAGTGAAGGTGTAAAGAGTATGGCATCAGAGAGAACAGACGAACTGTACAGAGTTCTGATGAGTAAAGGCTACCCGAAAGAATTCTGTGCAGAAATTGCATATAAAAATATGAATACGGACTACACCGCCACCAGAATGCTGGGATATCTGTACCGGGTGACAAATCCCAGGATAGAAGATCTGGTAGATGAGATGCTGGCGATCTTAAGCGACCGGGATGCGATCATACAGAAAAAAGAAATGGAACAGGCACAGGCTGTACTCAATGATATTTATAACAACGGTCTGTAAACACAGGACAACGAGGAGGAACAGAATTATCAGGAGGTGTAGAGATGAGCGGATTACAACGGTTTACAGAGGCTCAGGAAAGGGATTTTGATACAGCTTTGGCAGAGATCCGGAACGGACATAAACGTACCCATTGGATGTGGTACATATTTCCTCAAATCCATGGCCTTGGCTTCAGCAGCACTTCAGTCTTACGCAGGTGATTGAGAAATATTACAATGGAAGACAGGACATCAAAACATTGGATATTCTGGAGGAGGAAGAAAGAGAATAGGAGAGAAGCGCTGGAAGACAATATGTCGAACAGCGCTCCTTTATATGTAAAGATCTTAATTATTTTACTATTTCAGGAAAAATCTCACCATTTTTTCATACAGTTTCCGATATGGCTGATACCGCATCGGCAGATCGATCCATGTCTTCTTATCGACAATGCTCTTATAATGAGAGAACGTATCGAAACCGGTCTTTCCGTGGTATGCGCCCATTCCGCTTTCACCGAATCCGCCGAATCCCATCTCCGTGGTTGCCAGATGGATAATGGTATCGTTGATACAGCCTCCGCCGAACCCGCAACGCGAAGTTACTTTTTTTGCAGCTGCCTTGTCGGATGTAAAGAAGTAAAGTGCCAGAGGATGGGGCATGATGTTGATACGTCGGATCACCTCATCCAGATTGTCATATACCAGGATCGGCATAACAGGCCCGAAGATTTCTTCCTGCATAACCGCATCGGAAAATGTTACATTATCCATAACCGTAGGTTCAATACGGAGCGTTTTACGGTCAGAATTTCCTCCGTGTACCACCTTCTTTTCATCGATCAGACCCATGATACGGTCGAAATGCTTTTCATTAATGATCTTCCCGTAATTTGAATTTTGAAGCGGCTGTTTCCCGAACTGTCTGCGTATCTCCTTCTGCACTTCTTTTATCAGTTTGTCTTTGACAGAGCGGTGGCAGTAAACATAGTCAGGAGCCACACAGGTCTGTCCGCAGTTCAGATATTTTCCGAACACAATCCTTCTTGCCGCAAGTTTGATATCAGCCGTCTGATCCACGATGCACGGACTCTTTCCGCCCAGTTCAAGAGTAATCGGTGTCAGATATTCTGCCGCGTTTCGCATAACCTCTTTTCCAACAGCCTGGCTTCCGGTGAAGAAGATATAGTCAAAGTGCTCATGAAGGAGGCACGTGTTTTCCGCCCGTCCACCGGTTACCACGGCAACATACTGCGGTTCAAAGCACTCAGAAAGGATATGCAGGATCACTTCGCTGGTGTGCGGAGAGTAGGCGCTTGGCTTTACTACCGCTGTATTTCCTGCAGCCAATGCATCGACAAGAGGAGAGAGCGTCAGCATAAAGGGATAATTCCACGGACTCATGATCAGCGTCACGCCATACGGCGACGGCTTTTTATAGCTCCGGGAGCGGAACTGTGCCAGAGGTGTCCGGACTGTTTTCTCTCCGGCAAAACGTTTCGTATGCTTCAGCATATAGCTGATCTCTTCCAGCACCAGGCCGGTTTCGCACATATAACTTTCAAATCCGCTTTTCCCAAGATCTTTTTTCAGAGCGTCGTGGATTTCCGTTTCATGTCCGGAGATGGCATTATAAAGTTTCTGAAGTGCCGCAAGACGGGTATTGACCGGAAGTGTGGCACCGGTGTAAAAATATTTTCTCTGCCTTGTTACGATATCCTTAATTTCCTGTTCCGTCATCTTCATCTGCTCCTTTTCCCGAAATATTGTTTTCCGCATCCGGTTCTTTTTCCGGATCTTCCCCGGTATCTGTCATCAGCATACGATAGAACTGCTCCAGTTCCGATGCATCCATGAGAACCGGGACAGGGTAGAGCGGATTGGCCTCTTTGTCCGCGTAATGGGCAAGCTTTGGAATATCTGTCTCCTGTATCTCAGGTATTTTATCACCGATGCCGAAGCGCTTCTTCATATCTTTAATGGCCTGTATAAATCTGCCGGCAGCCTCGTCGCATGGAGTGTCCTCATCTGCAAGCCCGGCAGTAATGGCCAGACGTGAAAGCTTTTTTTGGATCTTCTTACCGTAGGCTTCCAGTATCATGGGAAGGATCACTGCATTGGCAAGTCCGTGGGGAACATTATATTCTCCGCCGAGAGAGTGTGCGATGGCATGTACATATCCTACATAAGACTTGGTAAATGCACATCCGGCGTAGAATGAAGCGTGGAGCATATTGCGGCGCGCTTCTACATTGCCGCCGTCATTATATGCGGTGTCGATATTTTCAAAAATCAGCTGCACAGCCAGCAGAGCGTCCTTGCGTGTACCGTAAGTGGTCGAATTCCCTATGTATGCCTCTACTGCATGGGTCAGGGCATCCATACCTGTTGTTGCTGTGATAAACGGAGGCAGGCTGAGTGTAACTTTGGGATCGAGAACTGCATATCTCGGGATCAACGGGAAATCATTGATTGCATATTTATATCGGGTCTGCGCATCCGTAATGACTGCTGCCAGCGTCGTCTCACTTCCGGTACCTGCAGTAGTGGGCACTGCCATCAGAAGCGGAAGCTTTTTATGCACTTTTAGAATTCCTTTCATTTTCGCCAGAGACTGCTTCGGTTTTGCGATGCGGGCGCCTACAGCTTTTGCGCAGTCCATACTGGATCCGCCGCCGAAGCCGATGATACAGTCGCACCCTTCATTCAGATAAATCTCCATCGCATCCGCCACATTCTCAGTAGTCGGATTGGCTACCGTTCTGTCATAAATACAGAAGGGAATATCTGCATTTTCAAGAGCCTTTTCCAGACGGCGCGTCAGTCCCAGTTTACGGATGCCTGCATCCGTTATGATCAGAACTTTACTGCAGTTCTTCTTCTGGATGATTTCCGGCAGAGCTTTTACACTGCCGACGATCCTGGGCTTCCGATAGGGCAGGAACGGCAGGGCAATTTTTAATCCTGTCTGAAAAGTCCTGCAGTAGATTTTCTTTAGAGGGTTCATGGTAACAGATCCTTTCCGGCGCAGTTAAAGCGCTTCTTATTATAATGTATTTCCTGAAAATATTAGCAGTTGCAATTTTATTTGTCAATAAATCAAGTATTGACATTATCAGCGGAATGGCGATAATGGATAAGGAAGAAATATACAAAAACAGGAGAGTTAAAGAGATGAAAATAGCTGTAACATATGATAACGGAAAGATTTTTCAGCATTTCGGAAGGACAGAGCAGTTTAAGGTGTATGAAGTCGAGGACAATAAAGTGGTTTCCAGTGAAGTGATCGGTTCCAACGGAGTCGGACACGGTGCGCTGGCAGGGCTTCTGTCTGACCGTTCTGTAGACGTACTGATCTGCGGCGGCATCGGAGGAGGAGCTCAGGCAGCTCTTGCCGAGGCAGGCGTAGAATTGTGCGCAGGAGCCGAGGGAGACGCGGATCAGGCTGTGGAAGCGTATCTGAAAGGAGAACTGGTATCTACAGGCGCAAACTGTGATCATCACGGCGAAGGGCACACCTGCGGTGATCATGAAGGAGGACATTCCTGCGGTTCCGGATGCGGAGACAGCTGCGGAGGCGGATGCGGCGCTCACACAACGCTGACCGGACGCAATGTAGGAAAAACCTGCCGCACACATTACAGGGGAACATTTAACGACGGAACACAGTTTGATTCCTCCTATGACCGCGGAGAACCGCTTGAGTTCGTATGCGGCGCCGGCCAGATGATCAAAGGATTCGATGCAGCTGTGGCTGATATGGAAGTGGGACAGGTAGTGGATGTGCACCTGATGCCGGAAGAAGCTTACGGCATGCCGGATCCGAATGCAATCTTTACCCTTGAAATCGCGCAGCTTCCGGGTTCAGAGGAGCTGGAGGCAGGACAGCAGGTATATCTGTCCAATCAGTTCGGACAGCCGTTCCCTGTAAAAGTAACGGCAAAAGATGATACAACAATCACCTTTGATGCAAATCATGAGATGGCCGGAAAAGAACTGAATTTCCGCATTGAGCTGGTAGAGGTGAAATAAGATGATCCGGGTGCTTTTTATCTGTCACGGCA
>ERZ1643247.1611-NODE-1611-length-20080-cov-5.097628_pt1 | contig 20080 bp, 14 predicted proteins | sample MGYA00579264_ERZ1643247 | MGnify/ENA primary metagenome ERZ1643247 (study PRJEB29033, sample SAMEA4952262) | chicken gut metagenome | biome: Broiler Chicken; feature: Gastrointestinal Tract; material: Caecum | place: Ireland | collected 2018 | study: Broiler... | reverse complement strand
GAGGAGAATATATGGATATTGGCAGATACGTCTATGGATGCCGTATTACAGGCAATTTCAGAAGTGGATGCAGATTTGGTCATTTTGGACAGTATTCAGACGTTTTCACTGGAGGCGTTTTATCCGGCACGTGCAGGGAATCCAACGCAGACGATGGAATGTGCATCTGCGTTGGTACAGTGCGCAAAAAATAAGAATCGGCAAAGAGCAGTGCTCCTGATTGGTCAGATGAACAAAAATGATGAAATTGCCGGTCTGCGTGCGCTAGAGCACTTGGTGGATACGGTTTTGGTCATGGAAGGAGAAGGGCAGGATGAACTGCGAGGGCTCATTGCGACTAAGAATCGTTTTGGCAGTACTGGTGAAATGGGGTTTTTTGCAATGACGGAAAAGGGGCTGCATTCGATTGATAATCCATCGGAATATTTTATTACCCATCGCAGTCAGGGAGAACAGGTTTGCGGCAGCGCGATTACTGTGTTGCGGGAAGGTTCACGAGCGGTTATCGCAGAGATAGAGAGTTTGGTTTCCCAGTCTTTTACGCCGTATCCATCCCGTATTAGTGAAGCGATGAAACGTGATACGCTATATACACTGCTTTCTATATTGGAACAGCGCGGCAATATCAAACTATATGATAAAAATGTTGTGGTCAAGACGACAGGCGGTTTGCGATTGAAGGAGCAGTCTGCAAATTTGGCGGTATTGATGAGTATTGTTTCATCTGTAAAAAATTTGGCAATTCCAGCAGATTGGGCTTTTTTAGCAGATGTTGGATTGACCGGTGAGTTGAAGCGCATCCCTGCGTTGGAAACTCGTGTGCGGGAATTAGATCGAATGGGATACCAAAAAGTGTTTATCGCCAAAGGTGCGATGCCGCATGCGATACATGAGCATATCCAAGTGGAGGAGTGCCGACTTCTGCAGGACGTAATGAATGCTTTGTATACAAAATATAGTAAAAAGTAACAGGAGCAGGCGTGCAGAGGGGTCACTTTCTTCTGAATTTGATAGTTTACGGATAGGAAAAGTTATATTATAATAAAACAATAGACATTTTGAAATCAACTGTGGATTCGGTCAATATAATGAGGGAGGTATGATAAGCATGCAGCAAGTAGAGATTAGAAAGTTCAAAAAGGTGCTGGTAGCCAACCGCGGCGAAATCGCCATCCGTGTTTACCGTGCTTTGAATGAACTGGGCATTCAGACAGTGGGTATTTTCTCCAAAGAGGACAAATACTCTCTGTTCCGTACCAAAACCGATGAGGCGTATATGCTGAATCCGGAAAAAGGACCCATTGACGCCTATTTGGATATCGACAAAATCATCAAAATTGCGAAAGCAAAAGGGGTAGATGCGATCCATCCAGGCTATGGTTTTCTTGCTGAGAATCCGGATTTTGTAGCAGCTTGTGAAAAGGCTGGGATTGCATTTATTGGACCGGACTTGGAGACCATGTATAAAATGGGGGATAAGCTCTCCTCCAAACAAATGGCAATTGCTTGTCAGGTACCTATCATTCCCGGTGTAGATCATGCTGTCAGAAGTTTAGATGAAGTGATGAATGTGGCCGAGCGTGTAGGATATCCTGTGATGCTCAAAGCAAGCAACGGCGGCGGCGGACGCGGCATGCGTATTGTCAACACTGCAGAAGAGATGCCAAAGGAATTTGCGGAGGCAAGAAACGAAGCCAAAAAGGCATTTGGTGACGACAAAATCTTTGTGGAAAAGTATCTGCGGGATCCCAAACATATCGAAGTGCAGGTATTGGGCGATAAATATGGAAATGTGGTGCATTTGTTTGACCGTGATTGTTCGGTACAGCGCCGTCACCAGAAGGTGGTTGAATTCGCACCGGCATTTACCGTAAGCGATGCAGTTCGGGAAAAAATCTTTGCAGACGCCGTGCGTCTGTCAAAGCATGTAGGATATAAGAATGCAGGAACATTGGAATTTTTGGTGGATGCAGATGAAAACTATTATTTCATTGAGATGAACCCCCGTATTCAGGTAGAACATACGGTTACAGAAGAAGTAACCGGGATTGATATTGTACAGGCACAGATTTTGATTGAAGAGGGATATCCCCTGGATTCCCCTGAAATTGACATCAAATCACAGGAGTCCATCAAATGCAACGGATATGCGATTCAGCTGCGTGTCACAACAGAAGACCCTGCCAACAATTTCCTGCCGGATACTGGAAAAATCAGCGTATACCGTTCTCCTGCCGGCAACGGCATTCGTCTGGATGGCGGTACCGCGCATACGGGTGCAGAAATTACACCGTTTTATGACAGCTTGCTGGTGAAAATTATTGCGCATGACAGAACATTCGAAGGCGTTACCAGAAAAGCGGTACGTGCAATTAAAGAAACGAGAATTCGCGGTGTGAAAACCAATATTCCGTTCCTGATTAACGTGCTGCAAAGCGATGTTTGGAATGCAGGGAAATGTACCACAACATTCATCGAGAAAACACCGGAGTTGTTCCACATTGTATTAGGGAAGGACAGAGCGACGAAGATTGCAGAATTCATCGGCAACAAGATTGTAAACGAATCGAAGGGCAAGAAACCGGAATTTGATCCAATTATTCCGCCTTCCTTCGGACAAGCCGAAGACGGAAAGACCATTCCGGTATACGGCGCTAAAGATAAATTCCTGGCAATGGGTGCAAAGGACTTTACCCAGAGTCTGATGAAAGAAAAACGCCTGTTGGTGACAGATACCACAATGCGTGATGCGCATCAGTCTTTGATGGCGACACGTTTGCGTACCAATGACTTGATTGTAGCGGCACCGGCAACCAATATGGCAATGGCGAATGGATTCTCTGTAGAAGCATGGGGCGGTGCGACATTTGACGTTGCGTATCGTTTTCTGACCGAATCTCCTTGGAAGAGATTACAACAGCTTTCTGAAGCAATGCCCAATACTCTGATTCAAATGTTGCTGCGGGCATCCAATGCAGTTGGATATGCAAACTATCCGGATAATGTAGTAAAAGAGTTTATCAAAGTATCCGTAGAACGCGGGGTAGACGTATTCCGTATTTTTGACAGCTTGAACTGGATGGAAAACATGAAAATGCCCATTGAAGAAGCGCTGAAAACCGGAAAAATTGTCGAAGGTGCGATTTGCTATACTGGAGATATTTTAGATCCCAAAGAAACCAAATACACACTGGATTATTATATTCAGAAAGCAAAAGAACTGGAAGCAATGGGATGTCATATTTTTGCGATCAAGGATATGGCTGGTTTGCTGAAGCCATATGCAGCGAAAAAGCTGTTCCAGGCATTGAAGGAAGAGATGCACATTCCACTGCATCTGCACACACATGATACAACCGGCAATGGCGTCAGCACAGTGCTGATGGCATCAGAGGCAGGGGTGGATATTGTGGACTTGGCGATTCAGTCTATGAGTTCCTTGACTAGTCAGCCTTCTATGAATGCAGTGGTAGAAGCGCTGCGCGGCACGGAAAGAGATACTGGTTTGGATCCGGATCAATTGATTGAGCTGAGTCATTACTATGAAGGGGTACGTCAGATTTTCACTGGATTCGAAAGTGAAATGAAAACACCAAATACAGAGATTTATAAATATGAAATTCCAGGCGGTCAGTATTCCAACTTGCTGGCGCAAGTAAAGGCGATGGGTTCTGCGGATAACTTTGAAGAAATTAAGCATCTGTACAAAGATGCAAATGAGTTGTTGGGAAACATTGTAAAAGTAACCCCTTCTTCCAAAGTTGTTGGAGATATGGCAATCTTTATGTCGAAAAACGGTCTGAATAAAGATAATATTCTGACGGAAGGAAAGGACATTTCCTATCCGGAATCTGTTGTGGATTACTTTATTGGCAATATTGGACAGCCGGAAGGCGGTTTCCCGAAGGAACTGCAGGAGATTGTACTCAAAGGCAGAAAACCCATTGACGGCAGAGCAGGCGCGTTGTTACCGCCGGCAGATTTTGATGCCATTGCAAATCACCTGAAAGAAGCGCATGTCATGAAAAATGTAAATCCGAGAAACATTATTAGTTATGCGCTGTATCCGAAGGTGTATGATGATTATTGCGATCATTGGGAATACTATACGGATGTGTCCAAACTGACCAGTGATGTATATTTCTTTGGTCTGGCAAAAGGAGAAGAAACCTCCATTGAAATCGGGGAAGGGAAAGATATTATCATTAAATTTATTGATATGTCTGAGCCGGATCAGGAAGGATTCCGTGCACTGACCTTTGAAATCAACGGCGTGATGCGTGAAATCAAGGTTCTGGATAAGAATCTGGAAGTAAAGAGCGATGGAAGATTGAAAGCAGATAAAAACAACCCGAAACATTTGGGTTCTTCGATTCCTGGTAATATCAGTAAGATTCTGGTAAAAGAAGGCGAAGAAGTGAAGAAGAATCAGGCGTTGCTGACGATTGAAGCGATGAAGATGGAAACTTCTATTGTGGCGAAAGAAGATGGTGTCGTAGATAAAATCTATGTCAAAGAAGGCGAAAAAGTCAGCCAGGGTGATTTGCTGGTTTCCTTTGCACAAGAGGAAGAATAATGGCATATGCTGTGATGGCAGCATAAGGATATGTCGGTTAGAATCCCGGAACATCTACGGATGTTTCGGGATTTTTTTGTATACCAAATGAATAGAATTGTCGTTTGGCAAAGAAAAATCAAAATAGTTGCTTCCTGTTTCTGCTTTGGTTTTGGCAGATTATATCGGAAGAAAGAGATATTTCTTACTGACAGATAGAATTGATTTTGTTTTGAATTCGCAGAAATCTATTGTAAGAAAATAAGGAAGAAAGAACATATATTTTTCGATAAGGATATTTTTTCCCATGTGAAAGATGGAAGGGATATTAGAGTGCTGAAATAGCTCCTACTTGCTGATGGAAATTAGAATATGATAAAATAAACATAGGATACGATGCAGAGAGAGGAAAGAGAAAGGATGGTTGCACTTGCTTAGAATAGGAAACATGGCAGATTGTCCAGCGGTTTATCGCCTTATTTGTGATATGGAACAAACAAAATTGTCTTATGATGTGTTTTCTCAAATTTATGAAAAGCAGCTAGGGTATAAAGAATATGTATGTTTGATTTTTGAACAGGAGCAACAGGTTGTTGGAGTATTGAATTTGCGTTTGGAATGGCAGCTACATCATGCAGCATTGATTGCAGAGATTATGGAGTTTGCGGTGGATCCGCATTTACGCAGCAAAGGAATTGGAAAAAAGTTATTTGCATATGCTGCTCAATTGGCAAAAGAGGCTGGTTGTCTGCAAATAGAAGTTGCCTGCAATCGATTGCGGACGGAGACACATCGTTTTTATCTCCGTGAAGGGATGCAGAAGTATCACTATAAATTTACCAAGTCTTTACAAGGGGAAGAGATAAAAGAAAATGCCATCGGCAGATAGCAAGAAAGTAAAAAAAGAAGATCAAAAAATGAATAACAAAAGTAAGATTCTTTTATTTTTGAGATCAGAGCTAATAACTTTCAGGAAAGAAAAATAGAATGTCGAAAGCAAGATTGACAATTATTTACTTGTGACATCATTGGGTTATGGGTTGCAAATAGATGGAACTATGGAAAGCAAAGTGTATTGGATTGGGTGCTCATATCAGAAGAATGATTATCAAAAAACAGGCGGGTTCAAAAATGGCTCCATTTGCCATATATTGGACATGCCTGTTTTTTGTAGGTGTGATACTATTGCTGCATAGATGTTTTGTTATTATCGATTTGCAATGTGAGAAAAAGACGTTGTTTGGAAAGATACAGGCAAAAGGAGAACAATCTATCGGTTGTTATATGTTGTAAAAGTTTGATTCATTAGGGATTGACATTTCCCAAAAAACTAGTTATACTCTAATAGTCCGATTTCATATAGTATGATTTTTGATTATCCGAAAAGAGATGATGAGATGAAACAAAAAACAGCGCAGCCTGGCTCTTTGGCTGCTTTTCAAGAAGCGACAATGAAACTGGAAAATACGTTTTCTTTGTTTGCGAAACACTGTGGCTTATCAGACCCGGAATATTGGTCATTACTTCTTATTGAGGAAGGAATTGTGACACAAAGCGAAATCAGTGAATTGCTTTATATCAGCAGGCAGACCCTCAATTCTGCTTTTAAGCAGTTGGTGAAAAAGGGACTCATCCGTTTGGAACCTTACGCAGACAATCAGCGAACCAAGCAAGCAATATTGACAGAGAAAGGAAAAGATTTTTTTGCAACACATATTTCACAAATGCAGCGTATTGAAGAAACTGCATGGGAAAAGATGCAGCCGGAAGAGCGGATTGCATTGACAACGCTGATGCAAACTTACAGTGCGTTGGTGCGAAGGGAACTTAGAGAAATCACACAGCATCAAAAAAAAGAATAAACTTCATCGGAGGACTGACCATCGCAATGGTCGGCGAGCGTTCGCCATAGTCGAGAAGATGTCGGGTGCGCCCGGTTATGTTAACATAACCGAGCGCTTTTTTTATATGGACAGAGAGGAGGAAGTGTGAATGTATAGCATGTTTGATTTATTACGTTGGATGCGTTCTCCACCGGATGGAAACATTTTCATCAGAATATGTCATCTGCTTTATTCCGCCGTCGAAGAGACATGTGATTGCAGGATAAAAGATGTCGGATACGACCAGCGAAACAGCCGCTGTGTACATTTTTTGTATGAAAAGAAAGGATTGGAACAAATATGAATTTGATTTTACAATTTATGAAACCACATTGGAAATTATGTGTGATTACGATCTTACTTCTTATTATTGACGTAACAGGTGCGCTGTTTATTCCCACATTGGCAGCGCAAATGCTTAATTTGGGGACGTCTGGCGCATCTTTTGATGCATTGATGGTTACGGGTAGTCAGATGGCAGCAGCATCTGTGATATCCGGGATTTGTGCGATTTCTGGAGGATATGCCTGCGCAACGTTATCCGCCAGGATTGCAAAGGATCTGCGTATGGCAATTTATCAAAAATCTTTGAAATTGTCGATTTATGATTTTCGGCAGTTTGGGACGGCTTCTATTACAACAAGAACTGTATCAGATATTACGACGATACAGGTTGCATTAACCAGCTTTATCCAAATGGTTTTGCCAGTTCCGTTTATTAGTATCGTTGCGTTAGTACTTTCTTTCGGGCTGGATATAGAGATGGGATGGATATTATTGGCGGTTGTGGCAGCAGTATTGATCTTGGCATTTTTCATTATGCGTCGTGCAGCGCCGTTGTTCCGTAAGCTGCAAAAGCTGTTGGATCGTCTGACTACCATCTTGCTGGAAAATATTACGGGTGTGCGTGTCGTTCGCGCCTTTCGGAATGAACGGATGGAAGAGGAGAGAATGGGAGAGGCGTTTTCAAACTATGCTGCAACTTCTATAAAGGCGAATCGGCTTTTTGCAAATCTAGACGGGTTGTCCTTTTTCTGTATCAATTTGTTTGTTGTTCTGGTATATTGGCTCAGCGGCAGCAGAATCAGCCTAGGAAGTTTACAGATAGGGGACATTGTTGCAGTGATTGAATATGCCATGATTGTATTGTTCTTTTTGATGATGGCGCAAATGACCATTTTGACCCTGCCGCGTGCACTGGAGTGTTGCAGTCGTATTCGGGAAGTATTGGAATATTCTCCGGAAATTCAGGACTTGGTTATAAAGAATCCAGAGAGCTCCTCTTCGGATGATAGCGAAGTACTGGCATTTCGAGATGTATCGTTCCGTTTTGCAGATGCAGAGGAGGATACCTTGAGTCAGTTGAATTTTGTATGCCGTAGGGGGCAGACAACTGCCATTATTGGTGGCCCAGGCAGTGGAAAATCTACGATTGCCTCTTTGATTTTACGATTTCATGATGTTTCCCAAGGTGCTGTCTGCCTGAATGGGACGGACATTCGTCAAATGACACAAGAATATTTGCGGGATCACTTGGCGTATGTACAGCAAAAGGCATGGCTGTTCTCCGGTACTATTGCGGATAATCTGCGCTACAGCAACAAAGAGGCATCGGATGAGATGCTGATGCATGCAGCAGATATAGCACAAGCAGGAGATTTTATCCGTTCTTTACCAGAAGGGCTTGATTCATTTGTTGCGCAAGGAGGTACGAATTTTTCTGGTGGGCAGAAGCAGAGACTCTCAATTGCACGGGCGTTAGTGAAACAACCAGAGCTGTATATTTTTGATGATAGCTTTTCTGCTCTGGATTTCCGTACGGATGCTGCACTGCGTAAAGCATTGGCAAAGGAGACGAAAGAAGCGGCAGTACTGATCATTGCGCAGCGTGTCAGCAGCATTCAGCATGCAGACCAAATTATTGTGCTGCATGAAGGGCGTATGGCAGGAATTGGAAAGCATGAGGAATTGCTGGAGCATTGTCCAGTATATCGAGAAATTTATGAATCTCAGACGAAGGAGGCGCAGGAAGCATGAATCAGACGGTACAAAACAGAAGTGCACAAAGTACGGTTGTGCGGTTATTCAGCCAACTGAAGGGGCAACGCGTCCGTCTTGCTGTAGTCGCTGGATCCATTGTGATTTATGTTGGTCTCAGTATTTGGAATCCAATGTATTCTGCGATTGTTGTGGATCATTTATGGCAGAGCATTCAAGCAGCTTGGAAAAGCGGAATTCCATTTGCGATTACTTGGTCCAATATGGGCAGAGAGTTGACGCAACTGAGCATTCAATATTTGTTTACTTGGATTTTCTATTATTTGCAGTCCTATTTAATGGCAAGTGTTGCCGAAAGCTTGAATTTAGAGTTGCGAAATCAAATCGCACGGAAATTAAACCGGCTGCCACTGCGTTTTTATGACCAGAATAAGGCTGGGGAAATTTTGAGCCGTGTGACCAGTGACTTAGATAAAATTGCGGAAGTGTTACAGACAGGGTTATTGAAAATGATCGTGGCAATTGGTACGGTCATTGGTTCTCTGATTGTGATGTTTTATTATAGTGTATCACTGACGATTATTTTTCTGGTGTTTATGGGAATCAGTATGCTCATTACCCGAGCGGTTGCAACACGGAACTTGGTTTGCGCTGCAGAACGCCAAGAAACCATTGGTCAGTTAACGGGGATTGTTGAAGAATATTATAACGGCAGAAATGTCATCAAGGCTTATAATCATGAAGCAGAAAGTTTGGAAGTGGTAGAAGCTGCAGCAGAAAAGAACCGAATTGCCAATCAAAAAGCAGACTTTTTAACCAACTGCGTGAATCCACTGATTCGACTTTTGACGCGACTGGCACATGTAGTCATTGCGGTCATTGCCGGTCATGCCATGCTCAATGGTTCCATGACGGTAGGTGTGGCACAGGCATTTTTCCAATATATTAATCAAACGGCGGAACCGCTGACAGAAGCCTCTTTCATGATTAATTCACTGCAGGCGGCATTGGCGTCGGCAAAGCGTACTTTCCAGCTGTTAGATGAGGAAGAGGAGACTCCAAATCCAGTACATCCGGCAGTTTTGGAAAAAGCAACCGGGCATATTGTTTTTGATCATGTTTCTTTCGGTTATCAACCAGAACAGATGCTGATGAAGGATATTTCCTTTGAGGCAAAACCCGGTCAAAAAATCGCGGTCGTTGGAAGTACCGGTGCAGGGAAAACCACATTAGTCAATTTATTGATGCGTTTTTACGAGATCAACGGTGGAAGGATAATGATAGATGGTATCAATACGGCAAAAATGACACGCGGGGGGCTGAGAAAACATTTTGGTATGGTATTGCAGGACACATGGTTGTTTGGGGGAACGGTTGCAGAAAATATTGCATACAGTAAACCAGATGCGACACGGGAAGAGATTATTGCGGCTGCAAAAGCAGCAAAAGTAGATTATTTTATTCGGACGATGCCCCATGGATATGATACGATTTTGGATAATGAAGCTTCTAATTTATCTGTGGGACAGCGTCAGCTTTTAACCATTGCGCGAGTATTTCTCTGCAATCCACCAATCTTAATCTTAGACGAAGCCACTTCCAGTGTAGACACACGTACGGAAGTGGAAATTGGAAAAGCGATGAAACAACTGATGCAGGGCAGAACTAGTTTTGTGATTGCACATAGATTGTCTACCATTCGGGATGCAGATATGATATTATTTATGGAACAGGGCAATATTATAGAACAGGGCAATCATAGAGAATTGTTGGCAAAGAATGGCGCTTATGCTGCGTTGTACTATAGTCAGTTTGAATAAAGGTTCGTAGTGTCCGTTGTATGAAAGAAAAACCTGTGTTGTGGGCACAACACAGGTTTTTCTGATGTGATAGAATGGGAATAAGCAGAGCTACAGATGGGGCAGGGGTATGGTGAACGAATCTGGGAGCCTGTTGTTGAATGATTCTTTTGTTTCCGAATGAGAAAGCAATTTGGTAAGGAATATCGTTATCAAGAACCAACAGAGGGAAAAAGTTCCTAGACAGGAGCAGCGTTATATTTGGGTATGTAGTTTTTTGAAGGGTTTCTATGAAGGAACCTTTTCCAACATGACCCGCTGATTTTCTCTAAATATTTGTTGTTATCGTATGTTTTTCAGTCTTGCGAGTAAGTTTTTTGCGGTTTGCTTTTTGTAGCTGTTAGATCAAAACTGATATCTAGGAGTAGTTTGATTTTGGAATCTGGTACACTGCCATCTAGAGCAACGGAAATCCAGTTTGCTTTATTCATATGATATCCTGGAAAAATTCCAGCCTCTGTTTTGAGAGTGTCTGCTAAAATAGGATCACATTTTAGATTCAAAATATCTACTTTAGTTTCTTCTGAAAAGCCCAGTTTTGTTTTCGGAATATCAAAGATTGCAGCAAACCACTTTCGATTGTTGCTGTGACGGAAAACAATGTAATTTGGATATTTTTTCCACGGAAATTCTGCATTCGCAGCAAAAGTGTCTTCGATGTACATAATGCATTCTTCTCTGTTCAATGAAATGCGCCTCCTTCCGCGCTCATGCGCTGTTATCATTATACCACATACTGCTGTTTATGGAAGATAGCGGAATGGTGGATGAATCAAAAAGTATGTTTTGTTGAACGATAGTATTTACAACAAGGAAAAATGCTGGAGTTTTTCTAATTTAGAAATAAATGATTCAACTAGGGATACCGTTTTGAGGAGTGAAAGTGTATTTTGATGCTGATATGACAATGGATAGAAAACAGAGAACGAGTAGAAAGTACATAAAATTTGTTTCGGATGATACTTCAGAGACAATAATGTATGCTGCAATATTGCCCAATCAGGAAGAAAAAAGAGAGCAATTTTTTTCTTCCTGATTGGTGTATGGGAATTGAAAAAGGAATTATGCTTTTTTTACTGGAATAATAATTTTTGTGACATGTTTGTCTACGTCTTCAATGTCAATGGGAGAGAGCAAATATTCTTCAGAAATTGGTCCATCAATAACATAGCCTCGTTGATTCAACCATTTGATTGCTTTGGCATGCGTCTGAATGATCTCATCGTTTTTACCGATATGTATGGCAGTGACGGCTAGAAATCCGCCAAATTTTTTGAATTCCAGGCTGGGTTTGGACATATTGACCTGAATACAGGCTTCTAAATCGCAGTCTTTGTTATAAAACTGTTCCAATGGTGCATTATGATAAGTTAGTATAATAGAACCAGCAATCTTCAGATGATATTTGTTTGCAATTTCAAACAGTTCAAACCATCGGTCGACGGAAACATCTGCGTTATGATAATTGGATTTGATTCTTCGTGTAAAGATGACATCGGTGACTGGAATGTTTTCTATTCGGATTTCGCCTTCCATGCTTTGTGTATCTGATACTTGCAGAATCATATTACCTTCATGTAAGCGCTCAATCAAACTTTCGGCGAGTGCGTATTGCTCCTGCAGGTTCTGAATGGTTCTGGAAATTTCGCCCATGCGGGATATAACACATTGTTCCATTGCAGTGCTAGTATCACTATTTTGAATAATTGCTTGGATTTCTTTTAAAGGAATTCCCAAAAGACGTAGTTTGCGGATGATAAATAATGTCAACAGCTGTGCATGCTCATAATAGCGGTAATTGCTTCCCTCTTTGCGGTATTGTGGAACCAAAAGACCGATTTTGTCATAATAGCGCAATGTTTTAACTGGGACATTGCAGAGAGAGGAAACTTTACCAATGGAATAATATTGCAAGCGTTTGGACATGGTAAAAACTCCTTTCATTCCGTGCAGTATGTTACAATGATTTTTTCAGAATAGCGTCATTATATCAGAGATTTTTATTGGATGCAAATTTTTATAAAAAAATAACATATATGGCAATGGATGCGAGGGCAATGTTGTGGTGTTTTATCATGCTAGAAACGATGCAGACAGAACTTTGCGTCAGGAGGTGCTATATGAGTATCAAGAAAATAACAATCCCAAGACGAAAAATCGTATTGGGATTGTTTACAGCATTGTTTCTGTATATAGGAGATACCGAGAATTATTCCGGATGCTTTGCGTCTTTGAAAGAGGATTCCTGAGGACCTCTCTGATCTTTTTTCGCAATATACAGGCTGCCGGTTGCTCTGCCGCACAGTATGGGAGGTTCGCAAGCAGTTGCTGCTGTATGTGCGATCCCTGTCATGTCAGCATCTGTTTTGTTCAGCATTGTTGCAACTTTCCAAGCTTCGAATTTGCAGGTATAAGACTGATTGCCGACTTTTTCGATCCATCCATGATACTCCATGAAATCACCTACATAAACAGGAGCGGTGAATTCAATATCTTTATAGCCTAAGAATAAGCTGATATCGCCATCTACATAAACCATTAACTCTGTACCAACGTCACCCCATTGGTTTACAATTCTTGCGCCGTTTACCAAATCGCCAACATAATGACCGTCCTTTGCACTCATCATTAGATGATGTACCACTTTTTTACCAACCATAGTGCATGCCTCCTTTTGCTTAATTTAAAATGAAATTGGATGTTTTTTAGAATATCTATACTGTATCGGATCCTATCACTGGAAAGTCAATGTGCAGAATGGTTTTTTTCGTGTTTAATTTTGAGAAAAGTGGGTAAACATTCGATTTAGGGGAGAGTTTTCGTTTTATTGAAATCTCAAGGAGTTCTGATAGTTTGATGGATTTTGAAACAGAATATAGAAGAAAAATGTTTGTTTTTATAGGAGAGTTTGAGAGGATAAAGATACATCCGGCGGAGAAGAAGGAGCCGCCGGATGTGAATCGTTACAAAGGTGGTCAAATGTGTAATATCTTTTCGATGTATGATTAGGTGCTTTGTGTTTTGTCCAAAGCAAGCTCTTTTTTGTTTCTTGTGGCAACGTATACAATCAGCATAACAATGATGCAGAAAGGTACCCAAGCCAATTTCCATTCCGCGAACGGAAGTTTCAAATACAGATTTACAAACCAATCCAGTTTCAAATCCAGAAGCTGGTTATATGTATAGATTCCATCCAGTATACCAAAGAATACACTGGTGATAATTCCCCATTTGCAAACTTTCATGTGATTTTTATCTGCAAAGTTCGGCATGAATACATAATAGAGTACTAAGATAATCGCGCCAGGATAAATTGCATCCTGAATCGGTGCAACATAGGTCAAAATATTTGTTAATCCGATGGCGCCGATGACAGCGCTGAATGCGCAAACAACAAGTACAGCTTTTTTATATGGGAATTTGCCGTTAGAGGCATCTTCACAATATTCTGCTGTTGCCGCGCCGATTCCGATGGCCGTGGTTAAGGATGCAAATACCAGACCGACAGAGAAAACTGCGCCGCCAACAGAACCAAGCAGGGTAAAGGCTACCTGTGTATACAATGTTACGTAATCCAAATCAATGGTGCCGGCTGTATTGGCACCAACGATCATGTGTCCCAAGTGTGTTAGAGATAACATGCCGATACCAACAATACCAACTTTTATGATATTGCGATTCATGCGTTCCTCTGATACACCATGGCTTTTTAAGTTATTTAGGACTACAAGACCAAATGTCAATGCACAGAGTAATTCTGATGTGGCATATCCCTGAGTAAAGCCATATGCCAGTGCTGGTGTTTCATATGTTTTTGGCTGCCATTCTCCCATGGGTGTCAAAATTCCCTTTCCGATAATTGCAACAACAATTAAAATGAGGATTGGAAACAAAATTTTGCTGACTTTATCCATCATATTACTGCGTCCAGCCAAGAACCAATAGGTGATCGCATAATATAAGATAGAGAATAAAATAATGGGAATGGGACTTTCTGGAGCAAATCCGGTGGATTGACAGATCGCATCCCAAGAGGACGCACTCATACGTGGAATGGTATAGAGCGGTCCCAAAATGATAATGGTAATGGTAGTGAAAATAGGACCAAATTTCGGCATGACTTGTTTTGCCAATCCATAATAAGTTCCTTTTCCTCGTGCAAGTGCTACATATGCCAACAAAGGCAACAATAGGGCCGTCATAAATGCACCGATGAAAGCGATAAAAACAGAGGAACCACTTTCTTTTCCCCATGTCATGGGCCAGATCATACTGGAGGCACCAAAGTGCATGGAATACAACGCTCCGCCCATCATCAGCAAAGCAGGTAATTTCAAATCTCCTTTATTTGATTTCATAGATATCCTCCTCCCAAATGCTAAGCGATGAACTATGTCTTGGGTTATTGAAATAAGATTTGGAAAAATCATATTTATGAAACAGCAGGGGGAGGGTATCCATGTAAAGAAAATCAATCTGTATACTTTGCTTTGAAAGCAATTTGATTGATGAGATGATTGTCTCGCCCATATATATCCTCTTAGCTGCTGCAACGAATAGAATCCCATCAACAGAAAAACATGTAAAGTTTCCTGTTTGCCCCAATATTTGCAAGAGTTCAATTCCTTTTCATAAACAGAGAATGCAAATGGCAGAAAGTGTCTTGTCATTATGAATGTCCTGTTTTTAGTAGATTGATATATTTGCAAAAGTTGTTCTGTTCATAGCTTAGAATGAATCAACGTTTGGTATAGGTCAGATAATTTGATTCTGACGCAGTTTTTCTAATGCTTCTGCGGAAAGCCCCAATAACTGTCCATAAACATTGTCATTATCTTCACCCAGCAAAGGAGCGCCTTTTTGTACATCATCTAATTCTCCATGAATTTTGATGGGGGAGCCAGGAATGCGGATTTCTGTATCCATGCCTTTCTGGTAGACTTTCCATAGCATATTGCGGGACTGCAATTGAGGATGCTCGGCTGCTTCAGGTATATTCAGGATAACGCCAAATGGAATTGCTAATTTGGTAATGATTTCTTCCAGCTCTGCAATTGTTTTTGTTGTTGTCCATGCCTCGATTTCTGGCTTCAAACCATCTAAATAGTGTTCACATCGCGCCAAATTGGTGATGTACAGTGGATTATTGATCAGATCTTCTCTGCCCATTGCTTGACAAAGGGCTGCAAACATTTTATCGGTACCACATCCCATTACAAATTCACCGTCTTTTGCATGGAATGAATCGAAGGGGGCGATACTGGGATCTTGATTGCCTGCGCGATGAGGTGTTTTCCCTGCAATGGTATATTCTACAACGAAGTTTTCCATGACAGAGAATAGGGTGTCTACCATAGCAACGTCAATCCGTCTGCCGACACCTGTTTTTTCGCGTTCATACAATGCCATCAGGATTCCCATACATAAATAAGCACCGGAATAGTTGTCACCGATGGAAGGTCCGATTTTACAAGGAGGACCATCTGCAAAACCGGTAACACTCATCATGCCGCTCATAGCTTGTGCAACAATATCATAGCAAGGGCGGGATGCCAAAGGGCCTTCTAGACCAAAGCCGCTGATAGAGCCATAAATGATCCTTGGATTGATTTCTTTTAATACGTCATAGGAAAATCCTAGCTTTTCTAAAACGCCGACTTTATAGTTTTCGCAAACTACGTCAGCGGTTTTTACTAGCTCGCGGAAGATTTGTTTGCCTTCGTCTGAAGCTAAATTTAGTGTAATGCCTTTTTTGTTGCGGTTGATATAGGCATAATAACCGCTGTAATCATTTTTCATCGGACCCCATCCGCGGGTTTGATCTCCGCTGCCGGGACGTTCAATTTTAATGACTTCTGCACCGTGATCTGCTAAATTCATTGTACAGAAGGGACCGCTGTATGCCTGCGTCAAATCCAGTACGCGAATGCCTTCTAATGGTCTTTTCATAGTTTTGACACCTCTTTCTGTTGGTCATAGAAACGAAATGAAGAACAGTTTGTATACAAAAATCCCAAAACGAACAATTCGTGATGGGATTTTTGTTGTCATACAGTTATACCTTTGATGTATAGAACGAAAATGTTATTCGGGATGTTTTGCATCCTTGAAAGAAGATTCCTGGGGTCCTCTCTGATCTTTTTTCGCAATATACAGGCTGCCAGTTGCTCTGCCGCACAGTACGGGAGGTTCACAAGCAGTTGCTGCTGTATGCGCGATACCTGTCATGTCTGCATCTGTCTGATTCAGCATGGTAGCAACTTTCCAAGCTTCAAATTTGCAAGTATAGGATTGATTGCCAACTTTTTCAATCCATCCATGATATTCCATAAAGTCACCAACATAAACGGGAGCGGTGAATTCAATATCTTTATAGCCCAGGAACAGGCTGATGTCACCGTCAACATAGACCATCAGTTCTGTACCAACATCACCCCACTGGTTTACGATTCTAGCACCGTTTACCAGATCGCCTACATAGTGACCATCTTTTGCGCTCATCATCAAATGATGTACAACCTTTTTACCTACCATCATAAATTCCTCCTTTTTGTTGTTCATGATTTTATGAATTGTTTGTTTTTGTTTGATGACTATACTTTACTTGGTACTCTAAATGGAAAGTCAACAGGTAGGAATTGATTTTTTTCAGAATTTTTTTCGCTGTTTTCGTAAAACATTCAATCAAGTGGAAGGTTTCTTGTTACGTCACCTATCGCTGAAAAATGGGAGAAAGAAGTACTGGAAATGACAAATTTTTATAAAAATGTCTCATTTTTATGGAGAGTTTTATCAAAAATAAAAATGATTGTGGGTTAGACAGAGATTACATTCCGGGAATATGATAAATTTTCTACACAAATGCAAAGAAATTTTGGAAAAAAGTATAGTGATTGGATGAAGGAAGAAAAACAGGGAATTTCATTTTGAATTCCATCAACGATGGAAAAATGGGAATAAATGCAGACTGGAGTGCACTTTTTTGTATTTGTTGGGTTTTGGTAAAGTCTACAAAAAAAATATGAGTATAATAAAAGGCGAGTAAGGGGAGAGTTTTTACAGAGGGCAGAAAGGATGTGTTTTCATAGGCTAAAATAGGAAGGATTTATATCATATGGAAATGGTTGGAAATTATGAAATGGTTTTCTCTTTATTAGAAATTTGGAGAGTAAAAATGGAAAACAATATCCACAGAAGGTATTGATTCGTAGATACGGTTTTTATCAGTTCTGTCAGAAAAATTTTTTGTATCATTGTGTACAGATAGAATGCGGAGAGTCCTTGTTATTGTTTTGTTGTTTTTTTATGAAAATAGATGAAGCGCTGAAAGAGATACGAGGTTTATTATCCGGATGAAAGAAATTGGTTTTTGATTACTTGTCATACATGTATAATTTGATATTGAAAACTATTATGTCAGTTTATTCACAATATATAAATATCAAGAGAGAAATTTTTTAAGAAATTTGCCGTATTGACAACTGAAGTGCTGTTTGACAACAGAAATCCAAATGTAGTTTAATAGACAAGTGTCAAAAGGACAAGAGAAAACAAGGAGGTGATGCTGCATTCATGTTACATGAAGAAATATGTAGGACAAGTTAGCACAAGATGGAAGAGAAGAGAGGAAAGGAGAAATAAATGGCAATTTTAGAAAGTATTCAAGAGATCGTTTGGGGACCGGTTACCATTTTGTTGTTGTTTGCAACAGGGCTGTACTATACCATCCGACTAAAAGGGATCCAGTTGAAATTAGGAAAATCTTTTCAGTACATGTTGGAGAAAGAAGAAGGGCACGGCGATGTTTCTACGTTTGCTTCTTTGTGTACTGCTTTGGCCGCTACCATTGGTACTGGCAGTATCGTCGGGGTTGCGACAGCATTAAAAGTAGGTGGACCCGGAGCACTATTTTGGATGTGGATCTCCGCGATTTTGGGCATGGCTACTAAATACGCAGAATGTGTATTAGCGGTAAAGTTTAGAATCAAAGACGACAAGGGACAAATGGCTGGCGGTCCGATGTATTATATTGAAAATGGTCTTGGAAAAAAATTCAAATGGTTGGCGGTTTTATTTGCATTTTTTGGAACATTTACAGCATTATTGGGTTGTGGGACATTCCCTCAGGTAAACGCTATTGCAGAGTCTGTAAGTAGTGCTTTTCATATTTCTGTTCCTATCGTTGGTGCAGTGATTACCATTTTAGTAGCAGTTGTTGTGTTTGGCGGAATTACTTCTATTTCAAAAGTAGCGGAATTCATTGTTCCAATTATGGCAATCTTATATATCGGCGGTTGTGTTATTGCACTTATTTTAAATGCATCTTTAATCCCAGAGGCGTTTTCTAGAATTTTCCATGCGGCTTTCCAGCCATATGCAATGGGTGGTGGTATCGCCGGAACCGTGATTATTTCTGTGATGACAGCAATGCGAACCGGTGTTGCCAGAGGCGTTTACACCAATGAAGCGGGGCTTGGTAGCGCTCCGATCGTTGTGGCAGCTGCGCAGACCAATTCTCCCGTGCGTCAAGGGCTGGTATCCATGATTGGAGTATTCCTGACTACATTGATTATTTGTACGATGACAGGGCTGGTCATTCTGACTTCTGGTTTATTGGAAACCACAAATTTGGACGGCAGTATTTTGACAAATACGGCATTTCAGAATGCGTTGCCTGGAAATATTGGTCTTTATATTGTTTCCATTGGTTTGGTGTTTTTTGCTTTCACGACAATTATCGGATGGTGCTACTATGGAGAAAGATGTGTTGTTTATTTGGCTAACGGCACAAAATTGGTAAAACCTTTCCGTATTCTTTATATTATTTGTATTGCTGCAGCACCATATCTGTCTTTACAGGCGATCTGGACATTAGCTGACATTACAAACGCTTTGATGGCATTTCCGAACTTAATCGGATTGTTATTATTGAGTCCTGTGGTAATTAAAGAGACAAATGCATTCTTCGCAGACTTAAAACAAAAAGAAAACGCATAATCTAGCGGTACGAACAACAAAAGGTATTTCTTGTTTCGGAAATCGAATATAAGAAATACCTTTTTTGTGTTTGAAAGAACAACGTTTACTAAAAAAATCAATAATAAAAAATTTTTTTGGAAGGGAAATGGAGAGAGAAAATCTTACATTGACACAAAAGTTTCTTTGGAGAAACCATTCAATTGTATCCTAGTGGTAACTATACCACAATAAAGTGCGTACTTTGCGGCAGAGAGGTTGATAGATATAATATAGGCAAGAGCTGAGGAGAACGGCCGATTCCAGTATCTATGACAATCCACAAGGAAACAATGAATCATTTCTGACGAAATAACAAAGATATAGGAGGACAATATTATGAAAAAAATGATCGCAACATGTTTATCTCTCGCTGTATTTACTGGTGCAGTGGCAGGCTGTTCTGCTAATACCACGGAGGATACTGCAGAATCCCTTTCCTCTGTTTCAGTATCTTCTCCTGAAAAACAGAAGGAGCAGACAAATATGGATAAGGCACTGGCACTGATCCATACCTTTGCTACTGGTGATACGGAAACTGCCCGTACATTATTAGATGAAAGTTATATCCAGCACAATTTGGCTTACGGTACGGGGGAAGAAGCATTCATCGACTCTGTTGAATATCTGGCATCTGCAGAAGTTCCGACTACTGTCGAAAATATCCGTTCCTTTGAAGATGGTGATTATGTATTTTTGCAGACAGTTTATAACTTTGCTGGAGCCGGAGAACAGGTAGCTTTTGATATTTTCCGTTTTGATGAGGATGG
>ERZ1643247.1610-NODE-1610-length-20085-cov-4.571892_pt1 | contig 20085 bp, 21 predicted proteins | sample MGYA00579264_ERZ1643247 | MGnify/ENA primary metagenome ERZ1643247 (study PRJEB29033, sample SAMEA4952262) | chicken gut metagenome | biome: Broiler Chicken; feature: Gastrointestinal Tract; material: Caecum | place: Ireland | collected 2018 | study: Broiler... | reverse complement strand
ATTTTGTCATATGCGCGAAGAGGAGATCATTGTAAAATTATTGGAGATCGAGGGAGAGGAGCGCCGCCGTACGCAGAAAGGCCCGCTTGCGCGCTATAATGCAGGCAGGGTCAAGCATCGAAAGCAGCTCGCCTTTCACAAATGCAAAAAGCGCAACCGCTGGGTATTCGGCGGCAATCGCAGCGGAAAGACGGAATGCGGCGCCGTCGAGTGTGTCTATCTCGCGCGGGGCGTGCATCCGTATCGTAAGAATAAAGACGGCGTATTCGGTTGGGTCGTTTCCCTTTCGCAGCAGGTACAGCGCGACGTCGCGCAGAAAAAGATATTGCACTATCTCGACCCCGCGTGGATCGACGACATCGTCATGCTTGCCGGCAAAAAGGGGACGCCCGGCGCGGGCATCATCGATCAGATTCGCGTGCGCAACGTATTCGGCGGCATATCGGTCATCGGATTTAAAAGCTGCGATCAGGGGCGTGAAAAATTTCAGGGCAGCTCCCTCGATTTCGTATGGTTCGACGAAGAGCCTCCCCGCGATATTTACGAGGAATGCCGCATGCGCGTCTTTGACAGGCGCGGGGAACTTTTCGGCACCATGACGCCCCTCAAGGGGAGGACTTTCCTCTTTGACGAGATCTATATGAACGGGCGGCAGGATCCCGAAGTATGGTATGAATTTATGGAATGGGCAGACAATCCTTTCCTCGATAAAAAAGAGATCGCGCGCCTCGGCGCCGCTCTCGGGGAAAGGGAATTGGAAAGCCGCAGATTCGGCAGATTTTGCGTGGAAGAGGGGCTCGTCTATCCGGAATTCGACGAACGCGTTCATGTGATCAGCCCCTTTTCCGTACCGTTTGAATGGCAGGATACGATCTCGATCGACCCGGGGCTGAACAACCCGCTTTCCGCCCATTGGTACTGCACGGATTTTGACGGCAACGTGTATATCGTCGCCGAGCATTACGAGGCAAAGCGGGATATCGACTATCATGCGGCAAAGATCCGAGAGATCTCCGAAAGGATCGATTGGCATACCGACGGAAAGGGGAGGCTTGCCGCCCTCATCGACTCCGCCGCCAATCAGCGCACGCTCGCGAGTGTCAAGAGCGTCGCGGAATTGTTTTATGAACGGGGCATCCTCGTCAACGCCAATGTGAACAAGGATCTGTTCGCCGGCATTGCGCGCGTCAAAAGTTACCTGATCGGCGAGGGTGGCAAACCGAAATTGTACATTTTTTCGGGGTGCGTACATTTGATCCGCGAAATGAAGGGCTATTTTTGGGGAGAGGGAGACGTGCCGAAAAAGCGCGACGATCACGCGATGGACGATTTAGGATAGTGGGAAAAATCTTATTGATAGTCTGTATTATGCAAAAAATAGTGAATAAAGTGTATTTATAATGTATATTTTCTAATTTTTATATACGATACTGATATTTCAGATAGTTTCAAATATAATTACTGTGCCAAATTTTGGGCAAAAAATACTGTGCCAAAATTAAATTTATCGACAAAGAAGATTTAATAAAAAGTAAAAGGGAGAATACGAGATTCTCCCTCCAACAAAGCCAAAAACATATTCGACTTAAATTTAGTAAAAAAAGATTAATGAATACTTATTTGCCGATTATGTAAAAGCAAATATAGGTGTACTGGCGGTCATCGTTTTGTAGTTGTACATGATAGTGCGGATGATCTTCCAAACGAGGGCCTAAAAGAATTAACAACGCGTAAAGTTGTTTCTTTGACAGTTTGATAGGAATAACAATGCCTCGTTTATCTTTTTCGTATTGTTCGAAAGTGGCAACGGAAAGCAAAATGTGCATCGGAATCAACCTCCTTGAAGTAGAATACAGCCGAATATGGATCGACTTTGTTCCGAGGTCGAGAGCTGGTGCTTTCAATTTTATTATACGAGTGAAGTAGAAAGTTGTAAAGACATTTTTAAAAATAGCAAAGGAAAAGTCAATGACAGACAGAGCATTTCATATGGGAAAAAGCAGGTCATTTTGAAAAGAGCTACTTTCTAATATAACAAAAACCCCGCGATAATGAAGTAGCGATAGCAACATAAAAATCAAAAGGAGGATATCCGAATTCAGTGCCCAGCCCCCAAAAAAGGTGAGCAGTACGAAACGAGTTCTGCAAAATGGAGATAACTGTATTGACGTTGTTGGTAGATAATCCTTTGCCCATTTTGCAAAAGTCCTGTAATGAACTGTTGCAGGACAAGTGGAGATAAATTGTTCAGCTTAATGTTGCTGATTCTATCTTTGATATGGTGACTGTACCGCTCGTAAGTCTACAAAAATCACTTATTTATAATATAGGTATATTATTTGGAAAGTAAAAAAATTTGACAGTAAAAAAAACTAAAAGTATGATATAATAGAAACAGTAAAGAAGATTTCATAGGCGCAGACATATTTTTAGGAGATATAAGTAAAAAATGAAGAGAATGATTTAAAAAGTATTTTACGAATTTACAGTAAAATTGAAAGGGAGAAGTATGTATATATCCGACAATATGAAAGACAGATTAAAGTTGAATTGCCTGAATGGTCATACCAACTGCCGAACTTGATCGGCGAAATAATAGATCAAGAAAAGAACGATATATTTATGCGAATGATCAATGAGAGTGTTGGATTAGGGCGATCGGATAAAGAAGTTATAATGGATTTGCCTATTTCAGAAAGCAGCTATTACCGTTACAAACGTAAGTTTGAAGAAAAACTTTACGATATATATATTTATACAGGGAATGTCAGCAGACAAGAGATATTAGATGCAAAAATAATGGAAATTGATTCAAAGTAAAGAAAATGAATGAAAATTTACAAAAAGAGATAGATAAAGCAAAAATTTTTAGTGAAGTTAAATTGGCGGGAGAAATCGATTTAGAATTGCCTAAAAGTGCAAGTTTCTATGTGGGTAACAATTTTAGCAAAAGTTTAGTGACTGTAACGAAACCGAATATAACGTTGGATTTTTCCGAGGCGATCGTGCGTGCCCGCGTAACAGATTCGCTGGATACCGATTTGAATATATTTTTTGTTTCAAGCATGGCAAAAAATGTAGAGATAAAGCACTTGAAAATGTTCATATATCTGGAAAGTGCTGTAACTGGTCGGCAAATCGTCGGAATATATAATACGTCATATGGCTTGAAACTGAATAATTGTTATATTGAAGTCGTTTCCGAGAATCAATCAAATCTGGTCGGGGTATTTAATAACGGGAATTTGGATACACATATGGAAACGCGTGCGGATAACCTTGTGATTGCGAACAGCCATATCAAGGTGCAAGTTGTGCAACTGAAGATCAAGAACTGAAAACTGATATCGGATTAGATAGTTTAAGCCTTGTAGCCGTCATCGTTGGCTTGGAAGAAAAGTTTGACATTGAATTTAACGAAAGTGATTTAGATCCGAGTAAAATCATTCGCGTGCAGGATTTGGTTGATTTGGTGGGGAAATACATATGAAGGTTTGGGAGTTTTTAAAGCGCAGAATGCGCAGATATGGAGAAAGGATTGCCTTATCGGAAGGGCAAATAACATATGCAAACTTGATCGAGCTTGTGGAAAATGGAAATAGCGGGCAAAGAAATATTCCGTTTATAGCGAAGGGCGCAACGAGGCAGAAACAGGCGATATTGCGGATCATGGCGGGTGGAAATATACCGATTCCGGTAGAGGCAAGTTACGGTATCGAACGTGAAGAAACAATAAAAAAAGTTTTGGCAAATAATCACGATGATCTGCATAAGACAGCCGCCATTTTATTTACATCCGGAACGACGGGCGAGCCGAAAGGGGTAAAACTCAGTCATAAGGGGATCATCGAAAATTTGAAAGGGATCGACGGATATTTTCAGGTACAGAAAGGGCAAAAAATATTGATTGCGCGGCCGCTCGTACATGTAGCCGTGTTTACGGGTGAGTTGTTGTTTGCGCTGTATAAGGGGTTAGAAATTAGTTTTTACGAGGAAGCGTTCCAGCCAGCCCGTTTGGCAAAATATATTGATGAAAACGAAGTACAGATTTTCGGATGCACGCCGACACTGATGTATCATTTGTCGAGATACTTGGAGGGGGAATCGCTGAATAGTATCGTAATCAGCGGTGAAAGACTTACGGAAGGAGTAGCAAGCATTTTAAAAGAAAAATTTCCTGCTAAACAATTTTACAACGTTTATGGGCTAACAGAAAATAGCCCACGAGTATCCGCTTTGTGTCCTGAGGAGTTTTTTGAAAAAATCGGAAGTGTTGGAAAACCGATTGCGCATACAAAAGTGAAACTGAAAGACGGAGAATTGTTGGTAAAATCACAGTCTTTGATGCAAGGATATATTGGCGATAGCGAACAAACGAAAGAGAAACTTAAAAAAGGGTGGCTGTATACGGGTGATATGGCGCGTATGGACAAGCAAGGATATTTATATATTTTTGGCAGGAAGGACGATATGTTGATTCGTTCGGGCATGAATATTTACCCGGCAGAGATTGAAAGCGCGGTGTTGCAGATTGGTGGTGTAGAAGATTGTATGGTATATGGCGAGGAGGATATCAACTATGGACAAAAGATTTGCATGAAGGCAGTGACAGATATAGGAGTGGCATCATTGCGTAAAGAATTGATTGCCAAATTACCGGTGTACCTTATTCCCGATAAAATTTTAATCGTCAAATCATTGGAGATGACTCCGAGCGGCAAAGTGAAACGAAAATGAAAGAGAAAATTATAAAAATTATTCAAGAAGAATGCGCGCTAGACGAAGAGATTTTTGAAGATACCAAACTTGAGAGACTCAGTTTGGATAGTCTGTCGTTTATTGAAGCAATGGTTAAAATCGAAAATGAATTTGATATTGAATTTGACTTTGAACAGACCGATATGTCAAATTGGGATAAGGTAAACGACATTATCGAAAAAGCGAGGGAATTGTGTGATGAAAAGAATAAAGAATAAAATAGAGGGGGTAAGACCGTTTAATTTATTTACGCTTCGAAGCTGCTATTATTATCAAACGGTAGCCGGATTAGCCTCTTTTGGAATACCATACGAAAATATTTTAATGGGGTATTTATCATTTCCGCAAAAGAATTTTCAAATTGAAAAGAAAAGCTTTTCGGACAAAGAAATGGGGAAAATATGGGGGTATAAGAGCAAAGCATGCAATTTATCCTTGAGAGGATTTCTGCGAAATATCGATAAGCATAATCCAGTAATCGCGGGGATAGATTGTTTTTATGTTGAAAGCAGGCCAGAGGCTTACCGAAAAAAACATTCTCCACATTGGATATTGGTTCACGGCTACGATCTTGATATTGGGATTTTCGATGTCGTGGAACAAGATTATAGCAACAGTTATAAATATACAGAAAAAACCATATCGATATCGAATTTGTTGTATGGCAATATAATGTACAGACGGCCGCCTATAGGAAGGAAAAAGGCCTGCCGCGTACTGATAAAGAAGCGGATAAAAGGAAACGGAATAAAAAAAATCCTTGAAAGGATAGGCAGGGGAAGTTTTGAACAGGCTCAAAAGGCATCGGAAGCGAATTTAGAAACATTAAAGACTTTGATTTTACAGCAGAATGCGAGCATACAGGAAAAAAGTCCGGAGATAACAGCATATTTGAAGGAGATGAAATATTCTTTTTCGATAATAAAAAAAATTGAAATATTTACCGATACACCGGAAAAAGCAGCAAGGATATCTTTTATAGTGGCTGCATATTCAAATTTATTGTCCGTTTTTTGGAAAATGGAAAATAAAAAAGATTATGGATTTGCTTTCAGATATAAGGATAATATTATAAAAAAGATAGACGATTTACTGATTGCTGAATACGTTACATATAATGATATTTCGGAGGGGTGCAAATGCTGGTTAAAACAATAGATTTATCCAAGTACTGCAACCATAAGTTGCTCTATGAAAATATTCCAACGGATGGGACGCCCTTCGGATTAGATAATATTTGTATTCTGAAACAAGATTATCTGAGCCGGAAAAAGGACTTAAAACAAAATACGGAATATAATTGTCGTTGGGGAGAGCATGATAATGTTGTATGCGATATGCAGTCGGTGATGATCGGGTCAAAAGTTAAAAGATGGCATTTTTTAGGGTTTTCGTATTGGGGAAACGTAAACGAGTTGTTCCGGGTTTTATATGCCGATGGAACAGAAAGTTACATGGAAGTCACATTTGTTGATTGGTCACAACCGTATATACATGACCCATACGAAACAATTGATAATCACAATAATATCGTCGAAGATATTTTTAATGTTGTATCGACGGGCGAAAAGATTCATCCGATATATTTTCACGACAGTATTGTCATGACCCAGAACGAAAAAATCGTCAAAGAAATTATTTTACCGAACAATATTTTGGTACATATCTTTGCATTGACGATAGAATATTAAATTGAAAAAAGGAGTTAAGGAAATGGGAACAATTAAACTTAAAAAGGCAGTGTTGGGATCAAAACAGGAAGCGGCATCGGCCGTGGCGGAGAAGCGGTAATGGGATGACCCCGCCGTTTTAAAAGAATTTTCGGAAAAGACAAGTGCCGCATCGCGCCATTATCAACTTAATAACGGCACAGCGAAGAGCATTATCAGCGCAACGCCGTCAAATTATTATGATGAGAATGAACAGAAGTGGAAACCATCGATAATTCGCTTACGGAAAAACAAGCGACGTATGAGTCGAATTGCGGGAACTATAAAACGGAGATCACGAAGCCCGAAAACGGAAAGTCGATAAAAATGACCGGCTCCGGAATAGCGATTTCGTGGGAATATCTGGGTAAACAAAGCAATTCGGAGCTGCAGGCGCAATCGTTTTCATTTGAACGCGACAGCGTTCAGACAATCAGGCAATCATAAATTGCCAATTAAAAGGATTGCCCGTATAAAATCGAGGGTGTTAGTAGTATAATTTGCTGTTTATATTGAAATTTTTTTCATAAAATCATATAGTGTTTAGATCCTGACATCATGGTAAAAATATATTTTTGAAAAGTAAAAAAATCTGACAGTAAAAACGTAAAGAAGTGTGGTATAATAGAATAAAAGCAGCAAGGGCACCCGCCTATTTGTAGGAAGCAAATAGGCGGGTGCCCTTGCTTTTTGGCAAGGGCACCCGCCTATTTGTAGGAAGCAAATAGGCGGGATAAGAAAGCATCTTGATGTGAAATTGTTTCACGAAGGTGGCAGGAAATAGGGCATGGATAAGGCGGAACTGAAAAGTTTTTTGCTTATATACAATAAAATAAAAGATGCGATAGAAGCAGGGAAAGAGTATGCGTATATTCGGCTATGTAACAGACGAAAAAAGATCATGTTTCCGAAATGGTTGTATAATTTGCCCGGCTATATTGAGGACATTATCATAAGCGAGGACAATCCACTGTTTACATATATAATCCAGGAAAGCGTGTTATTTGGAAAAACGGACAAAAAAACGTTGGCAGAAGTTCCTTTATCGGAAAGCGGTTATTATCGATATAAGCGTAAATTTGAAAATAAATTATACGGATTGTTTATCGTTGCGGGATATGTAACCCGCGAAGAAATATTGAGAGCAAAAATAACGGATTAAAAAGCCATGCATCGATCGGATATGCTCTCCTATAATATAAAAATACCCTAAGATAAATAAAGAGGAGGGATTATGACGACAGAAATTCGGCAAATTGTCGATTCAGCAAAGTTATTCAGTGAAGTCAGGTTTGAAGGCGAAATCAATTTGGAACTGCCAAAGAGTACAAGCTTTTATGTGGGGAAAAATTTCAGCAAAAGTCTGGTAACAATAACGAAGCCGAATATAACTTTGGATTTTTCCGATGCAATCGTGCGCGTAAATATTACGGACCCGTTAGATACTGATTTGAATATATTTTTTGTTTCAAGCATGGCAAAAAATGTGGAAATAAAGAATCTGAAATTGTATGTGCATCTGAATATCCCCACAACTACCCGGCAGATCGTCGGGATATACAACACGGCATACGGGTTGAAATTAAATAATTGTTCCGTTGAAATTATTTCCGAAAATCATTCGAATTTGGTCGGGGTGTTCAACAACGGAAATCTGGATACGCATATGGAAACGCGCGCGGACAACCTTGTGATTGCAAACAGTTGCATTAGGGTACAAATCGTGCAGAGCGGTACGAAGGATAGTATCGTTTACGGCATATACAATAATCTTGCAAACAGCATATCCATGCAAAATACATTTGTTTATTCGACGAATATCGGAATCGGAAAAAAACAGGCGGCAATCGGGGGTTTTACCAACGGGAGGTTCGGCAGATTTATCGGGAACAATATCAAGGCGAACGGCAGTCATAATACCGGCAACTTAAAAGAACAGGCATACGCATACGGATTTGTAAACGAGGGCCTGTACAATCTGATTGAGTCCAACAATATTGTGGGCGAATGTGGCGGGCAATGCGTCGGACTTGAAAATAAAGGAGATTTTGCAAAGGTAAACGGAAACAAATTTTTGGCGACGCATACAATCAAAGGTCGTTCCATTCGCAACTATGCGAATGACAGTATTTTTGACGGAAACATTCTGACGTCTACAAGTCGCAATCCGCGGTTGTTTGAGCAGGAAGGCAGCAACTGTATTATTACAAATAACATGATAGAGGGGCTGCAACTGCCGCAGACATATCAATCGAGCGTTGGTATCTATGCTGCGGCAGAAAGCACGACGGAAAATCTGATCGCGCAGAATATAATCAAAAACGTTTGCGATTGCGGGATTTTTGCCCACAACAATATTGGATTGGTACAGAACAATATCATAACGACGTATGTGGAAAGCTACGGGTTTGTAAAGCAGGGACTAAAAACAAATGAAGAACTTGCCTTAAAACTCGACGAAAACAGAATACATTCAATTTTCGATTGACAAGGAGGGGAAAAATGGAGATCACGTTTACAGAGCTGGTGCAAAATTATGGTCTGGACAGCGTATTGATCGCTTTGGCAGTATGTATTCTGACGGGACTTGTCAAGATGCCGATCAAAAGTTTGGCCGCAAAGACAAAAGATTCTTCGAAGTACACGAAATATATAACGTTTTTGCCACTGCTTCTCGGGTTCGGCGTAACGGCGCTGTACGAGTATATAATGACGAAGACGGTTTCGTTTACGGGAGAGTTTATAACCCTTTGGCTCACGTCGAGCAGTTTAAGTTTAGCGATCTATGCCTTTATCGAAAAGTTTATTCCGAGCAAGAAAAAGATATTGTCCGCGGAAGAAATCAGGAAGAACGAGGAAATGATTGATTCGATTAAAAGTATTTTAACGGCGGACAAGATCTCCGAAGAAGCGGAGGAAAGTACGGCAATAGCATCTGAAGTCAACGAAGAAAAACAGGATTTAGAAGCGGCTGGAATAAATGCGACTGAACCGCAAGCAACCGAGTCAATGCAAGGGAAAATCATTTTGCGGGGCAGAAAGAATGTTTAAATTACAGCGAAATATCTATCCGGGAACGATGATTGTATTCGAGGGCACGGATGGTGCCGGCAAGACGACGATGATCGCCAAAACAAAAGAGTACCTTTGCGCGAGGTTTGGCTCCGAGCGGATACTCCAGGAAAAACAACCCACAGATTTGTCCAGGAAGACGCGGCTGTTTCAAAAGATGATGTACTGTTCCAAACATGAGGAAATCAATTACAGGGCGGTGCAGCTGCTGACGCTTTCCGATCGGGTACAGCACAATCATGAGGTTATCGTTCCTGCATTAAAAGAGGGTAAAATTATCATCTGCGACCGCTATCTGTATACGAGCATAGCGAATATGCTGGCGCGCGGATATCGGAATGAAACGTGGTTTTTCGAGGCGTGTAAGGAGATAATAAAGCCGGATATCGCATTTCTGGCGTATGTAGAGCCGGAACTTGCGATACGCAGGATCCGTTCCCGACCGGAAGAGTGCAACAGACATTTGAACGAAGAGCTGCTGCATAATGTGGCGAAAGAATTTCTGTCGATGCGGAAACAGGCGTATTTTCATGTTTTGGATACGAGCCAAAGCGCGGATGCTGCCTTTTTGCAAGTGAGAAACGAATTGGATACGTATTTTGAGGGAAAAAATGAATAACGAATTGAATTTTGTGTTGGATGTGTTGCAGGATAAGCCGAGTATACCGGAAAAGAGTCTGGACTGGTATTGGATACTCGGCTTTTTGGAATTGAATAAAATCGGAGGGCATTTTTTTAATAAGACAAAAGAATTGGACATCAAAATACCGCAATCAGTAGAACGCAAACTGTCCCAGGTTCTTGGGTTGCAAAGCGAGAGAAATCGGTTCATGCGCAAGTATATTCAGGATATCAGCGATGAATTGCGTTACGAAAAAATACGGTTCGCGTTTTTGAAGGGCAGCGTCCTGTCGAATACGAATTTCCGGTTCAGCGAAAAATCGTTCAGCTGTATGGCTCTTTCGGAGGATATGGAACAAAAATACAGGCGGCAAGCGGGCGAGCCTTTCTACGGGGAAGGGGAACGGGTATCGAACGACATCGACCTTTTAGTAGAACAGAAAGATATTTCCGTAATTTCAGAAGTTTTGAAAAACATGGGTTTCGTGCAGGGGTATTATGATTTTCGGGAAAGTAAAATCGTAGCGTTGCCGCGGGCGGAGATCCTGTCGCGGCGGATGAACCGCGGGGAAACGGCACCGTTCGTTGTCGCAACGGATCATCCGTCGGTGCCGTTCATCGAGGTCGATATCAATTTTTCTCTGGATTACCTTCCTAATTCGCACGAGGATATGCTACATGCAATCTTGAAAGATTCTCTCTGTTATGCGGGGAATATTTCCGGCGGAATACGCAGTTTGTGTGCGGATGACTTTTTCCTGCACCTTATAATGCACCAATATAAGGAGAGCGTTTTGTATTCCATGGTGCAGCGCAGTAAGGATACAGAACTGTATAAATTATTGGATATATACCTGTTCATCAAGAAGGGATATATCGAGCTTTCGGGGCTTTACAACAAAGTAAAAAAATACGGATTGGAACAGCCGGTTTATTCCGTCATGTGTTCGATATCGGAATTGTTTTCGGATTTTCATTTTTCGGATTATGTTTCGATGTTTCGGCCAAAGGACGGAGCGGACGAAGTCATCGACCCTCCGACGGGCAGAAAGTTTGTTTGGGAGAAACCGCTTTCGGAACGGATAAACTTTTTCGATAAGGAATGCTTTTTGCGCGAGGTCAAAGATGAATAGGGAGTCGCTCGGCAAGGTGTTGTCATTGTCCTGCGTGGAGAATTACTTTTTAGGATATTTTCAGGACAGATTCGACGTGCGGTCTCTGTACGTGGAGAGCTTCGTACCCTTTCAGGAAGTAATGAATGCGTTTTTGAAAGAACACGCAAGCTATGAAAATTATCCTTTGGTAAGATTACAGGAAACATCGGAAAAATTAGGGATTACGGAACATCGGTATAGTGAAACACTCCGATATCAGAAGAATAAGTTAAATTTAATTCGTGTTAATAAAGTATTTTTCAGTGGTTCAAAGCTGTTGCCTTGGAGGGCGGATCATTACATTGCGCTCGAAAAAAAGAAAGACGGATATGCCTATTGGAACAATTACCCATTATCGGAGGGGGAATTGTCTGAAACTCGAGCAGATGAAATCTATGACGGGGCGTGCTTAATTTTTCAGGAGAAGGGCGAGTTTAGCGAGCATAAATACAGAAAATTGTGCGTTTTGCAGCATGCGAGAATAGCGAATCAGAGCATCGATGAAGTGCGGATAACCGAAGAAAAATTAGTCAATTTGCGGGATGCTTTGTTGGTTCTGAAAGTGTTGCGGAAAAGGGTTGCGGCCTGGTTTGCGTTTGAAGCGGACAACAAAAGATTTGACGGCGACCTGAATTTTCAGATACATACGGAGAAACTGATACAGCTTTATGAGAGGATTCTTGTCGAGATTCAGTTGCAAATTGTAAGGAACAAATCCAATATAAGCAAAATAAACGAAAAATTGATGCTGCTTTGCGAACAGGAGCGCTTGTGGGGCAAGTCAATTCAAATGCGGAGGGGATAATGGATATTTTCAGGTATGTGGAGGAAGTAATAATTGATGCGGTCGGGGGAGATAACGTAACATTTGAACAGGAATTAAAGACGGATATAGGTCTGGATAGTCTAAGTTTGGTTGCCGTTATCGTGGGGCTGGAAGAGAAATTCGGAATTGAATTTGACGAAAGTGATTTAGATCCGAGTAAAATCATTCGCGTGCAGGATTTGGTTGATTTGGTGGGGAAACATATATGAAGTTTGGGAGTTTTTGAAGCGGAGGATGCTTTGATACGGAGAACGGAACGCATTTTCGGAGGGGGAAAATAACATACGGAACTTTGATTACACTTGCGGAAAACGGGAAAGAGAGGCAAAGGAATGTTCCGATTATAGCAAAGGGGCAACGCGGCTGGAACAGACAATAAAAAGTTTGCGGTTCATGACGGGAGAAAATATTTCCGTATCGGTTGAGTCGAGTTGCGGCGAAGAGCGTGAAGAAAAAACCAAAACGATTTTGTGACGAATTGCGACGATCTCCATAAGACGGTAGCCATTTTATTTACGCCGGAACGACGGGCGAGTCAAAGAGGGCAAAGCTCAGTCACAGGGAGATCATTGAAAACCTGAAAGGGATTGACAGTTATTTTCAGGTGCGTGAAGGGCAGAAAATACTGATTGCGCGGCCGCTCATGCATGTGGCCGTGTTTACGGGCGAATTGTTGTTCGTGCTGTATAAGGGGCTGGGAATTTGTTTTTATGAGGAATCGTTCCAGCCGGCTCGTTTGGCAAAATATATCGATGAAAACGATGTGCAAGTTTTCGGATGCACGCCGACGCTCCTGTATCATCTGTCGAGATACTTGCAGGGGGAATCGCTGAATAGTATCGTGCTCAGCGGTGAGCGACTGACGGAAGGGGTCGCCAATATTATAAAAGAAAAGCTTCCGGGTAAAAAGTTTTACAACGTTTACGGCATGACGGAAAACAGCCCGCGCGTATCAACCCTTTGTCCCGAGGAGTTTTTTGATAAAATCGGAAGCGTCGGAAAACCGATAATGCAAACAAAAGTAAAATAAAAGACCGGGAGCTGTTGGCAAAATCGCGGCCTTTGATGCAGGGATATATCGGCTATAAAGAAAAGACGAAAGAAAAGTTCAGAAATGGGTGGCTGCATACGGGTGATATGGCGCGCATCGACGGGCAGGGATATTTGTATGTTTTGGATAGAAAGGATGACATGCTGATCCGTTCGGGAATGAATATCTATCCTGCGGAAATCGAAAGCGTGGCGCTGCAGATCAACGGGGTGCAAAATTGCATGGTATACGGTGAGGAAGATATTCTTTACGGCAAAAGATTTGCATGAAAGCAGCTGCTGACATAGCAGTGGCGGCACTGCGCAAAGAGCTGGTCGCCAGATTGCCCGCCTACCTTATTCCTGATAAAATTTTGCTCGTAGAATCGTTGGCAATGATGCCGAGCAGGAAAGTGAAACGTAAATGAAAGAATCATTGCAATTATCCACAATGCCTGTGCGTTGGAGGAAAATGATATAACGCAGGGAACAAAACTGAAAGACCTTAGTTTGGACAGCCTTTCGCTTATTGAAGTTATCGTGAAAATCGAAGAGGAGTTCAGTATCGAATTTGATGATGAAGAACTGTATATCGGCAAATGGGAGAAAATAGAAGATATTATTTGTAGAGAGGAAAATCAATGGCGCATAAAAAATAGAAGGCATGAAAGCAATGAACCAATATAATACGCTGTTTATTGGAAAAATTTTGGTACGCTGCGATGAATTGGTTGAATTGGAAAGCAAACTCATTCGGGGTTGATACGGGGGGGGGGATTATGCGTGAGTTGTTTTAGATTTAACAAACTTATACAATAGCCGTATGGCCTATACGAGTGAAGCGGAGGCCATTCAAAATACGGAAATAGGCGAAGCAAATAACTATATTTTAAATGATTCGTTTGTATTCAATAAAATTCACAAAAAGGACAAAGTGAGTGGCATATTTTATTAAAATGCAAACGGATTAGATAATGTGAGCTGTGAATCGTAAATTTTTATCGTTGGACAAGTCGATGATAAAAAAATTACATTTATAGGATTTTGTGAATGGGGATATTTTAAGGAAAAATTTAAGTTGGAATGCTTAGACGGAACGTTCGAATATGCAAAAGTATATTTTTCCGATGCTATATGGCCGCTTGCAAAATCAGATGAATGCAATTTTTTCTGTGGAAAAAGTTTTATATGAAGATGGGTCCAGGTATTTTTGCGAAGTAAAAATGAAAAGTGGTAAGTGGTAAGTGGTAAGTGGTAAGTGGTAAGTGGTATATGTATTTATTATACGACCAAATTTCAAGAGACAAAAAGTAAATAAAATAATATTTCCTGATAATTGTTTGATGCATATTTCTGCAATAACAATAGAAAATTAAATCATATTAGAGGAAAGAATGGATTATACGATTATAAACGAAATAAATAAATGTAGAGGGAAACCGATAGTTGGTGCTGAAAAGATAAATACTAATCGATTTAGATTAGTTTGTCGAGATGCTGAAAGAGAACTATCAGTATATTATTTTTCTTGTCCAATATATCGTAATATTGATAATAAATTAATATCCTTCAACTTTGAACATATTGGAGATATATTTGTTTTTAATGGTATTAACGCCAATGTGAGGGTCGGTCAACACTGTACACTTACAAATATGGTAGGAAAAATAGAATTACAAGAATTAGAAATTATAAAAGCTCAAATAATCACCACCAAAGATATGTATGGCGATTTAAGAGAAGCTCTATTTTTTAAAAATTGTGAAGAACAAATTCTAATTTTCCCTACTTGCAATGGCATTGCGGTCCAAATTACAACAACTAATTTATATAAAATGCGAAAATTTAGATTATTGACCGATAAAAAATACTATATTTGGGGAAATGGCAGATATGCGGCGCTTATGATTGAAGATCGCCAACCTTTTGCGGTTGTCAATGCTATGTGTCGTGGTATGGATAATGGCGACAGTTTTGTGCCCATATATTGCTATTTGGAAGAAGAAAAAGATGGATATTCTCTCATTATTGATTTAGGGGCGCCAACTGATTTTCAAGGTTCAAAGCAAACTTATATCTTTACTTTGGATCTTTATACTTCTAAAAGTATTTTTGATACTACCGTAGAAAGTGTAAATCCAGATATGAATAATTCCTATGGCAGCCTTGCGTTGATAGGAAACAGTAAATTCTTTGGAGAACAGTGGTTGTATACAAGAATAGATGCTGCGCAGCTATTAGATTTACGATATTTTTCAGTTATATCGGCAAAATTATATGCCAAAAAATATAGCGGAGGAGATGCTAATGTAAATATCAATAAGATGAATATACCTTGGTGTAGTTTTGGAAATACATGGAATACCAAAACAGAAACAGAAGAATTGGTTGGACAAGCTAAATCGGAACAGGGTTATTTAGTAGCTGACTTAACTAAAATCATACGTAAGATATTGTATCAAAACGGGGAACCGGATGCGGGTGTAGTTTTAAAACCCGTAAATATTAATCAAAATGCAGTTATGACAGCAACAGCCGATAACTATTTTACACCTCAAATATTAGAAATTAAATTATCGATAGACTAATAAATACAAGGGAGAAGCAGAAATGAAAATTTTACTTGGAAAAAATAGATTAAATGGTACTGCAATTGAAAATGAAGGGCAATTTGCGGAGGGAACACCTGCAATAAGAAAAGAAGAAGATGATATTGTTTTAATTCAAAATAAATCTGAAAAACCAGAAATTATGTTTGAAGATGTGTCTTTAAGGGACTCGCATATTAAGCATTATCGAATGACGGATGGGACAATGAACGCGGTGATTTTTAATGAACCGGTTCATTATTATGATGAAGACAGTCATTGTTTCCGAAATATCGATAATCGACTCAAAAAAATGGAGGGAAACAACACAGATTTTTTTAACGGTTATGAAACTAGAAATAATGATTTTAAGGTTAGTCTTGCTGGCGATTTAAATCAAAAGTATTTGATGAGAGTAAGCAAAGGAGTACACTCTATACTTTGGAAAGTAAGTGAAAAGGGAAATACGACGAACCAAGGGGAAATTGGTTATGCAAGGAATAATGCGGTCAAAACGATTGTTTCAGATGATGACGAGAATGAGCAAAATGAATTGCAAGTTAATCCTGATGGCACTATCTTATATTCGGGGATGTTTGAAAATGCCGATTTACAGTACATTATTTCAGGGGATATAGTCAAGGAAAATATTATAGTTAAAGAAAAATTAGGAGTTTATTCCTATGCATTTGAGATAGAAACTCATAATTTGGAAGTAGGGCTTTCACAAGATAACAAGGCAATTGAATTTTATGTAAATTATATTAATGATGATGCGACTCAAAATAAACAAGTTATTTTTTCTACGCCTTCTCCCGTAATGTATGATGCAAAGGGAGAGGAATGCGAAGACGTTTATTATGAGTTGGAACAAATTTTACCTGACAAATATTTGTTTAAGGTGATTGCGTCGCAGGATTGGATAAACAGCGAAGTTGCCGAACTTCCCATTACAATTGATCCAATGATCGTGGTGCATACGGGGTATAGTTCACTAAAAAGCAAAGCGGTCGGACTTTTAAATACGACATATTATTCGGAATATACAGGTATTAATTATCGTACTGTTGGAAAAATGTCTAACGGTCAGGTATGGCGTACGATTTTTAAATATACAATGCCGAATTTAGATGCATATTCCACAATTCTAAATGCAAGATTACAACTGAAACGATATGGTTATAGTGGTAGTGCATTAAAAGGGGTCCAAGTTTTAAGAGCGGGAAGTACGAAAGCTATTGGGAGTTATACTTGGAACGACAGTAATAGTGTAACAGGTAACATATTGGATTATGTGGAGCGCCAAGCGGACAGCAGTGGATATTACTATATTGATCTAACAGAATATGTGGAAAAAGTGCGGCGTGGTGAGTGGCAGAATAATGGAATTTTATTGAAAGCGATTGATGAAAGTACGCTTTCTAACGGTAATTATATCCGTTTTACATCTGAACAACATAATACAGTTCAGAACCGACCGATGTTGGTAATCAATTATAAAACGGATAAAGGATTTGAAGACGGACAAAGTTACCAGGAAAATACCTGCTATCGTGCAGGGGATTCAGCGGTAAATCTTCGCACCGGATTATTGAATTTTAAGCATATTGACGTGGAACTTTCTGGAGAGCGTATGCCGCTGAATATAAAGCATTTTTATAACGGGAACCAGGCTGGCTCAAATTATACTAAAAATTCAGGTTACACGATAGGCAACAGCTTGCGGGCAGGGTTAGGATGGAGACTTAATATTCAGCAAATGTTGGTTTCTGCCCCCCTTACAAATGATAACAGGACGGAAAAGTATATCTATGTCGATGCAGACGGAACAGAACATTACCTGGTGTTAGAGGGGGATGATGATAACGGAAAGACATATTATATCGATGAGGAAAATTTAGGTTTCCGAATGGAAGCCGGTAGTCGCATCATTAAAATAGATAATGGCGGCGAAATGCATTTTAACAGCAGCGGGTTTTTGACAAAATTAAAAAATAATTTTAACAGTGAACTAAATATTTACTATGATGCTAACAACAGGATCTCCAGAGTGCAGGATGGCGTTGGCCGAAGTGCTAATTTTTACTATGATAACTGCTGCTATTTGGAACGTATCGTATTGCCGAATAATAAAATAATCCGATATAGTTACGATTCTTTGTATCACTTATTGACCATTACTTATCCCGATGGAGAAAAAACGCAGTTTACATATGAAAATAATAAGTTAAAGACTGTAACGGATCAATCCGGGTATAGGTTAACTTATAGCTATAACGGGGATAAAGTAACGAAAGTAGCGGAAAGCAGCATTTATACAGAAATACGCGGAGATGGTGTTAATCAAGGTACTCAAAACGGCGGTTATGCTAATTTATATTATATCAGCAAAAATGTGACCGTAATTGAAAATGATAAAGGAGTAAAGACAGCATATACTTTTGATAATTACGGTAAAACCGTATCCATGTTTGAAGATCTGTCATCTGTGGATAATCCTTCGCGTGTGTTTGCCACAGGAGATATAACTTATGTAGGCGGAGATAGTGATCGTACAATCAACGCTGTCATTCCGAGCGCGTTAAAAGAGATAAGTGCCACGGATACGGATGATGCAGCAAATTCGGGAATCGGAATTAACTATTTGCGGGATGGCGCCTTGGCAAAAGTCAATACATTGGGCAGTAACGGTTGGCAGTCTTATCAGGCTTATACTCAAAATACAAGTATTGGAGGATATCAGTCTGGGGCAAGCGCGGATGACGGAACATCGGCATACGGTATCAACGGACAAAAAAATTCAATTCGTTATCTGAAGCAAATAATACCTGTTACAAGTTTAGCAGCCGGAAAAGTATATGTTTTATCGGGTTGGAGTAAAGCTGACTCCGTATCGATACAGAACACATATTCTGTAACCGGTTCAACGCCGAACCGTAAATTTGAGTTACGGGTAGAAGTTACATATTCAAATAATGTAGTTAAAAAATATGCAGCTCCCTTTGATACGCATAATACGGATTGGCAGTTTACGGCAACGGCATTCAAATTGGAGGCACAGGCACAACAAGTAGCAATATTTGCGGAATATAGCGATAACGCAAACACAGCATTGTTCGACCGTATCTCATTGATTATGGGTGCAGCCAGCATCAGCGAAACAAAAATTGTGGATAAAAACAATTTGCAGGCTGTCTATTCTTTCGATGATATTGTGGGCGCGCGCTATACGAATTACTACAATTATAGTTGTTGTTGCAGTTGCGGCACTTATTCCGCGGCGTATAAAGTAACTTCCGGCGATATGTCGCGCATGGTGGAAGATTATGCGGACGGTTATTTAGGCGCTTTGCGAATGAATAACGGCCGCTATGTTGTCAGTGGCGTGCGTAATGTTGAATTTGAAATGGCCGATGGGTATATTCTGCCTATATCGCGTGTGAAATTAGAAAAATTAACAGAAAGCAATAACGGAGAATTGGAATTCAGCGATGAACGCGATTTGAGCAATGGAAACAAAGTTGTAACACAAAAGATCGTTTCAGGTTCTGCACAATTTACAACAGAGCGTACATATAGTTCGAAAGGCCTGCTATTAAAGGAAAAAGATTATCGCGGAATGGTGATAGAATATTCCTATAATAATTACGGCGGCAGGACGAAAACGACCAGATACATGCAGTCGCAGGGCTCCGAGTCAAAAAATCGGATTATCGATGAAACGACGTATACATCAAACGGAAACTATGTGCAAAGCGAAATCGATACGCGAAACTACGATACGGATCGTACACTTTTAAAAACGACGTATAGTGTAGATGAAACCAGCGGATTGACGAATAACGTCACAATGCAGAACGGGCAGATTATCAATTACGGCTATGACAATGCCGGGGAAAAATTAAATTCGGTATCCGCCATGTTGAACGGTGTTTCGTATTCTAATAATTTTGCCTATAATAAAGATTTTCTGACGAGCATTTTGCATAACGGATTCAGCTACGATTTTGAGTATGACGGCTTGGGCCGCATCAAAAACAATAAAATCGCGGGGACGAGCGTATATAGCAAAACGTATGAAGATACGTCCAACGAAGATAAAGAGATTTATACATACGCGAACGGAGCGGTGATAACGGAAGTATTGGATAAGTACGGGCGGATCATACGCGAGTATTTGGGGAATGAGACGGAAGCGAAGATCGAAAACATATACAGCGACACGGCGGATATAGAAAATCCGGTAGTGAGCGGGACGTCGAAAATATACCGAACGATTGACAGGTATGCGGGTAAGGTGTATAATACGGAATATGACGAGTACGGCG
>ERZ1643247.1609-NODE-1609-length-20093-cov-5.835562_pt1 | contig 20093 bp, 16 predicted proteins | sample MGYA00579264_ERZ1643247 | MGnify/ENA primary metagenome ERZ1643247 (study PRJEB29033, sample SAMEA4952262) | chicken gut metagenome | biome: Broiler Chicken; feature: Gastrointestinal Tract; material: Caecum | place: Ireland | collected 2018 | study: Broiler... | reverse complement strand
CTCGAACCACCGACCCCCACCTTATCAGGGTGGTGCTCTAACCGGCTGAGCTACAATCCATCGGCAATGTTTTAATGACTTTAACACCTGTCATCTTGTTATAACGCAGTGGCTAAAACACCTTATCAGGGTGGTGCTCTAACCGGCTGAGCTACAATCCATTATTTTGGTTTTATAGACTTTCCTTTGTCTTTATTAAATTTACACCCATGATAAGGTGCCCACCTTAGAACCACCCGTCAGGGTAGGTGTGCGTGTGGCTCTTGCTCGCTTCGCTCGGGAAGTATTGTGGTGCTCTAAGACCCTCCGAGCTACAATCCATCGCGCTTCAAAGCAAAATTGATATTAGCATATACACACTGTTTTGTCAATTGTTTTTTAAAATTTTTTTATTTTCTATATATTTTACACGCTTTTCATATAATGTTTAATGGATATTCTTAAAATTTTTACAATAATTTTATTTTTTTTTTGACTACAAAAGATAAAAAGTGTTAAAATATGTTTATGAGTTTTCTTAAAAGGTTGGGGCAGTCGGCTATTGCTACCATAGCTATAATGGCAGTGGTGTTTTTGCTTATGGCTGTTGGCGTTCTTCCTTTTGAATCTAATCTTGTTATTGCCTTTTTAATTGGCGGAGCAATGCTTGCAATAGGGCAAGCAATGTTCCTTGTTGGTATAGATTTAAGTATTTTAGAAGTTGGGCGGCGCGCGGGAACAAGGTTAATGCGCATGAAAAAAATTTGGCTAATCTTAATTTTTGGCTTAGTTTTTGGCTTTGTGACAACAATAGCCGAGCCAGACGCGCAAGTGCTTATTGCGCAGATTACTTCTTTTAACCCCTTTTTATCCACTTGGCTTATTCTTTCGCTATTTGGAATAGGTGCGGGGCTGTTTGTATCTTTTGCGCTATTTAGAGTGCTAAAAAAAGTGCCGCTTAAATATTGTTTACTTGTTTTGTATGCAATTATTTTTATCCTTGCAATATTTGCACCTAGTGAATATCTTGGGTTTTCCTTCGACGCGGGCAGTGTGGCTACGGGCACTATAACCGCGCCTTTTTTGCTTTCCTTAGTTATTGGAATTTGTTCAGTTAGAAGCGGGTCCACAAAAGACGACAACTTTGGCGCTGTGGCAATTGTGTCTACTGGGCCCATTATTGCCGTGCTAATTTTGGGAATAATAGCAGGACCTATGGCGAGCGCGGGAGTGGAAACGGAAGCTGCCGTGGGTTTTGTGCCAATTTTAGTTGAAAATATTAAAGACGTAAGCATTGCGCTTTCACCCCTTCTTGTTATATTTATCTTGCTTCAAATTTTTATACTAAAACTGCCGCTTCGTCAAGCTATTAAGGCGCTTGTGGGCTTTTTAATTTCATATGTTGGGCTTATTTGTTTCTTAACCGGCGTGTTCTATGGTTTTAGCCCTATGGGCACATTTGTTGGGGAAAATCTTGCTGGGCTCGGCACGTGGCTGATTTTACTGCTAGGGGCTGTGCTTGGCTTCTTGATAGTTTTTACAGAGCCATCTATTTTGGTGCTTGCGGGCGAAGTGGAAGACGTTACGTCTTCGCTACTTAAAAAGTGGGTTATTTATCTTGCTCTTGGCATAGGCATAGCAATATCCGTAACTATTGGGCTTGTTCATGTTGTGTATAACGTGAATTTATGGTATATTATTTTGCCCGTTATGGCGGTGGCTATTCTTCTAAGCTTTGTAATTCCGCCCATATTTACTGGCATCGCGTTCGACTCGGGCGGTATTGCGTCCGGCACTATGACGGTTGCGTTTATTTTGCCAATTTGCACTGGGCTATCTGGTATAATAAACGAAGGGAATATCATTACAGAAGCCTTTGGGCTGGCGGGCATAGTGGCAAGCGTTCCAATACTAACAATAGAAATTTTGGGCTTAATTTACATGGTTTTAGATAAGAAAAATAGGAGGCAACATGACAAACGAAATAGTAATAATGATAGTAAATGAAAAATTAGAGCCAAAAGTTTTAGATATGTTAAACTATTTGGAAATAACGGGCGTAGCACGGCACAAGGCTAGGGGAATGTCTAAGCACGGGTTTATAGAGTTTTTAAATCTTGGGCACGAAGATAAAACGATATACTTTTCAATTACGTCAAGCATTCAAGCAAAGGAACTTAGGCAAATAGTAGAAGAAAAAGAGCTATTTAAACATGCAAGGTCGGGCATAATGTTCAGTTTAAAATTAGGGGGAACAAAAATGATAAAATCAGAAAAATGTGTTGTTATAACGGTTGTGGATTACGGATATTCATCCACAGTAATGAAACTTGCGCGTGAAAACGGAGCCACAGGCGGCACAATATTCGATGGGCGCGGCACGGGTGCAAATTTTTCCACATTTCTTGGCATGGACATAAGTAGCGAAAAAGAAATAATATTAAATGTAGTTGAAAAGACTTGTTCAAAAAAAATAACATCTGCCATAAAGAAGCATTTTAAAGATGAAAACGTAAGTGGCATATGTTTTACAATGCCAATAACAAACTTTGTGGGGATAAATAATAAGTAATAAATAATTTATAGCAAAAGTTAGCATATGCTAGCTTTTTTTGCTTAAAGTTTTTTGTTTTTTTGCCTTGCGGGAATTTAAATAGCATGCTATAATAAAGCCATGGTAGAACTTTTAGCGCCTGCGGGCACATTTTTAAAATTAAAAACGGCATTTAAGTTTGGAGCAGATGCCGTTTATTTTGCTGGAAAAAAATTTGGGCTTCGCGCCTTTGCCGGCAATTTTGAAGACGACGAAATAGAAAAAGCTGTAAATTATGCTCATTCTTTAAATAAAAAGGTGTATATTACTGTTAATATCTTGGCGCACGAAGCGGACTTTGACGGGCTTAAAGAATATATTGAATACCTAGATAAAATAGGCGTAGACGCGGTTATTGTGGCAGACGTGGGAATTATTAAGCTTATTCGTGACGTGGCACCAAATCTTGATATCCACGTAAGCACGCAGGCGAACGTTACAAACAGTTATTCGGCTAAGTTCTTTCAAGATATGGGCGTTAAAAGGATTGTGCTTGCGCGCGAGCTTAGCATAGAAGAGATTAAAAAAATTCACGAAGCCGTGCCAGATATAGAATTAGAAGCCTTTGTTCACGGCGCTATGTGCATCTCTTATTCCGGAAGATGTTTACTTTCTAACTACTTTACTGGGCGCGATAGCAACCGCGGTGCGTGCGTTCAGGCTTGTAGGTGGGAATATACCATAACAGAAAAATCTAGGCAAGGTCAGCAGTTCCCAATAGAAGAAGACGAGCGCGGCACATATATTTTGAACTCCAAAGACCTTTGCATGATAAAACACTTAAAGGAGCTAGAAGAAGCAGGCGTTTGCTCCTTTAAAATAGAAGGCAGAATGAAGAGCGAATATTACGTGGCTTGCACTGTGAACGCGTATAGGCGTGCGATAAACGGCGAAGACGTAGATATTTCCGAGCTTGAAAAGTCTAGCCATAGACTATTTACTACGGGCTTTTATTTTGGCGAAAAGGATAAGGAATGCTTTACAAGTTCAAGCCCTGTTCAAACCCATGAGTTTATGGCGCTAGTACTAGAAGACGCAAAAGATGGCTACGTAAAAATAGAGCAGAGAAACAGGTTTAAAGTGGGTGACACCCTAGAAGTTTTGTCGCCAGATGAAAACTTTAATAAAAAAATAAAGGTAACAGAAATTAAGAACTTAAAAGGCGAGCTTATAGACGACGCTAAAAAAGTTCAAGAAGTTTTATATTTAAAGGTGGAGTTGGCTTTAAAAGAAGGCGATATACTCCGCGCTGAGAAGGCATAAAAACGGCGCATAGCGGCGTTTCTGTCAAGCGAGCCTAGACAGTTACGTACGAATGTACGCGCCTGCCTAGGCTCATTTGTCGAGCCTTGTCTTGCTCGCTTTTATGCCTTTTCAGTACGTTTCTGCTTAGAATAAAAAATAAAACGGTGCATAGCGGCGTTTCTGTCAAGCGGGCTTGGAGACGGTCACGTACATTTTGGTACGCTCCCGCCCAATTCCACTTGCCGAGCCTTGCTCTGCTCGCTTTTATGCCTTTTCAGTGCTTTTCTACTTTGTGATATTGCTTTAAAATTTATTGGGCTTGAAAGAGCCCTTTATTTTTTTATAAAAATAGTCTTTTCTTTTTAAAAAGAATATGATATAATGTTCTTGATTTAAAAAAGGGGGAATGTTATGGTTTGGGAAGAATTTACCAAAATTTTTACTGAAATGAACTGGGTTGTTATAGTTCTTCTTGTGGCTGGCATTGTGTTCTGCATTATTGAAGGAATTGTTCCGGGCTTTGGAATTTGGGGAATTATAGGAATACTTTGCGAGATTGCAGGAATTGTTATGCACGCAATCTACTCAGCTTCGCCTTGGCAAGTATTTTTCCTAATTCTTATTATGACTTTGGCAACCATTCTATTGTTCCTAATATTTGTGTTTTCCGCAAAGCACGGCATTTTGGGCTCCACGCCCTTAGTGGAAAACAAGCCCGCTGTGCCGTACGACTACGGCGTGGATAAGAATTTTATTAAACTTATCGGCAAGCGCGGCGTTGTGGTAGACGAGTGCAGACCTGTTGGCAAAATTAAAATTGAAGGCAGAGTTATGGACGCCTTGTCCACTGGCAACATCATTGAAAAGGACAGCGTAGTTCGCGTGGTTAAAATTAAAGACAACATTCTTTACATAGAAAAATTTGAAGGAGATAAATAAATGAGTCCAGTAGTATGGTATGTATTAATTGGTGTGTTTGCAGTTTTAATTGTGGTTATAGTATGTTTGCTTCCAATTAAAACTTGGTTTGTGGCACTTGTTTCCGGCGCGCACGTATCTATGATGCGTCTTATTGGTATGAAGGTAAGAAGGTTAAAAGTGCACGAGATTGTAGACGCCTACATACAAGCTAGAAAGGCGGGCATAAAAATTGAAATTGTGGATTTGGAAACGCATCAAATGGCGGGCGGCGACGTGCAGAAGGTTATAAACGCTCTAATTTCCGCACACAGCGCTAAAATTGTGCTTGATATAGAAGCCGCAAAGGCAATAGACCTTGCCGGTCGTGACGTTGGCGTTGCAGTAAAGCAGAGCGTTACGCCAAAGGTTATAGAAACGGATTGGATTTCCGCCATTGCTAAAAACGGTATTGAACTTAAAGTTAAAACAAGAATAACAGTAAGGGCTAACATTCAAAGGCTAGTTGGTGGTGCTGGTGAAGAGACGATTATTGCCCGCGTTGGCGAAGGTATTGTAACAACGGTTGGTTCGGCAGAAACGCACTACGTTGTGCTTGAAAACCCCGACCTTATTTCTAAAACAGTGCTATCAAAAGGGCTAGATAGCGGCACGGCTTATGAAATTCTATCTATTGATATAGCAGATATTGATATAGGCAAGAATATTGGTGCTCAGCTTATGTCTGACCAGGCGGAAGCAGATAAAATTGTGGCTCAGGCAAAAGCGGAAGAGCGTAGAGCTATGGCGGCGGCTAGCGAAATGGAAATGAGAGCAAAAACTCAGGAAATGAAGGCGTTAGTTCTATCTGCGGAAGCAGAAGTTCCAAAAGCCATGGCAAGCGCTATCAAGGAAGGCAAGTTTGGCGTTATGGACTACTACAAGCTTCAAAACCTTAACTCAGATACAGCTATGAGAAACTCCATAGCTGGCAAGGACGGCAAAAACAAGAAACCAACAGGGGGACTTTTTGACGAATGATAATTCTTCTTTACATTATATTAGGTTTGCTTGGCGTGCTACTTGTGGGGTATATTGTAAATAACTTAGTAAAAGTAAAAAAATCCAAAGCAAAGCCCAAAGTAGTTAAAGAAAAGGTAAAACCAGAAAAGAAGAAAAATGACGGCCTTATCATTGGCACGGAAAAGCCAGATTTTAGGCCAGAAGTTAAGGCGGCGGAGGAACAAGAGCAAAGCGCGGAAAATGTAGAGCAAGTAGAAAAGGGTGCAGAAGAGCCTGTAATGGTAGACGACTTAAAAGACCCAGAAGAAACGGAAGTGGAATCCGCCATAGTAAAGAAGGACGGGAAGTATATTCCGTCGTGGGATAGGGAAGAGCTTGAAGACGAGGACGAAGAGACAGACGAATTAGAAGAGTTCAGACATTTTCCAGCCCTATCAAAAGCCATGATGTCTGGGGAGACGCTCAGCGAGCAGATAAGAAACTTACCCCCAGAGATACAAGCGTTAATGCTTTCAAACATATTCGATAGAAAGGAATAGTGAACATTAAAACAAGAGCCAAGGCTCTTGTTTTTTTGTGCCCGCTTTCGTCATTTCGACAGGAAGGAAAGAGGGTAAAACATAAAGTTAAAGTTGATGCTAGATGAAAAGTTAAGTACAAATAAAAGCTAGCAACGGGGTAGGGCTAACGAAGAGCCTTCGAAGTCTCTTGCAACGGCTCTACTCCGCTGTCATTCTGAGCGTAGTCAAAGGATCTCCGTCGGGCAAGCGGAGCGAAAAAAAGCAGCCGAGATTTCTCCACTGCATATTAGTTATGTGCTATAAAGCAAACTTAACGTCTAGCATTAAGTGCAAAATAATGTTAAACTAAAATTTCTTTCGGTCGAAATGACGAAAGTAGGGCTTCGCTATTTAAAATCTCCAGCGCACTCCCAGCCGTCATTTCGACCGAAAGAAAGTGAAGCAAAACTTAAATTAAAGTTAATGCTAGATGAAAAGTTATTAAAAGCTAAAAGTTATTATGAAGCGGAGAAATCTCAGCCGCTTACCCCGAATTTTTGTTCAAGCTATAGGGTGTAAGGAAGGGAAAGTAAAAATTCTTACCAAAAGCGATTAATTTCGCTTGACAAAAATGCGGGGGGGGGGGGGTAGAATGGGGTATCCAAAAAAATTTGCTATGCTATTTTACCCAATGTGCAGGGTTTTGTTTAAATACTATCGTTTTGGGTAAAATACTCTTATTTCTTCGAAGAAATAACTTCGCACGAGAGTACCGACCAAGTTCCCAAGCGAAGCTGGAACTTGCGTTTGGTCGGTATTAAGAAAAATTTCAAGCGAAAAAGGCGAGTGTTTGCGAATAGCAAACCCGCCCAAAGTGCAGAAATTTTTCGTGTAGCGGAGAAATCTAAGCTATTTAATCAAAATTCATTTTACAAAGCTAATAACTTTGTGCTATTATATAAATAATTAAAAGTAACATTAGAATAAAAACACGAAAAACCAAAATAATAAACAAAGGAGAACATTATGAAAAAGAGAAGCAAAATAATAGCCTTGGTTACAACGCTTTGCCTATGCCTAAGCCTGTTTGTAGTAGGCGTGTTAGCGGCAACTAGTGCTACGTTTAATGTGACAAGCACGTTAAACTTTACTGCCGACGGCGTGTATGTAATGGTAGACGCAAGCTTAAAACAAGGCGCAGACGTTGGCACTGCGGCAGTGCTTTCCGGTACAGATAAGCCCACAGGACAGACTACATATAAAGCATATTCCTATCCAAGAATGGCAACAGGTACAACGCCAGATGCTCCAAACGGTCAGCCTTCAACAACACACTTTGTAAATGAAAGCGGAGCGCAAGCAAACACTTGGGCAATAGGGGATATAAATTACACAAGTACAAATAAAGTGGTAGTGTATGAATTTACAGTATCAAACTATTCTCCGTTTGAAGTGCAAGGAACAGTACAAGGCATAAGCGAAGCGTTAGCAACTTATGTAGAACAAGGTCAGCTTACTATTACAACATATACAGGAACTAGTTCTAGTTCTGCCACAGCCACAGGTTCGCCTACATATACTTTTAATATACCCGCAAGAACAAACGAAACAACACCAGGGCAAGCTTGCTATAAAATAGCCGTAACATTAAACGACTTTATGAACAACTTAGCAACTGGCGAAATAGTAATGAATGTTAGTTTTGTCAAAACTCCAACTGCTGCCGACTATTTAACATGGGTAGCAGATGACCCAGACACAACAACGGCAAATGATGGTTACTGGACACTTACAATGGGAGATTACAATGGCACGCCACTTGTATGGCGCATGGTATTAAAGGAAAAAAATAACGACGTAAGCAGTGTAGCAAACTATACACAAGATACTGCCCTAAGCGGAAGTTACTATTTTTTACTAGATACCTATAAAGCAAATGTATTTAATTGCAGTTTTGAAAATAATTTTACTCTTTCTAGCCCATATCCAAGATTAGACGAATATAAGAGCACAGTAAACGTAAATGACTACGCAGTAAGTAATATCCGAGAGTATCTAACAGGAACAGACGTATATAGAGGATCTACTTCTAGTGGCTCGGATATAATTCCAGCACTAGAAACTGGACAAGAAAAAGAAGAAAACTTTTTAGATGTGTTTAATATAACAAGTTCACCAGTATATAGTATGATAGAAGGGAGAAGTCTATCCGACCTATATTCAAGAATGAGAGGTGATAAATCAGGTGCAGCAGTAGAATTTGATACTGATGTAGAAAATGGGGTAGAAGGAGTAACTGGTATAGATCCAGATACAACAAAAGATAAGCTCTGGCTACTTAGCTACTACGAAGCATATAAAATAACTGGAAGCGCAGGAGTAGATTCAGGAGCAAGAAGTTGGGATGCTACATATTGGCTCCGTTCGCCTCATTCGTCTTTTACTAGCGATGTAAACTATGTCTTTGCGGCCGGCATTATCCGTACTGATAACTTTGCCTATGATACTCTCTGCGCGCGCCCTGCTTTTAAAATCTCAATAACATAATGGAGAGATGGGCAAATTTCCAAGCGTAACAAAAATAATTGGAAAATTTAGTTAAGTTAGGAAATCCGCGCCGTGACATATTTATACAAATAACTAAAAAATTCAAGTAAAACATAAATATATTAAACTAAAACGTCAAGTTTTACTTGGCGTTTTAAATTTTTTTCAAAAATTTTGTCAGTCTTTATTGATTTTGGCAGGTTTGTAATTATAAAATTTCCCCAGAAAAAACTTTTTAAAAATTTTTCTAACCTTGACACGCTTTTGGCAGTTTTTTATCCTTATTATTGAACATAAGTTCTATAAAAAGCAAAAACGTCGACAAATTTTGTAAAAAAATAGAAAAATTTCGAAGTTTTTTACAAAAAGTTGCCAAATCATTTGATGCTAATAGTTTTGGCAATATATTATTTGAATAATGGGGGAAATAAAATGAAATCTTGGATTAAAACAATTTTTATGATTTATAGGCACTTGCCTAGAATTATCGACTCCATAGACAAAGTGTTTCAAGCTAGGGCGTTAAATGGGGGAGTAATGTCTGGCAGTGCAATAAGTTACAACAACGTTTACAATTTATCTGAAAATTTATTAAAACTTACAGAGAGAAAAAATGCACTTATCAATTTAAAGGTGCTAACAGATTCTATTATTAAAGGCATAGATAAAAAGCTTGCTAAAATTTTAATTTTAAGATACATAGATGGTTTTAATTTTAAAATGTTAGCCGAGCACTTCAATATTTCGGAAAGAACGGCTTATAGAAGAATAGACGAAGCCTTAACTATGGCGAGCATGGCATTAGAAGGTTTGGGCTATGATAAAGAGAAAATAGAAAAGGAGTATAAAGAAGAAGCTTGGCTTTTTGATATCTCTAACGAATCCGACGCTATTGACTATATAAAAATAGATAGTAGCTATTTAAACAGCATAATTAGATCATATAAAAAACTTTCGTATAGTGCTAACTAGTCGTCTAGCTCGTAGTAGTCGCTCTTTTTTAAACGTTTAATTTTTTTAGGCTTTTCTGCATTTGTTTCCTTGCTTAAAATTCTTGCCGGCTTAAAAAGAAGATAAATTATAAGAAGGCAGGGAAGGCACACTGCAACTACTATTAAAATTTGCGTGGGCGAAGAAAAATTCAGCGTGCTGGGCGAGCCCGTGTTTTCTTCTTCAACAAAAATGGGTTCCGTTCTAATTTCAAGCACTTCGGTGTTTGTAGGGATTGTGGTAAGTTTATCGCAAAATAAAGAGTATAGGTAGCCTAGCTTGCTAGTAGTTCCGTTTAAATATTTGCAGTAATACCAAATGTTTGTGCATTCTGGCACCATGGTGTCGCCGTCTATTGAGCCGTAGTATACAAGGTCTGTTTCTAAATATGGCACGTTATCCACTATTTCAAAGGGCGAACTATTACTAGGCACACTTCTAAGCTCTAAGCCATTTAAAGAAATCACTCTAAAAGATAGTTTTTCAGCATACGGCGTTATTGGCGTGCCTAAAACCGGGGTTACTTCACTCTTCTTTACGTAGCCGTAAAGGTCGGAATAGCGCGCGCTATAAAAGTAGTCGCCGGCGTTATCTAATAGCTGCACAAAATAGCTGTTTGGAATGTAAAAAAGCTGCGACGTGTCGTTTGGCGCAGAGTAAAAACACACATTGTTTGTGGTAATTCTAGCGTATATAATTTCGTCCGACTGCGCTTTTGCAGGCAAGGAAAAAGAAAAACTAAAAACGTTAGCAAAAATTATAGCTAAAATAATTAAAATTTTCATTAGTTAATTTTAAATCTTATTTGCAAAATTGGCATATATAATTTTGTCTTAAATTAGCCAACTTTGCATTTTTTTATATAACAGGAAGGGGGGCTAACTTGAAAGAACTTATTAAAAAATTAGATGCCGTAACAAAAGAGCTTATTAAAAGATATATGAAGAACGCGCTAAGTAGGTACAACACGGGCAAAATTGTGCATGAAAAGCAAATGCTTTTTCATAAATGCCAAAAAAGAAATAGGTGGGTGTTTGGCGGAAATAGAAGCGGCAAAACGGAGTGCGGCGCAGTGGAGTGCATTTGGCTTGCAAGGGGAATACATCCGTTTAGAAAGAATAAAAAGTGTGTTAATGGCTGGGTGGTGTCTGTATCTAGGCAAGTTCAAAGAGAAGTGGCTCAAAGTAAAATTTTGCACTATTTAAACCCAGATTGGATTGTGGACGTCTGCATGATGGAAGGGAAAAGGGAAGGGTACGAGAACGGAATAATAGACTACATTGTTATAAAAAACCTTTCTGGCTTAAATTCTAAAATTTACTTTAAAAGTGCAGACCAAGGCAGAGAAAAGTTTCAAGGTGCAAGCCTAGATTTTGTTTGGTTCGACGAAGAGCCGCCGGAAGATATCTACTACGAGTGTTTGATGCGTGTTTTTGATAAAAAAGGGGATATTTTTGGCACAATGACGCCACTAAAAGGCTTAACTTGGGTGTATAATGAAATCTATTTGAACGATAAAAATAACCCGGAAGTTTGGTGCGAAAATATGACGTGGGAAGATAACCCATTTTTAGATAAAAGCGAAATTGAACTTTTAACGTCAACGCTTTCTGAAAGCGAGCTAGAAAGTAGAAAATATGGGCGGTTTATGAGCTCGGGCGGGCTTGTTTATAGCGAGTTTGACGAAAATATTCACGTTATAGAACCCTTTGACGTGCCGCTAAGCTGGCAAGATAATATTTCCATAGACCCGGGGCTTAATAATCCGCTTTCTGCGCATTGGTACGCCGTGGACTATGACGGCAACGTCTACGTTATAGCAGAACACTTTGAAGCTAAAAAAGACGTTGTTTATCATGCGGAAAAAATTAAAGAGATTTCAAATAAACTAAATTGGCATAGGGCAAGTAACGGCATGATTTCCACGCTTATAGATAGTGCGGCGAGTCAAAGAACACTAGCCGCGGAAAAGAGTGTTGTGGAGCTATTTTACGATAACGGAATACTTGCAAACCCTAAGGTAGACAAGAATTTATTTGCGGGAATTTCCAGAGTTAAAAGCTATTTAAAAAATGCGGAAGGTAAGGCAAAACTTTTTATTTTTAAAACGTGCACAAATTTAATTCGAGAATTTAAAGGCTATTTTTGGGGTAAGGGCGATAACCCCATAAAAAAGGACGACCACGCGCTAGACGAGCTTAGATATTACATAGTTAGCCGCCCAGAAACGCCTAAAAAATTAAGTGAAAAATCTGATATTCAAAAGGATAAAGAAAAATTAATAAAAAAATTATCAAAAAAATATTATTAATTATTTAAAATTAATTTTGTTAATTTAAATAATTGTGTTATATTTAGGTAGAATATAAATAGTGAGGTAACTATTTTGAAAAAAATATTTAGCTTAATTTTAATATTTTGTATGGCTGCTACGGGGTTCGGCGTTTTAAACGCAAACTATGTGGCAAAGGCTGCTACGCCTACTGGAACGCCTATTAATAATGAAGAAGATTTTTTATCAATATCGAATTCTAGTGATAATTACTATTTAGCATCTAATATAACACTTTCTAATTATACGCCCTTAAACTTTTCTGGAATGTTAGACGGAAACGGCTACACCATTTCGCTTTCCCAGGACCAAAACCAAGCAATAAACTTAACCAGAGAAAATACCAACGTTGCTGAGATTGCCGATGGCGTTATTGAAAGCACTATCCATATTGCTAGCGAGTTAACTTCTCTTAAATATAGCTATAACTATATAGACGAAAATAATCAAACTCACAAATCTGTATCAATAACTTTAAATAGCGGCTTAGCGGCAGGGGATAAAACCCTAGTGGATAGAATTTCTACGCTTTTTCCAACGGAAGACTCTGCAACCCTTGCCACGCTAATATCTCAAAATAACATCACGTTAAATATTGAAGAAGTTAGAACGGCGCAGTCTGGTTCTATGAATATAGATGATTATTTCGGCATATCAGCATATGATAACGTTAGAGTAACATTAGACGGCGCAGATAACGACGTTGCTACTTACACTATACCTAGTTTAAATAACAACTACGCCGGCGGAGTGACGTTTAGAATTACATATAAAGGAAATGTTTATAACTATATTTTAGATAACATTAGCCAAGACGTTAAAGATATACAAATTGAAAAAGACGGCAATCTTTTATTAGTAAGATATACAAATGAATTAAATGAATTTGAATATAGGCAACAAAGTATAGTTGACGACGATTTTACAGGCTCCACATTAGCCGCCCTTGTAAACAGTAGTAGTATAAGTTTTGGGCTTGGCAGTTTAAATTCTTTCTTTGTAGATAGTTTTATTTTTAATCAAGTAAGACCTACGGATTATTCTAAGGTATTTGTAAATAATCTAGACCGCGCAATAAGCCTAAGCCTTCAACTTGTTGCATCTCAGGACGGCGGCGAAACTATTAGTTCAAGCGAATTTACAACGGTGTTATCTCCGGGCGAACATGAAATTTTCTTCTACATTGGCGGAGACCCAAGTAGAGCGGACGGCATTTTTGCGGATAACACTCAGCTTCAAAACCCAAGTTTGTATAATTTTACTGTAAACAACTTAACGCAAATAGAATTTTATGTGGAAAATACTAGCACGCAGCCAGTAAGATATGCTTTTATAGTTACAGGTACGCCAAACAGCACTGGCACGGGCTCTAATATAGAATCTAGCGAGATTGTTGGATATATTGGCGGAGAAAAAAATGAACTAATTTCATTTACATATAACTCGCTTTTTGGAAACATTACGCCAAGTTCGTATAGTTTTAATACCACAGCGCCAGAAGTAACGTCTATAAGCGACGCAGGCGGACTTTTCAATAGACTTACAGGCGCAACTATTAAAAATTTAAATATAGAAAATTGGACAACCTTTACTTCTTCAATTTCAACCGTTGGGCTTCTTGCTAGCACTTCGGAAGGCGCTATAATAGAAAACGTTCAAGTTAGCGGATATATTGAAGTGGAAGCAAACACGTCTATTACGGCAGGCGGATTAATTGGTTCAAGCACGGGTACGCAAATTAAAAACTGCTATTCTACGGCACAAATTATGGCAACAGGCACAAGCTTAACTGCTAGTCAAATTGTAGTTGGCGGCTTAGTTGGAAAAATGGTAGAAGGTGAAATTACCAACAGCTTTGTATTCTCGGAAAGTTCAGACAATCTTTTAAGGGCGGAAGCTACAAAACTAGATTTAGATTCTGAAAGTATGCCTGTATCAGACGTTATTTTGGGCGGCTTAGTTGGCGTTGTATGGAAAGGAAATATTATCAACAACTTTGTTAGCGGAAATGTTTATGGTAGCACAGTAAACGATGCCGTTACACCTAAAATAGGGCTCTTATTCGGCGAACTTGGCACGGGAGTATACTTGCCAAGCGCTGGAAGCATATCAAACAATCACGCGGTTTCAAGTTCAGAGTATAATCTACTTGGAGCAGCAAGCGAATATTCGCTTGTAAACTGCACGGAGCTTGAAAGTGCATCTATATTTAGAGAGCAATCCACGTTTACGTCTGGGAATCTTTGGAATTCATATTATCCTTGGGATTTTGGTTCTACTTGGCATTCAATTGCTAACAGCAACCACATTGTGCTTCAACCTTTTCAAAGTTTTACTATCACGCTTGCGCCTTCTAACGATGAGCCATCAAGCCATGTTATTGCAAGCTTAGAGGCCGAAAGTTTAGGGGAGAATAACACCATTAGATATGGTGACACAGTAACAATTACTGCTAGCATTAAAGAAGGCGAAGAGCTTTTATATAGGGTTTCTGCAATTCAAAAAGACGGCGTTAATTTAAATTTTGAAGAAGAGAAGGACGAAGCCGGTAACGTTTTAAGTGTTAAAGTAACGTTTGAAATGACGGCAGCAACGTCTGGGCTCTATAACATTTTAACAGAAGCCATTAATCATACTCTTATAATAGAAAGCGCAGATGCAGCTCAGGGTGGCGTTAAAATTAAGGGCGCACAAAGAGACCTTGAAAGCATTGAAATTTCCATTTCAAACGACGGTGTTTACGAATTTGAAGCTGTTCCAGCCACGGATTATGGCTTTGTAGAATGGGTTTGGGTAACCATTGTAGATGGGCAAGAAGTTCTAACAACTGCAAGGCTTGGTCAGTACGAGGAAGGCATGGAAGATACTAGAAACCAAGCAAGGCAATCTGTTGCCGTAAGGTTTACGAGTGAAAACTTAGGCAATTCTTATCTATATGTTCCATCGCCTACGGAAATGAACCAAACTTACACTTTAAGGGCAATATTCACAAGCCAGATTTGCAGCATGACAGTAAGAACGTCTTTAAGTACGGAAAACTGTGCAACCATATACATCAATGAAGTGCCATACGATTTTACAGAAGAAAATAGCTATATTTTCCAAGGCGCAATTTCGCGTGATGCAGACGTTGTAATAAGAATAGAAGTAAGAGATGGCTATGAATTCTTAGGTTGGCAAGCGGGCAACACGTCAGACCCAATTGAAAACTTTTTAAGAGATTCCGAAGCGTCAGACGAAGAAATAACTTTTAGAACGTCTAATCAAGAATTTTTACTTATTGCTAACATAGAAAAATCAGAAAGCGCGGCATCAGACCTAACATGGCTTTGGTGGACGCTAGGCGGCATAGGTGGAGCTGCAATAATAGGTGTAGCCATTTGGCTAATAGTAAGAAGGTCCAGAAGGTCAAGCTTCATGAGCGACTATTATTAGGTGGTAACAAAATTCAAAAAAGGCGCAGAGCTTAGCTCTGACGCCTTTTAATTAAAAATAAAATTATTTTGTCAGTATTATTTGAATTCTTTTAAGTTATAAAATAAAATTAGGGTAATTAAAGTTATCGCGGGAATGCTCCGGCGGTAACTTTTTTAATTTAAGAAGGTTTAATATGGAGGAATTTAACGAGAAAAAATTTAAAAAGGCAATTATTAAACGCGCTCTGGGTTACGACGCCGACGAAGTGGTGGAAGAGTATTCTTACGACGAAGAAGGCAAACCTAAACTTTCTAAAAAACGTGTTACTAAAAAACACTATGCGCCTGATATCTCTGCTATGAAAATTTTAATTGAAAGATATGGAAATTTAAGCAAGGAAGAAATTGAACTTATGTCGGACGAAGAGCTAAGGGCAGAGCGCAACAGGCTTATTAAACTGCTTGAAGAGGAGGATTATGGTTAGAGAAATTTCCTACAAGGCAACCTGCGATATGCTAGGTTGCAAAAACGAGGCTAAATATTGTTTGTTTACCAAAAAACGTTTTAGCCCAAAAATTCACTTTTGTGAAAGCTGTAAAAAAGGGCTTTATGGAGAGCTTGGAAAAAGCATAGTTCCAAAAAGCTTAGACGCCCCGTATTCACCTAAAAGGTTAAGTAAATTTTAAAGGAGAAATTATGAAAGTTGAAGAAAAATTAGTAAATGAAGTAGTTGAAGACTTCAAAAAAAGACAGGAAGAAAAGAGAAGCTTTGAAGCTCAGTGGCAATTAAACATGAACTTTGTTATGGGCAATCAGTATTGTGGAATTGGCTATAATGGAGAAATTACAGACTTTGAAAAACAATTTTTTTGGCAGGAACATGAAGTTTACAATCATATAGCGCCGCTTATTGAAAGAAGGCTCGCTAAGCTCCAACGTGTTCGCCCAACCATGACGGTTGTTCCATCTTCTGGCGACGAAAAGGATATTAAAACGGCTAAAATTTCAAAAAAAATTGTAAATTCCATATATAACAAGTTAAACGTGTACAACGTTATAACGGAAGCTACAAAATGGAGCGAAATTTGCGGAACGGCGTTTTATAAAGTTATTTGGAATAGCGCAAAAGGCACTACACTTGTAAATGATAAAAACGGAAAGGCTATAAAAAGTGGCGACGTGGAAATTACCGCGGTTTCGCCCTTTGAAATTTATCCGGAAAGCGTGAACTGCTCTAATATTGAAGATTGCAGAAGCATAATTCACGCAAAGGCGTACCATGTAGATGAAATTAAGAATAAGTGGGGCGTAGACGTTAAAGGGGAAACTTTAAACGTGTTCTCGCTAGACGGCGTTTCAAGAAATATGGGCGGGCTTGGCTATAACTCTAACGTAAATAAGGTTATATCTTCGGCGAGAGATAACTACGCAATAGTTATAGAGCGCTACGAAGCTCCGACCATTAAGTATCCAAACGGAAGGCTTGTAATAGTTGCGGGCGATAAGCTTTTACACGTGGGCGAGCTTCCTTTTATAAACGGCGAAGACGGCAAACGCGGTTTTCCGTTTATAAGACAAGTAGCGTCAGACCAAACGGGAAGTTTTTGGGGTACAAGTGTTGTGGAGAGAGTTATTCCGCTTCAACGCTCGTATAACGCAATCAAAAATAGAAAACATGAGTTTTTAAATAGGCTTTCTATGGGCGTATTAACCGTAGAAGACGGCTCTGTGGACACGGAAAACTTGGAAGAAGAAGGCTTGTGTCCGGGCAAAGTGCTTGTGTATAGGCAAGGTTCATCTGCACCAAGATATTTGAGCACAGGCAGCGTGCCGCTAGATTTTACCTATGAAGAAGAAAAACTTTTGAATGAAATTTCCTTGGTTAGCGGAACGTCGGACATACTTAACGATAGTACGGTAACAAACAGCCTTTCTGGAACTGCACTTCAACTTTTAATAGACCAAGACGAAACTAGAATTTCAGTAACGGCGGAAAATATTCGCGAAGCGTTAAGAAGAATGGCGCAACAGGTTTTAAGGCTTTATAAACAATTTGCAACGCTTCCTAGGCTTTTAAAAGTGGTTGGAGAAAATGGCGACTTAGAAGTGCTATATTTCACAACGTCGGATATAACCTCAGACGAAGTTGTGTTTGAAACGGAAAACGAGATAAACGAAAGCTTGGCTCAGCGTAGAAGTATGGTGTTTGAACTTTTAAATGCTGGGCTACTTCACGACGAAAACGGAAAGCTTAGCAACCGTATAAGAATTAAGGCGCTAGACCTTTTAGGTTTTGGCATTTGGGAAAATTCTCAGGATTTAAACGAACAGCACACCAAGCGCGCAAGCAAGGAAAACGCTATGCTTCTTGAAAATAGTATGCCAGAGCCATGCGAGATAGATAATCATAAGCTTCACATAGACGAGCATACATCTTTCTATTTAGCAAACGACCTTAATGAAAAACAAAAAGAAGAGCTTTTAAAACATATAAGAAAACACAAACAATTTATTAGTTTAATGGGAGAAGAAAATTAATGGAAGAAGAAGTAGTTAGGGAACAACCCAAAGTTGAAGGCGAAGTGCAAGATAGTTTAAATAGCTTGGAAACACCTGAAACTAGCGGCTCCCTTGGTAAATTTAAAGACGCGGAAAGTTTACTTGCAGCCTATAACAATTTGCAGGCGGAGTTTACTAAGAAGTGCCAAAAACTAAGTGCCTTGGAAAAAGAAAATAATAAAATTGTGTACACAGAAGAAGATTGGAATAAACGCGTAGCCAGCTTCTTAGAAAAAAATCCAGAGGCAAAAAAGTATTCTAAAGAAATTTCCGAAGCAATTTTAAATAATGAAGATTTAAAAAGCAAGGAAAACGCTTTAGAACTAGCATGGTCCGGCATAGCCATGAAAAATTATGTTGAACCTGAAAAACTAGCTAAGGATAAAACCTTTTTAAATTCTTATATTTTTAACAATGAAGAAATTAAAAAACAAGTTTTAGAAAGCTATTTAAAGGAGCTTAAAACTGCCCCAGAAGTTATTTCAGGTTCTAGCGGTTTAAGCCCTTCTTCTAAGGAAGAGTTTACGCCCAAAAGTTTAAGTGATGCCAAAAAATATGTAGAGAAATTTTTTAAATAGGAGAAAATTATGGTATCAATTTCAAGTGCCAACGAAGCGTTAAAAAGCGTGTATTTAGGCGTTGTAGCAAATCAGCTTAACGTGAACGCAAACCCACTTCTTGGCAAAATTAAACAATCATCACAAGACGTTTGGGGTAAAGAAATTATTAAACTTGCGCCTTACGGCATAAACGGCGGCATTGGTGCTGGCGATGAAACAGACCCACTTCCAAAGGCAGCAGGAAATAATTACGTACAATTCAAAACGTCATTAAAAAACCTTTACGGAAGAATTGAAATTTCCGATAAGGCAATTAGAGCTTCTGCAAATAATGCGGGCGCTTTTGTAAACCTTTTAAACGATGAAATGGAAGGTTTAATTAAGGCTAGCAGCTTTAATCTTGGAAGAATGCTCTATGGAGATGGAACAGGTCTTCTTGGAACAGTAACAAAGGCATATTCAACAAGCGAAAAATATCTTCAAATGGACGACGTAAGAAACTTCATAGAAGGTATGGTTGTAGATATTTACAATGCAGATAGCAAAATTGAAGGTGCTAGCGGTTACAGAGTAACTTACGTAGATAGAGCAAACAAGCGTATATATCTTAATTTTGAATCATCTTTTAGTACAACTATTGCAGCTGATTCTAAGGTATACGTTCAAAATTCTAAAGACTACGAAATTACAGGTCTTGGCGCAATATTTGGCTCTGGTACAACACTTTACGGCTTAACAAAGAGCGAATATCCTTGGCTTAACCCTTACGTTTCTACAACTTCTGCTGAAATTTCTGACGTTTTAATTCAAGACGCCATAGATTTCTTAGAGCAGGCTAGTGGAAGCGAAGTTAATTTCATTTCTTGCTCTACAAAAGTTAGAAGAGCATATCAAGACTACTTAACAAAGTTTAGAAGAAATATAGACGTTTGCGAACTTGCTGGCGGCTATAAGGCTATTACTTACAACGGCATTCCAGTAGTGGCAGACCGTTTTGTAGAAGATGGCACAATGTACCTTTTAAACACAAACGATTTCACTCTTCATCAACTTTGCGACTGGAAGTGGCTTGAAGGTGACGACGGCAAGGTTATTAAACAAAATGCCGGCTATCCAACATATTCAGCAACCTTAGTTAAATATGCAGACCTTATCTGCGACAGACCAAACGGTCAAGCTAAAATCTCTAACATTTCAGCTACTGTTTCTAGTCCGTTTAGCGATATTGTTACTGCTATTGAAGAGGCTCACGTTACAGTGTAAGGAAGCGTCAGCCCGCGGAAAAACGTCGCGATGCGGCGTTTGCTGTCAAGCGCGCCCAAACAGTCACGTACGTCTGTGTACGCTCCTGCTTTGGCGCACTTGCCGAGCCTTGCCTCGCTCGTTTTTGCACAGGCTGAAAGATTAACCGCTTCCTTACCCATATAAAAAAGGAGGAGAAAAATGTTAAT
>ERZ1643247.1608-NODE-1608-length-20115-cov-20.960818_pt1 | contig 20115 bp, 18 predicted proteins | sample MGYA00579264_ERZ1643247 | MGnify/ENA primary metagenome ERZ1643247 (study PRJEB29033, sample SAMEA4952262) | chicken gut metagenome | biome: Broiler Chicken; feature: Gastrointestinal Tract; material: Caecum | place: Ireland | collected 2018 | study: Broiler... | reverse complement strand
CGGGACTCTAAGTTCCATTCAGTACCAAGACGTTCTGGGAAAATCGACTGGCACAGATAGACTTAAAATCCCGTGGGTAGTGATACCCGTACCGGTTCGATTCCGGTCTGCGGCAGTAAGTAAAAGTGAGAGAAATGCGCATCAGTGTTTCTCTTATTTTTTTATGTAAAAGCAGCGCCTTGTCTGATGCTCAGACAAGGCGCTGCTGTTTTAGCAGAATTCTTCTTTTAGCGGGGGAAAATATCATTTACAATTTCTCGCCATTTGACGCTATCACATCTTTATACCAGTAAAAAGATTTCTTGGGGATCCGTTTCATAGTTCCGTTGCCCTCTTCGTCACATTCTACATAAATGCATCCATATCGTTTGCGCATTTCACCGGTGCTTGCGCTGATCAGATCAAGAGGGCTCCAGAAAGTGTAGCCCATCAGATCCACGCCGTCTTCGGCGACTGCATCTCTCATAGCGCGGATATGTTCGCGAAGGTAATCAATACGGTAACTGTCATCTACATATCCTTTCTCATCAGGCGTATCCATCGCTCCCAGCCCGTTTTCCATAATAAACATCGGCTTCTGATATCTGTCATAGATTTCGTTCAGAGTAATGCGAAGCCCAAGAGGATCAATAGGCCATCCCCATTGACTGAAAGACAGGTAAGGGTTTCTGGCGGACCGGAAGAGGTTTCCTTCCGCTTCCTCGCTGCTGCTTTCCGGAGAAGCGATACAGCGGCTGTTATAGTATGAGAATGAGATAAAATCCACTGTTCCGCTTTTAAGGATTTCTTCATCTCCAGGAAGCATTTCCGGAAAAGTTCCGTTCTTTTTCAGACGGCAGGCAGCGTATGAGGGATAGTAACCTCTGGACTGTACGTCGGCAAAGAAGTAATTTTCCTGGTCAACAAGAAGAGCTTCCCAGACATCTTTGGGATTGCAGGTATAAGGATAGGCGCTGCCTGCAGCGAACATACATCCCACCTGATTTTCCGGGTCTGTTTCGTGAGCCATACGGACTGCCAGAGCGCTGGCGATCAGTTCATGATGAGCTGCCTGATATTCTATTTTTTCCTGGTTTTCCCCCGGCTCAAAATAAAGACCCGCGCCCATAAAGGGAGCATGGAGGATCATATTGATCTCATTAAAGGTAATCCAGTATTTTACCAGCCCCTTATATTCTGTAAAAAGGACTTCACAGAGATGAAGATAGAAATCAATCATTCCCCTGTTCCGCCATCCGCCGTACTGTCTGATCAGGTGCATAGGGCAGTCGAAGTGGGAAATAGTCACAAGAGGCTCGATGCCGTACTTATGACATTCTTCAAATAACGAGCGATAAAAGGCGATCCCCTTCTGATTTGGCTCCTGTTCATCGCCATTAGGGAAAATTCTCGTCCATCCGATACTGAGCCGGTATACTTTGAATCCCATCTGGGCAAAAAGCCGGATATCTTCTTTCATATGGTGATACATATCTACTGCTTTATGAGAGGGATAGCGATGATTTCCGTCGCAGTCCAGCATTTTCAGATGTCCTGTGATTACGGCGCTGCGGTCCTCTCCGGCAGGGCATACGTCTACATTGGCAAGTCCTCTTCCGTCCAGATTATGCCCGCCTTCACACTGGTTGGCGGCAGTAGCGCCGCCCCATAAAAAATTCTTTGGAAATCTCATAAATGTTTCTCCCTTCTTTATCAGCAGATTACAGTAAGCAGGTTTCCGCCGGCTTCCGTATGATCTGCCTTTTCCGCGATTACATCCATATAGTCGTCAGCATTTGATACCAGAACAGGCGTTTCTGTAGAATACCCTTCTTTTTCGATCAAATCTTTATCAAATTCCATAATAAGCTGGCCTTTGGTGATCTTATCGCCCTGATGTACCTTTGGAGTAAATCCTCTGCCTTCAAGCTGTACTGTATTCAGACCTATATGGATCAGAAGTTCCGCTCCGCTTTCGGTCTGGATCCCTATGGCATGGAAGGTGGGGAAGAGAACACTGATCTCTCCGTCTGCCGGAGCGTACACCTTGCCGTCTTCTGGCTGGATGGCGACACCTTTTCCAAGTACTCCTGACGCGAAGGCTTCATCCTGCATATCCTCCTGCTGAATAATTTTTCCAGTGAGAGGACTTGCGATTTCAAGCTTTTTTACAAGAGGAGCAGCCGGCTGACCGTTGTTTGAAGCTATATTGCCGTCGGCTTTTGATGTTTTTCCCGTTTCAGCAGATGTTTCCTGAGTACTGCTCTGGTCTTCGGTATCCGGACCGGTTTTGCCATCTGCTGCAGGTTCTGTCTTGTCTTTATATACGATCATTGTGAGAATGAAACCTATTACCATAGAAAGAATGGCTCCGACAAAGGCAACGATCAGGTTTCCCATGCCCCCGTCTGGCTCTATCATGGCAGGAAACTCAAAAATTCCCATGCCGCCCATGGAAAACTTACGGAAATTGAAGGCTCCGTAGAATCCGCCGCCGATCATTCCGGCAATGCAGCTTATAATGAAAGGCTTTTTCAGAGGAAGTGTGATTCCATAGATAGCCGGTTCTGTAACGCCGAAAATACCGGAAATGAAGTTTGGAAGGCACATTTCCTTCAGCTTTCTGTTCTTTGTCTTAAAGAAGATTGCCAGAACCACAGCAGATGTAGCAAAGGTGCAGGCAAAAAACGGCATCATAACGTTGTCGTATCCGTTAAGCTGTATATTGTTGATATAAACAGGGATAAAGCCCCAGTGCAGCCCGAAGATAACAAGGATCTGCCAGGTCAGTCCGACAATGGCGCCTGCCACCATGGGGCTGAAATCCCGGATAGAAATAACTACGTCGGCAATAATATTTGAGCCGAATGTAGCAATCGGACCGATTACCACAAAACCTACAGGAAGAGCCACAAGCAGCGTCAGCATGGGAACAAAGAAGAATTTCACAAGATCAGGGATAAATTTGCTGAACAGCTTTTCGCATTTTGAGGCAAAGTACACGACAAAAATAACAGGAATCACAGTGCCGGTATAATTCATGGCGATCAGAGGGATTCCGAAAAAAGTAGTGTAAACAGGAGATTCAAACATCGTTCCGGCAAAAAGCGTATAGAGAGGTTCTCCAGCAGCTTCAAGGGAACTTAGCTGAATGCCCGGATAACATATATATGACTGTACTTTTTTTCGATAAATTTTGTGATCTTTTCCACACACCGGAAAGCATCGGGGTATTTCTCCTTTATGATATCAAGGAGGCCGTCGCTGCTTCCGTCCTGGTAAGTGATGTTTTCTACCAGCCTTTTGGCAAAGAATTTCAGGTGAGTGATAAAACGGTAATAATAAACGTCTTCTGTGTCAAAGGCGGTTCGGAAATGATATTTTACAATATTTTCCACTTCCTGCATGATTTTTGTGATCTCATACATATTGTGCATGGTCTCCTCATCCATTTCCGCATTGGCGATATGGAGAGCGATAAAGCCGGCTTCATCCTCCGGAAGCTTCACCTGAAATTGTTCTTCTATCTGTCTGAGCGCCCACAGCCCGATCTCATATTCCTTCCGGTAAAATCTGCGGATATCCCAGAGCAGAACGTTTTTTACTGTCACTCCGTCTAAAAAACGGATAACAGAAGTGTAAATATGATCGATCAGAGAAATATAGATCATTTCGTTGAGCTTTTTGCCAAGCCGCAGTTCCGACTGGGAAATGATCCGTTCGCCCAGTTCTATATGCTCCAGGGGAACATCCTGTATAAGCTGACGGAATTTCGTATCGGCTTCTTTATTTGACATGGTAAATATTTTATCAATAACAGACGCAGGAATTTCCTCTCCGTTTTTCTTTCCGTAACAGATTCCCTTGCCCATTACGATCCGCTCAGCTCCGTCGGCTTCCTTTATAATTGCTACGTTATTGTTCAGCACTTTGTATATCTTCATTTTTCCCCCTGCTTTCTGCCGTATGCCAGAAAACTTTCCTGGCAAAAGAAAAACCTGCATACCAAAATAAATCCGGAAACTTTCCGAACGGTATTTTAGTATGCAGGTATAGCTTGCAGATGCAATCACCATCCTGTTTTTCTGGAAAATACTGTAACATATTTTCACGACCGGTACAAGACGGTTTTCTTTTTTCTCTCTTTTTCATAATTTGTCTGTCCGGTTTTTAGGCAAACTGCCACTTGGCGCTTCAGCGCAGTAAAATAAAGGAAAGAGAAGGAAGGGACCTGCTGTGGATTTAACAGAAAAGTTCTCGATTTTTTACAGTATTAAGATATAATAAAAGAAAAAAGAATAGAAGAGACGAAATATGAAGAAAAAGAATATTCTGCTAACACTATTTATTTCAACCTTATATCTCAGCGCGTTCACCTTCGGCGGAGGATATGTGATTGTAACTTTGATGAAGAAAAAATTTGTAGATCAATACCACTGGATAGAAGAAAAAGAAATGCTGGATCTTATTGCCATTGCGCAGTCTTCTCCGGGAGCCATAGCGGTAAACGGCGCGATCGTGGTGGGATATAAGCTGGCGGGAACGGCAGGGGCGGCAACAGCCATCGCTGCCACCATCATTCCGCCGTTTCTGATCATCTCGCTGATCTCTGTATTTTACAGTATATTCCGTGATAATTTTGTGGTAAGCCAAATCCTCAGCGGCATGCAGGCGGGAGTGGCTGCGGTGATCGCTTCTGTGGTATGGGAAATGGGAGAGGGGATTGTCAGAGAAAAAAAGACTTCCTCGGTACTTATCATGGCGGCGGCTTTTGCGGCGACCTGTTTTTTCCAGGTAAATGTGGTTTTTGTAATACTGATCTGTATTTTTCTGGGAATTGCAAGAACCTGGCTGAAGAGAAGGAGGACCTCTGAATGATTTATTTAAAATTATTTGTCAGCTTTCTTCAGATAGGGCTTTTCAGCTTTGGAGGAGGATACGCCGCCATGCCTCTTATTCAGGAACAGATTGTAAATATTCATGGATGGCTCAGTATGAGCGAATTTACAGACCTGATCACAATTTCCCAGATGACTCCGGGCCCTATCGCTATTAACTCCGCTACGTTTGTGGGGATAAAAATAGCGGGAATTTCCGGAGCGGCGGTGGCTACCTTCGGCTGTATCCTGCCCTCCTGCATCATCGTGACTTTAATCGCAAAAATATATTTAAAATACCGGAATGTGACGGTTTTTCAGAGCGTTCTGGATTCTCTGCGGCCCGCCGTAGTGGCAATGATCGCCTCAGCCGGCGTTTCCATTCTGGTCTCAGCTTTCTGGGAAAATACGGAAAAAATTGGGATCACGAACATAAATTGGGAAATGCTTATTATTTTTCTCATCTGTATAACACTCTTAAAAAAGATTAAGATGAGTCCGGTTATGGTGATGCTTCTGGCAGGGGGAATGAATATGATATTTGTATTATTAACAAAAAAGTGAAAAACAGCGCTGAAAAAGAAAACACACCCGCGTACTCGGTTTAGGAAGTGCGGGTGTGTTTTTTCATCTTATTCTGATACATCAATTCATCTACCTGATGAAGAATCTGCTCCGTACTCTGGTGAGGAGGACGGCAAAAAAGGACTCCGGTGCTTACCTGATTAAATGGACAGGGAGCTTCTTTATCCCATTCCCGGCATTCTGTAAGTCTGTCAATGGTCGTCTGCGGAATAATACCATGATAAATAGCTACAAATTCATCACCGCCAAAACGGTAAACATTTCCATGATCCCGGAAAATTTCAGAAGCGATATCGGCAAAATGTTTTAAATACATATCGCCGATCATATGTCCATATTGGTCATTTATCTGTTTGAAACGGTCAAGATCCATAAATAAAACAGAAAAAACATTGCTGCTGCCGACCAGAGCGTCAAGAGTTTTCCATAACTGAGCCCTGTTTGCAAGACCAGTAAGCGGATCGTGCATCGCCGTATGTTCAAGCCTTGTATATTGAATGGAATCCACCACAATTTTATACAAACTGAGATAGGATGCAACAATATAAACAAGAAGAAATATGGTGGTTAAAATTTTGTTAAAAGAAATATCCTCTGACAGGAAAGTAAAATGTAAAAAAGCCAGGGCTACAAAACCAATACAATTATTAAATGCAAGATATTTATACCATTTTTTGTCAAAAGCCTGAATGTTATTTAAAACAAATATATACTTAGGCAAAAGGATTTTGTTAAATGGTACGATACTTAAGGCAAATAATAAGTTTTCAAAAATCAAGACAGACAAAGTAGCGGCCGGACAGATCAGGCCAGATATCTGCATTGACAGAGAAAACACTCCGGTAGTATATACCCAGCAAAAGCACATAGATACAAAAAGAACCAGGATATTCTCCGCATAAAGGTAGTGAAGCGGAATCAGGTAGAGAATCCCCAGAAACAGCATTCTACCGTCTGCTTTAAAAATAGCAGGATTCAGCCTTATTATAATAAAAAATACTGCAGAAAATACAAAAAATATCAAGTAAGTCTTTAAAGCAGAGTATTTTCTGTGGCAGCATCGGTTCAGGATATAGAAATTAAAAATAGTAGTTTCTATAAGTGGCAAATAAGAAACGACTGCCATGAAACAATAACTCCTTTTTCTATTTACAGATTTACCTGTGTGTGATTGTATCACAATTTATATTATGTGGGAAGATGAGAATAATAAAATCCCCACTGTAAAAGCTCTGCCGTCAGACTTCTCCCAGTATCGTCCCGCCGCCGAGAACAGTATCTCCATCATAGAGAACGGCAGCCTGGCCGGGGGTGACTGCTCTTTGAGGCTGGCTGAAGGTGATTTTAAGGAGATCCTCTCCAACCTGTTCGGCAATGGCCGGCTGTTCCGGCTGGCGGTACCGCACCTTTACTTTGCAGGAAACAGGTCCCGGCATTTTATCCCAGGGGATCAGATTGATGTCGCTTACATAGCAGGTGTCGGTGAGAAGATCCTGTTTTCCTCCAAGGATCACAGTATTGTCCTTTAGGGACTTTCCGCATACATACAGAGATTCCGGCGCGGAAATCCCAAGCCCGCGGCGCTGTCCGATGGTATAGTGGATCTGCCCTTTGTGATGGCCGAGGATATTTCCATTTTGGTCTACAAAATTTCCGGGCTGAGAATGTTTCCCGGTATATTCTTCAATAAAAGAAGCGTAATCCCCGTCAGGAACAAAACAGATATCCTGGCTTTCCGGCTTGTCCGCGTTGACAAATCCCTGTTCCTGGGCAATCCGGCGGATCTCCGCTTTCGTATAGCCGCCAAGGGGAAAAAGCGTATGGGAAAGCTGATCCTGATTCATGGAATAAAGAACATAGCTCTGGTCCTTGGAGGGATCCAGACCTTTTTTCAGAAGATATCTTCCGGTATCAGGATCCTGCTCAATACGGGCGTAGTGGCCGCTGGCGATATATTCCGCGCCCAGTTCCCGGGCTTTTTGAAGCAGGGCGTCAAATTTTAAGAAACGGTTGCAGTCAATACAGGGGTTGGGAGTCCCGCCTGCAAAATAAGTATCTGAAAATTTCTGGATCACATTTTTACGGAATTCTTCCTGCATGGGAAATACATAGTACAGTATCCCTAAGCCCGCCGCTACATGCCGGGCGTCCTCCGTATCCGAGGGGGTGCAGCAGGCACGTGTGTTGGCGGAAATATCCTGTGGTTTGTCATATAATTTCATAGTGGCGCCTGCGCACTCGTAGCCCGCCTGAATCATCAGGTAGGCGGCTACGCTGGAGTCCACACCGCCGCTCATGGCAATGATCACTTTTTTCTTCATGGATAAACCTCCTAAAAATCTGGTTTCAGGGAATTTTTACGATGCTAACATGGTATCATTATAAGGCAATATGTGTCAATGAAAAAACAGTTGACACAGACAGTATATCGTGCTATCATTCAACACATAAATAGACTGAAAGAAAAGGAGGAAGAATCATGTTTACAGTTAATGCAGGACAGAAGAGATATATGTGCAGTATGATGGATCAGGAAATGTGTATGGACATGTGCATGGATATGTCTATGTTTTGTTGTGCATTTATGTATCAGAGACTTCCTGAAGCATCGGCTGGTTTTAAGAAAATCCCCGACGGTGCCGGAGTGTAGACAGAACAATATCTGAACAGATATCGGCTTGACACATCTGCAGGAAGATCCCTTTGGACTTCCTGTTTTTTTCAGTTTAAGGGAAGATTCAGAGGAAAGGAAAACTAAATAAAAAATTATAAGACAGGAGAGAAGAAGTTATGAAAATCAAAAAAATACTGGCAGGAACAATTACAGCATCACTGGCACTGGGAGCTTTCGCAGGGAATTCCATCCTTGTAAGCGCCGATGACAAAACAATCACAGTAGCGGCGTCAGCTACTCCCCATGCGGAGATCCTGGAACAGGCGGCTCCGCTTCTGGAAGAGCAGGGATGGGATCTTGAAGTCACTGTTTTCGAGGACTATGTACAGCCGAATCTTGTGGTGGACAGCGGAGATTTTGACGCGAACTATTTCCAGCATATTCCCTATCTGGACGACTTCAACAAAGAGCATGGAACCGACCTGGTAAACGCAGGCGGCATCCACTATGAACCTTTCGGCATTTATCCGGGCACAAAAAAAGATCTTAGCGAGCTGGAAGAGGGAGACGTGATCGCAGTTCCCAACGATACCACTAATGAGGCGAGAGCGCTTCTGCTTCTTCAGGACAACGGCATAATCAAGCTGAAAGACGGAGTGGGCCTGGAGGCAACAGTGAAAGATATTGAAGAGAATCCGAAAAATGTGGAGATCGAAGAGCTTGAGGCAGCTCAGGTTTCCCGTGTGGCAGGAGAGGTCGCTTTCGTGGTATTAAATGGAAACTACGCGCTTCAGGCAGGATATTCCGTATCAAAGGACGCTATCGCTTACGAAACATCTGATTCTGAGGCTGCTCAGACATATGTAAATGTGGTCGCGGTAAAAGCGGGAAATGAGGACAGTGAAAAGATCAAAGCTCTTGTAGATACGCTGAAATCAGACGAAATCAAGGACTTTATCACAGAGAACTACGACGGTGCGGTAATCCCATTTGAAGATTCAGAAGATGGAGAAGCGGCTGAATAACTGATCAGGACAGCCTAATTTGCAAGGGACAGGAGGATTTTTTATCATGGAACCTATCATACAGGTAGAACACCTGTGTAAAAGCTTTTCAGCCAGAGGCGGATCGGTAGAGGCTGCCAAGGATATCTGTTTCTGTATTGAAAAAGGAGATATCTTTGGGATCATCGGCCTTTCCGGAGCAGGAAAAAGTACGCTGGTCCGCTGTCTGAATCTTCTGGAGCGGCCGACTTCCGGTACAGTCCACGTTCATGGAAAGGAACTGACGGCGCTGTCGGAGAAAGAACTGCGCAGGGAGAGACAAAAGATCGGAATGATCTTCCAGCATTTTAATCTTCTGATGCAGAGAACGGCCCTGGACAACATATGTTTCCCTATGGAAATCGCCGGAATAAAGAAAAAGGAAGCCAGGAAAAAAGCCATAGAATATCTGAAAATCGTCGGACTGGAAGATAAGGCCCTGTCTTATCCTGCCCAGCTTTCCGGCGGGCAGAAGCAGAGGGTGGCGATTGCCAGAGTGCTGGCGTCCGATCCGGATATCCTTCTCTGCGACGAGGCCACCAGCGCGCTGGATCCCCAGACTACAAAATCAATTCTGGGACTTTTGAAAGAAATCAACCAGAAATACGGAATCACTATTGTAGTCATTACCCACGAGATGAGCGTGGTCCAGGAAATCTGCAACAGAGTGGCAGTTCTGGACGAGGGCGTTCTGGCGGAAACCGGAACAGTGGAGGAACTATTCCGCAATCCTAAGACAGAAGCTGCCCGCAAGCTGGTGTTCAGCGGAAGAAACCAGATCAAAGAGATGAAAGGAAAACACCTGGTAAGGGTGACTTTTGAAAATAAGTCCTCTTTCGAACCGGTGATCGGAAATCTGGTGCTGGAGTTCCGCACTCCGGTAAACATTCTCTATGCCGATACGAAAAATATCAACGGACAGGCGGAAGGAGAAATGATCCTGCAGCTTCCGGAGGATCAGGAGACTGCGGAAAAGATGATACGGTATCTGAAAAATATCCGTATGGGAGTGGAGGAGCTGAATTCTGATGTTGGATAATGAAACAATCATGATGCTGGTGGAAGGCACCAGAGATACATTGTATATGACGCTGATGTCAACATTTTTCGGATATGTGCTGGGACTGCCATTAGGTATCCTGCTTACTGTGACAGACAAGGAGGGAATCCGTCCCAACGCCTTTGTTTATAAGATACTGGATGTGATCGTAAATATTCTGAGGAGTATCCCGTTTTTGATCCTTCTGATCCTTGTCATTCCTGTGACAAAGGCAATCGTAGGAAAAAGCTACGGATCCAGTGCCACGATCGTTCCCCTTGTGATAGCGGCAGCTCCGTTTATCGCCAGAATGGTGGAATCCTCTTTAAAAGAAGTAGATTCCGGAGTGATCGAGGCAGCCGTCAGCATGGGAGCAGGAACCGGTACGGTGATCTGGAAGGTCCTTCTGGCTGAGGCAAGAACTTCTCTTCTGGTAGGCGTTACCATTGCCGTGGGAACGATCCTTGGATATTCTGCAATGGCCGGCGTTGTCGGAGGAGGCGGTCTTGGCGATATTGCCATCCGGTACGGATATTACCGCTACCAGACGGATATCATGCTTGTGACGATCGTGATTCTGGTAGTACTGGTACAGATCCTTCAGGGAATTGGAATGATGGTTTCCAAGAAGATGGATAAGAGAAGAGCTTGAATTCATAAATAATTATTTTAGATATTTTATAATTTTATTAGAAATTATACAAACTCTCATCACATTTATATTGTATGATATAACTGTCTTAAAGGAAAAGAACTTTAAGACCTCCGGTAACACTTCATTGCCGGGAGGGTTGCCGGAACTCTTTCCTTTCCCTAAAAATAAAAAAGAAAACGAACAAACAGCCGCTCATCTGACAAGATCGTCAGATAAGCGGCAGTTTTCTTGTTACGGCAATATTTAAGACTTATCTTCTATAACGATTAAAGCAGGAATAAATTTCCTGGATACGGGGCGCCGCATAGCCGCAGGCGATATGAGCGCCTTCCGCGAGAAAAGAAAATCCTTTGGTATTCAGTTCCTGGTCCAGTTTTCGGACGATTTCGGAAATAGTATGTTTTCCGTCTGCCAGATGTTCCAGAGCATATTTCAAAAGCATACCAAGGGCGGCTGTCTGTTCTGTATCAACAATCTGCTCCAGATACCGGAGATCTACCTCCTGTTTCCCGATAAGGAAACTGTCTTTTCCATGAACCTTTACTTTTATTCTCTCTTCACGGCCGGTCTGCCGTCTTTGGCGGGGGGAGTCTGCCGTCATGACGCGATGGCTCTGAGGCTCTGTGTACGCAGGCGCTCCGGAAGCTGCCAGTGGGTATTCACGGCATAATTTTTTGGTGGATTCTGTAATATCTACAGGACGGTAGCAGTCCATCTGAATGATCGTATCCGCAATATGAAAGAAGGCTCCTGAACTTCCGGCCACCAGGATTGTGGAGATTCCGGCTTTTTCGTATAAATCCCGGGCGCGCTCCAGAAAAGGTGTGATAGGTTCTTTTTCTCTTGCTATCACCTTCTGCATAAAGGAGTCTCTTACCATGAAATTTGTGGCGGAGGTGTCTTCATCCAGAAGAAAAACCCTGCTTCCCGCCTCCATTCCTTCCACGATTCCCGCCGCCTGAGAGGTACTTCCGCTGGCATCCTCTGTAGAGAAGCACCGGGTATCCTTTTTGTTTGGAAGATCGTTGATAAAAAGAGAAATGTCTACGTCTTTGATGAAGCGGCCGTCTTCTGAACGGAGCTTTAAGGCAGAATCATCAGTAATGACATATTCTCTCCCGTCGCCGGCAATGTGATCGTAGACGCCCAGCTCCAGCGCGGTTAAGAGGGTGGATTTTCCATGATAGCCGCCGCCTACGATCAGGGTAATGCCCTGAGGGATCCCCATACCGGATATCTTTCCATGATGGGGAAGCTCCATGGCGATCCTCAGAGAATCCGGAGACTGAAAAGGAACGGAATCCTTCATGGGAAGAGAAGAAACACCGCTTTCTCTGGGAAGGACGGCCCCGTCCGCCACAAAGGCGGCAAGCCGGAGTTCCTTCAGGCGGCTGCGGATATAAGCCTGATCCTCGGCAAGAAAAACAGCCTGCTCAAGAGAACGGGGATTTATATTTTTATAGAAGAAACTTTTTTCCACGCAGACAGGAAGAAAGTCAAAAAGGATTTTTTCAAGCTCCGGGGCGTTGATCGTCCGGCCGTTTGCCGGAAAGCCGATAAAGAACCGGGCGATGATCTCATGTTCCGTAATCTCGCAGGCGGTTCGCCGCAGAACCTCCTGTCCGCAGCGGCTGACGGAAATCAGTCCGCTTTTTCCGGAACCTTTTGCTTTGAAGGAAAAACAGTCCGCCTGCCGGAAAAAAAGCCGCGTCAGGTAATCGCAGAGAGCTGTCCTGGTTACGGCATCCTTATAAAAAGCACCGGGGAAACCTGCATCCCGGAGAGAAATGCGAAGGCTGATATGGGACGGCGATGCAAAAGGATCGCCCTGTACATGATCGATGGATAAGACATAATGGTCAAAACGGTATGCGCCTTTCAGGGATTTATAAGCTGGATAGCTTTTCCTGTGGATAGAGCGGAGCATACGCTGAAGGTCGGATGAATTCTGCATAATCAAAATGCCTCCTTGATGAATAATCTATATATCTCTGATTTTAGAATATTTGAAAAAAAATAGCAACAATATATAACGGCCCTGTACGGAGACACTTTTCCGGAATCCTTAAATTTTCTTTAAGGTTTGGGTTTACGGTGGAATTTCTCGATTTTTTGCACTATAATGGTTCTATCTGATCCGGATGCGGCTGTTTTTCCGTATACTCCGCAGAAACAGAGACATATTAAGAAGGACAGGATCCGGACAGAACGGGAGCCAAACAGGATGAAAGGTGGAATAAATATGGAACGTAAAAATGCATGGCTTGACTACACAGAAAAGGATGAAAAAGAAATAGAACAGACAGCAAAGGATTACCGTCATTTCCTTAATGTTGGAAAAACAGAGCGGGAATGCGTGGAAGAGCTTGTGAAACAGGCGGAGAAAGCGGGATATGTCTCCCTGGAAAAGAAAGCAGCTTCCGGCGAAAAAATCCAGGCCGGAGATAAAATTTACGCTGTAGGCATGAAAAAAATCATGGCTCTTTTTCACATCGGCCAGGAGCCGCTGGAAAAGGGCATGAACATTCTGGGAGCCCACATTGACTCTCCCCGTCTGGACGTAAAGCAGAACCCCCTTTATGAGGACACGGATCTGGCGTATCTTGACACACATTATTACGGCGGTGTGAAGAAATATCAGTGGGTTGCGCTGCCGCTTGCCATCCATGGAGTGATCGTAAAAAAAGACGGAGAAACGGTGAACGTTACCGTAGGCGAGGACGAGGAGGATCCGGTAGTTTATATTACAGACCTTTTGATCCATCTGGCGGGTAAGCAGATGGCAAAAAAAGCTTCTGAAGTTATCGAAGGAGAAAACCTGGATATCCTCATCGGCAGCAGACCGTTAAAAGACGTGAAGGATGATGACAAGAAAGAGGCGGTAAAAGCCAATGTACTGAATATCTTAAAAGAAAAATACGGAGTAGAAGAGGAGGATTTTCTTTCCGCGGAACTGGAAATCGTACCGGCAGGAAAGGCAAGGGACTGTGGCCTGGACAGAAGCATGGTGGCAGGCTACGGACAGGACGACAGAGTCTGCGCCTATACCTCCTTCCTTGCGATGATGGAGATGGATACGCCGAAAAGAACAAGCTGCTGCCTTCTTACAGATAAAGAAGAGATCGGAAGCGTAGGCGCTACAGGAATGCAGTCCAGATTCTTTGAGAACACAGTTGCGGAGCTTATGGAAGGTATGGGTTCCTATTCAGGGATTGCTCTCAGAAGGGCGCTGAGCCGTTCCTGTATGCTGTCCTCAGACGTAAGCGCAGGATATGATCCGGCTTACGGTGAATTCTTTGAAAAGAAGAACAGCGCTTATCTTGGACGGGGAATCGTTCTGAATAAATTTACAGGAGCCAGAGGAAAATCAGGTTCCAATGATGCCAACGCGGAATATGTCGCAAAGGTAAGAAAGATTTTTGATGACAATCATGTGGCTTTCCAGACGGCGGAGCTTGGCAAAGTTGATGTGGGAGGCGGCGGAACCATCGCCTATATCGCGGCGCTTTACGGAATGGAAGTCATTGACAGCGGCGTTGCTGTCTTAAGTATGCATTCTCCTTGGGAAGTAACCAGCAAAGCGGATATTTACGAAGCCAAAAAAGCTTATAAAGCCTTTCTTCAGGATGCGTAAATTTTTTGAAGCAATTTTCCGTTTTGAGTCGTTATATCAGTTAGGCGGCATATAACTGTAAGAGAAAGTATTCCTCTGGTGTAAACATCTGTATGCAGGGGGAATAAAGGAGAAAAAATGGGCAGCACTTTGATCAAGGTAGAAGATTTATGCAAAGTATATAATCCGGGAGAAAACGAGGTACACGCCCTGGATCATGTGAATCTGGAGATCCAGACAGGAGAATTCGTGGCTATCATCGGTCAGTCCGGTTCAGGAAAATCTACGTTTATGAATATGCTGGGATGTCTGGACGTTCCCACATCCGGCAAATACTATCTGAACGGGACAGACGTTTCCACAATGAAGGACAATGATCTGTCCGAAGTGAGGAACAGAGAAATCGGCTTTATCTTTCAGGGATTTAATCTGATCGCGAATCTGAACGCCATAGAAAATGTGGAGCTTCCTCTGATCTACCGTGGTATTGACAGGAAAACAAGGCATAAACTTGCCATTGAGTCTCTGAAAATGGTAGGTCTGGAGAAGCGTATGCACCACAAACCCAACGAGATGTCCGGCGGACAGCAGCAGAGAGTCGCCATTGCAAGAGCGATCGCTGCAAAACCGCCGGTGATCCTGGCGGATGAGCCCACGGGAAACCTGGATTCCGCATCAAGTAAAGAAATTCTTGGAATTCTGAAAGATCTTCATAAGTCAGGACGCACAGTGATTTTAATCACTCATGATAACGGCATTGCCGCTCAGGCGAAAAGAGTGGTAAGAATTATGGACGGAAAGATCGAGTCGGATACGATAAATGAAAATTTTGACTCCATGGAGGACGCATGATGAAAAAGGGAAAGAAAAGACTTATCATTGGAATCGGCGCAGTTGCGGTTGTTGCCGCAGGCAGTATTGCCGTTCTGGGACAGCAGGCGCAGCAGGGGCAGGTAACGCCGCAGGTTGAGGTAGTGAAGGCTGTCAGGGGAGACATCCAGCAGACAGTGGAAGCCAGCGGAACTGTGGTGAGCGAGGAGGAAAAAACATATTTTTCTCCGGCAAATGCAAAGGTACAGGAGGTTTCCGCCGAAGAGGGAGAAGTTGTAAAAGCCGGAACAAAGCTGGTGGAATTTAATCTGAAGGATCTTCAGAGAGAAGAAAAGAAAGCCTCCATGAATCTGGAATCCGGAAAGCTGGATATGCAGAATACGATTAATAAATCCGATAAAGCGGTGCAGAAACAAAGAGACGCTCAGGGAAATGCGGCGGCACTGAAGCAGCAGGTACAGGACCAGAAAAATTATGTGGCCAGTCTGAAAGCGCAGATCGCCCAGGTGACCGCCGATGCTCAGACGAGAGCGGCTCAGGAAGCGGCAAGGCAGGAAGCCGAAGCCCAGGCGGCAAAACAGGCGCGGCAGCAGGAGATCCAGAGGCAGTATGCCGAGGCGATGGCCGTTTATGAGAATGAGACGCTCCCTGCATACCAGGCCAAGCTGGAAGAACTGAACAGCCAGGCCAGTCAGGCTCTCAGCAGCTATAACCAGGCGGAGAATACATATCAAATGGCCTTTCAGGTGTGGACTGCGGATCCGAATGATGAGAACACCGCTGCCCTTTCTCAGGCGGAAGAGCTCAGGAGCGAGGCGCAGATCGAGCTTCAGAACGCGCAGGCAGCATATGAAGACTATAAGAACATGCAGCCTGCGGCGCCGCAGCAGGAAGACTTCTCCTCTGATGATCCCGGCACAGAATTCGTATCGGACGGGACAGAGCTGGACAACGGCTCTTCCGGAACAGAAGGTACTTCGTCCGTTTCTAATGGAGCTGCGGATACTTCACAGTTGGAAGCCGCCCTGGAACAGGCCAGCAGCGACCTGGCGGAGCTCCAGTCAGAACTGGCTTCCCAGGAGGCGGTTGCCGAAACAGATCCGGCCGCGGTAACTGAGGAAGAAAAGGAAAAAATGGAGATCAGCAATAATCTTTCCGAGCTTGATCAGATGTCCGCACAGGAATTGGTGGAAGAGGCAAAAAAAGGGATTTCCGCGGATTTCAACGGTGTTATTTCCGGCGTTTCCGTAGTGGAGGGCGCCACCGTCACACAGGGTACCGAGCTTTTCACCCTGCAGAATACAGACCGCGTGGATGTGAATGTAAATGTTTCCAAATATGATTATGATAAAATTGAGAAGAACCAGAAGGCAGAGATCACTCTTGCCGGAGAAACCTATCAGGGAACGGTGCGGGAGATCAGCCATATAGCGGCTCAGAACGAAAAAGGCGCTTCTCAGATTTCCGTAAAGGTGAAATTTGATAATCCGGACGAGAATGTTTTTCTCGGTGTGGACGCGAAAGTAACGATCCAGGCAAAAAAAGCGGAAGATGTGATCATGCTTCCGGCAGAAGTAGTCAATATCGGAAAAGAAGGTTCTTTCTGTTATGTGCTGGAAGACGGTGTGATCACAAGAAAGAATGTTACCACAGGACTCAGTTCTGACGACTATACGGAGATCCTTTCCGGCATCGGCGAAGGGGAGGCTGTGATCAGAGACCTTGGAACTCTGCAGGAGGGAATGCAGGCCCAGGCAGCGGATACTGGGGAAGAAACAGGAGAGGATGCCTGATGAACGGATTCTGTGAATATATAAAAATGGCTGTTCAGAATATCCGGGCAAATAAGGGGCGTTCTTTCCTGACGATGCTGGGGATCATTATTGGAATTGCCTCTGTGATCGCCATTGTTTCTATCGGCGAGGGAACAAAAAATCAGATGAACAGCGAAATAAGCGATATCGGAGGCGGACAGATCTACATAAGCTGCAGCTCGGACGCTATGTCGGAGGAGGAATGGATCCTGCCCGAGGATGTGGAAGCCGTACGGGAGCTGAAAAATGTTGAGGGCGTCAGTATTTCTGAAAGCTATGACGGCGAGACTGTTACCGGCAAAGGCACTTTCAGCCTTATGGTGACAGCAGAGGGACCGGACGCAAAAATGATCAATAATGCCAGCATGAAATATGGAAATTATTTCGGAGAGCAGGAACTGGAAGAAGCGAAAAATGTCTGTGTGATTTCAGACACAGACGCCAAACGGCTTTTCGGAACAGACGATGTAGTCGGTATGAGTCTGGACGTTACCTGTTATGATATGACGAAAAGCTTCCGGATCATGGGAGTTACTACGCAGAAGGAAAACGGTACTTTTGTCAGCTACACGTATGATGGAATGCCTGTATCAGTAAACATTCCGTATACGGCTATGAACGAATTGGTAGGAAATATGGACTTTTTTTATTCCATGACTGTACTGGCTGATACCAAAGTGGATTCGCAGATCGTAGCGGATCAGATCATCCACCTCCTGGAAAAGAGACACCAGAGCGCAGGGGACGATTATTTCCAGGTGGAGAATTTTCAGGACGTAATGAAAACTATGAATCAGATGCTGGGTATGGTAACTGCCTTTATTTCTTTTGTGGCAGGAATCTCTCTTCTTGTAGGGGGAATCGGCGTTATGAACATCATGCTGGTCTCTGTTACAGAACGTACCAGAGAAATCGGAATCCGGAAGTCCCTGGGAGCGAAGACCTCGTCCATTATGCTGCAGTTTCTGGCAGAAGCTGCTATTCTTACGGTAATCGGAGGGATAATCGGCATTATCCTTGGAATTGCAGGTGCCTACGGCATCTGCAGTGTGATCAGCGCCGGAATGGGAATGACGATTTCCCCGGGGATCACAATTCCTGTTATTTTAATGGCTACGCTTTTTTCCTGCGCGGTAGGTGTGTTCTTCGGCATTTATCCTGCCAGAAAAGCGGCAAAGCTCAGTCCTATTGAGGCGCTGAGAAGAAACTGAAGTTTTTGTTTCACAGTTTTTTCTTATTCTCATCACGAAGAGATCACATATCTTGTCTATAGTGTTTCTTGTAAATGAAGTAGCTGAAGTTCCTGAAGCATATGGAACAGAAGCGGCAGGAAATAAAAGTAGAAAGGACTTGATCGTTTATGAAACGGAGATATGCAGCAATGGTTCTGGGGCTTGCCCTTACACTCAGTTCAGTGAATTTTGCGTACGCTGCCCAGGATGCGTCAGCAGCAGAGGAAACTGCGGAAGCTGCAGCTACAGAAGAAGACGCTTCGGCAGATACGGATGCAGAGAAAGCGGATGAAAATGAAATTTATGGAGAAGTTACGGAGGTAGGCGAGGACAGTATTACGATCAACAAGGGAACACTGAACGCAGACTTTCTGAAAGATATGGGTGCAGCGCCTTCAGAAGAAACTTCCGGCAGCACGTCAGAAAACAGTACGGAAACTGCGGAAGCGGACAGCACAGCATCAGACAGCGAAGATACCGCAGAGACAGACAGTGCAGATACTGAGAAGACGGACAGCGAGGATACCACGGAGACAGACAGTGCAGATACTGAGAAGACAGACAGCGAGGATACCACGGAGACAGACAGTGCAGATACTGAGAAGACAGACAGCACAGATGCCTCAGGGACAGACGATGCGGAGACGGAAAGTACAGATACGGACAGCAAGATGCCAGCGGACGGAAAAGCGCCGGGGTCTATCCTTGACCTGACTGGAGAGTCCCAGACAGTGACTCTGACAGATACTACTGTTTATGAGCGTGAAAAGGCGCCTGAGATGCCGGCGGACATACAGGCAGAAGCATCCGCTGATGCAAAAGCCGAGGAGGACGCATCTGGAGATACGGATACAGATAAAACCGCAGATACAGAGTCTGAGGATAAGGGAACTGCGTCAGACAGTAAAGACGGAGCGGATCAGGCAGATGAAAACGCCGCGGACGCGAAACAGAAGATCGAGACAGAGAGTATAAAGCTTGATGACATCAAGGCTGGTGATGTTGTAAAAATTACGCTGGATGAGGACGGAAACGCAGAGACAGTAACCGTGATGAATAATGGTTTCAGCGATGGAGAGAAGGCCGAGACACCTTCTTCAGACAGCGGCACAGCTTCCGATGACGCATCAGACAGCGGGGCTTCGGAAGATACATCAGACAGTACAGCTTCTGAAGAATAATTATATGAGATAAACTTGGAGAGAAACGTGAAAAGCGTTTCTCTTCTTTTGTAAAAGAGTAAACAAATTTTTTTAAAATATTTAAAAAAACATGTTGACAAAAATATAAATATAAAGTAAAATACATTTTGTTGCGAAGGAAATCGCAAGGATGTGCGTTTAGCTCAGCTGGATAGAGCGTTTGGCTACGGACCAAAAGGTCGGGGGTTCGAATCCTCTAACGCACGCTGTAAGATAAAAGGAATCTTGAGAAATCAGGGTTCCTTTTATTTTTCTGAAAAGCGAATCAAATAAAAATTTGTGTTACCTGGTGTTACCTAATAATTAATGAAAGGAGAAGCTTTAATTCTTGGCAGAAATACCAGATAGACATCTATACTTACCGAAAAAACAGAAGCACCGACAGTATTTCGCTGAATGGTGCTTTTATCCTTTTGGAAACTGTTTTTTGTCTGTCGAAACCGCAGATATAGTTCATATCTACATCATAGAATTATTCCGCTCAAAACAACCCGGGGCTACAATCATGCCATAACAGCATAAGCCACGGGATTTTTCATATACATGCGATTTAAGCCTTAGTATTTGCCAAAAGTTCTTTCTTGTATTTATAAAAGGTTTTCCGGCTGATCCCGGTCTGGCGGATGGTCTC
>ERZ1643247.1606-NODE-1606-length-20155-cov-7.560348_pt1 | contig 20155 bp, 16 predicted proteins | sample MGYA00579264_ERZ1643247 | MGnify/ENA primary metagenome ERZ1643247 (study PRJEB29033, sample SAMEA4952262) | chicken gut metagenome | biome: Broiler Chicken; feature: Gastrointestinal Tract; material: Caecum | place: Ireland | collected 2018 | study: Broiler... | reverse complement strand
CGAGGCGGACATCGACAAAGCCGTCAAAGAGGCGGAACAGTACGCCGAAGAGGACAAGAAGCGCAAGGAGAAGGTGGACAACAAGAACAAGCTGGACGGCATGATCTTCACAGTCGAAAAGTCGATCACCGATCTGGGCGACAAACTCTCCGCCGAGGACAAGGCGCAGCTTGAAGAGGCGGTAAAGCACGCCAAAGACGAGCTTGCTTCCGACGACGACGACCGCATCAAGGCGGCGACCGAAAAGCTGACGCAGGAGAGCCAGCAGATCTTTGCGAAGGTCTACCAGCAGGCGCAGGCGTCGGGCGACGCGGGCGCAAGCGGCGGGCCGAACGGCGATGAAGAGTTCCACCAGAAGTAAGGCGGCGCGGCGGGAAAGCCGCAATGCAAAATCGCAATAAACTAGCGCGTAAATGCCGCGATTTTTCGCGGCATTGCGTGCGTTAGCGAGGATTTGCCGAACGGGCGCGAGCGCGCGCCCCGCGCGGCGGGGCAGTTGGTTTTGCTTTTTTTCATCCTGAGCGAAGCTGTCGCGCAGACAAGGGTTTCCCCTTGTCATCCTGAGCGGAGCGAAGCGGCTATTCCCTGTCATCCTGAGCGGAGCGAAGCGGAGTCGAAGGATCTCTATGATAATAATGACGATATTCACATAGAGATCCCTCGACAGGCTCGGGATGACAGAGAGTGCCTGCCTGAGCGTACTTTCAAGAATCAAATTGCGCGTTTCAAAATCGCTGATTCGGATAAGAGTTTTTAAATAATATTTTGCGCGTGCCAAAATCGCATTTTTGCCAAAATACTTTTTAATAATTTTACTGCGCGTCCGAAAACGACGCTTTTCGGAAAGCGCCCCCAAATTGTCGCAAACCTGCGACTCAATTCGGAAAGAGTGAATGCGGCGCAAATAATTTCTTGCAAAAGGAAAAACCGCGCTTTTGCCTTTTGCACCTTGCGCTTTGTGGAAAGCGTAACGGAAGAGGGTGAATTTTCGCCCGTTCTACAATAGGAAAGCCCTGTTTAACAGGGTTCCCGAAAATCGCAGCGTGCGGAAGCACTGCGAGATTTTTGGGAAAGAGGCAAAACAATGCCGCAGCGCTTGCGGTTTAGAATAAAACAAACCGCTGCAAGGCGGGCGTTGTTTTGCCGAGCGAAAAGAGCGGAGAAACCATTGCAGAGCGGCAAAGCCGCGAACAATGGTGTCTCCCTCAAACTCACGGCATAGCGGCAGCTGCGCCGCCGTCAACTTCGCCGATTTTGCATAAATGTCTGCAAGCAGCCGCTTCGCAAAATCGGCTTTGTTAGCCGCAGCGCCTTTGCGCGAGATTTGCGTGAACAGTTGCAATAATTTTATTGCGCGTGGCAAAATGACACTTTTGCCTAAGCGCACCCAAATTGTCGCAAACCTGCGGCTCAATTCGGAAAGAGTGAATGCGGCGCGCTAATAATGGAGAGCATTTGGCGCGCGCCGCAGAGAGAAAAACGGCGGTTAGCCTGCAAAGCGGGCGTGCCCGCCGGTTGTCTCTCAAATCACGGAAATTTCTTTCATCTCTTTTGAAAGAAATTTCGTGAATAAGGAGTTTTTCATGGCCGATCAAAAAAACTATTACGAAATATTGGGCGTCGACAAAAAGGCGACGGACGCGGAGATCAAGGCGGCGTACCGCAAGCTGGTCAAGCAGTACCACCCCGACCTGCACCCGAACGACGCGAACGCCGCGGCGAAGTTCAAGGAAGTGAACGAGGCGAACGAAGTGCTTTCCGACCCGCAGAAGCGCGCAGCCTATGACTACGAGCTGGAGCATCCCGGCATGCGCGGCGGCGCGGGCGGATTTTCAGGCTTTTCGGGCGGCGGCTTTTCGGGCTTCGGCGGGTTCGGCGACATATTCAGCGAATTCTTTTCGGGCTTCGGCGGCGGAGGCGAGCGCCAGAGCGCGCAGCAGGGCGAGGACATCACCAAAGAGGTGGTGCTTTCCTTCCTCGACGCGGCGAAGGGCTGCACCAAGGAGCTGCGCTACACCCGCAACGAGCCTTGCCCCGGCTGTAAGGGCACGGGCGCGAAGAACGGCACCGCGTACACCACCTGCGACAAGTGCAAGGGCACGGGGCAGGTGCGCTACGCGCAGGATTCGCTCTTCGGCAGGACGATCCGCCTTGCCACCTGCGACGCCTGCGGCGGCACGGGCAGGAAGATCACCGAAATGTGCCCGGACTGCAAGGGCAAGGGTTACACCCGTAAGGAAACGGTTGTGACCCTCAACATCCCCGCGGGCGCCGATACGAACAGTTACATCCGCAAAAAGGGGTACGGCCAGGCGTCGCCCAAAGGGGGCGAGCCGGGCGACCTGATCGTCATTTTCCGCGTCGAACCGCATAAGCTGTTCAGACGCAAGGAGAAAGATCTGTACGTCGACCTGCCCGTATCGTTCGCCACGGCGGCGCTGGGCGGAAGGGTGCAGGTGCCCGGGCTGGACGAAACGTTCGAGTACCTCATCCCCGAGGGCACGCAGAACGGCACCGTATTCTGCGTGCGCGGCAAGGGCATCAAAACGCGGACGGGAACGGGCAACATGTACATCACCGTCAACGTAGAAGTGCCGTCGCGCCTTACGCGCGAGCAGAAACAGGCGCTCGAATCCTTTGATCAGAGCGTCGATCCGCGCCAGACGGCGAAGATGCGCGCCTATCGCGACAATGTGCAGGCGCTGTACGGCGTCGACCCGTATAAAAAGTAAACGGACGCAGAAAAACAGCCGCGCGGAGCTTTCGCTCCGCGCGGCGCTGTTGTATAAAGAACGGGAGCGCGCCTTCCCCGTGTAAGGAAGGCGCGCCGTTTGCCGTTTCCCGGAATTTATGCGACGTTCGGCAGGTCCACTTCGGTCGTGTCGTAGTTATACAGCCGTATTTCGGAGGTGACTGCGGCGGCTGCGCCGTCGGTTGGCTGCGTGAACTGCGCGTAGACGAGCCTGCCGTCCAAAAATTTGAGCGTCACGTCCGTAAAGGAGAGGTGCAGCGACGGCATGGCAACGCTGCTTGCGGTGTAGGCGCCGTCTGCAAAGGTGAGCTGCTCTTTCATCAGCGCCAGCGCGCCGACCATGGCAAAATAGGTGTCTGTGGTGAAGTTGTCTTCCGCTTCCTGCGTGGTCTGCTTGATCCAGGTATAATTATCGCCGCGGCTGTACCGCCAATTGCCGTCGGCGGTAAATTCATAATAATAAGTCGCGGAAAGGTCGGGGGTATCCAATTCGCGGCGGATGTGCGTTGTGCCGCCCGTTTGGGAAAATTCGATCACCTCTTCCTGCACTACGGCGCCGCTCTGGCGGACGCTGAACGAAAGGTTCGTGAACACGCTGTTCGCAAACGCCGCCGCCCATTCCGCGTCGTCAAGCTCTTCGGAGACGATCGCCTCGGCAGGGGTGTATTCGTCCACGGCGATCTCGGTGGGCAGGGTGAGAGAGGTGCCGCCGTAGGTGAACGAAGCCGTTATTGTAGCATTATGGAGAGAGGAAGGGCTGCCGTACCTTCTGGTGGCGGAGAGGCTGCTTACCTTTCCGTCCTGAAAGGTAAGCGCGACGGTGTCCAGTGTGAGGCGCCCCTGTGAGAAAAGTTCCCATTCGATCTCTTCCAACAGGTAAGTTCCGTTTTCTTCTGCCTGTGCGCTGCCGTACAGGGAAGAAAAGGTGCTCATAAGGAAAGCAGGGGTAAGCAGGGTCTCATGGATATCGCTTTCGGAGCATGCCAGGGCATGGTACTTGGTGGTGTTTTCCTCGGAATCGTTATAATATACAAAACAACTGTCGTCCGAACGCTTTTCCCCATAATATTTGTAAGCATAGCCGTAGGGCGTATCGATCTGGGCGCTTTCTGTATAATAAAGTTCTTTTTCCGGCGTTATTTCGCTTGCGTGCGTTTCCGTATGGTGCATGAAATCTTCCCTTAGGATGCTGCCGTCGGAATTGATCAGATCGGTGGAAATATCAAAGGCAATTTCGCAGTTCTCAAACACTTCGGGCGCGAAGGCGGCTTCCCACTCCGTTTGGCTCATTTTGCCGTCCGAAGGCTCTTCCCCGCCGAGAGAGGGCAGGGTCACGCTCGTCTTTCCGTAGTCATAAAACAGCGCTTCGATGGAGCCGGAATTCTGCCCTTCGGTGATATCATAGCGTACATAGGCGAGCTTTTTGTCCGCGAATTTCACGGTCACTTTGTCCGCCTTCAAGTCGCCCGTAAAGGTATAGTTTTCGGCGGTGTATGCCTTCTGCGCATCGTTGTAGGGGAGTTTGCCGTATTCGCCCGCGACCATCTGCGCATAGGTCAGGTAGCTTGCGGGGTCGTAGCCCGTCAGTTCCTCTTTTTTCCAGGTGCCGTTCTCTTTATAGTAGTAATTCGTTTTGCCGGCGGCAACTTCGTAATAGACCTCGTCGCCGTCGTTTTCACTGGCGAGCGTGCCCGTTTCGGTCGCTGCGACCTTTACGGTGACGGAGTCCGTTTTCCCGTCGGAGCTTTCGGTCAGCTTCATCGTGTAGTTTTCAAACGCTTCGGGCGCGAAGGCGGCTTCCCACTCCTTCTCGGTCAGTTCGTCCGAAACGATCGTGTCCGGGTCGGTATCCCCGCCGACGGACGTCCCCTCGTCGCAGCCCGCAAAGGCGAACAAGCCGAGCGCGAGCAAAGCCGCTAAACAAGCGGAAAGCAGTTTTTTCATATTGCCCCTCCTGAAAAATGAATTTGTGCAGTACCATTGTATCACGGGGGGGGGTTAATGTCAACTTATTTGCGGGGAATATTGTATCCTCTTTCCGCAGAAGTGCGGCGGGAACTTTTATTTTTAAGGCGGAACAAGTTGACGGAATTGCCGAAAGCGGGTACAATAAAGAGGAGCGGCGGCGCCGCGGGGAGGAGAGCGTGAAAGTCATCGAATTTACCGTACATACCACAACGGAGGGCAGCGAGCTGGTCGCAGACGTTTTGTGGCAGCACACGACGGGCGGCGTCGCCATTTTAGACGCGGCGGACGCGATCGCCCTGCAAAAGGACAAGCGCGTGTTCTGGGACTACATCGACGAATCCGCCGTAAAGGACACGGGCGAAGCGCTCGTAAAGTGCTATTTTTCGGTGGAGACCGCCGCCGAGGACATGCGCGCCGTGCGCGAGGAACTTGACGAAATGCGCGAACGCGGCAGGGGATACCTCTCCTTCGGCACGCTGGAAACGTCGCAGCGCGAGGCGGAGAGCGACGAATGGGCGGAGATCTGGAAAAAGCACTTCCGCCCCCTGCACATCGGCAGCCGCATCGTCGTGCGGCCCGTGTGGGTGGACTACACGCCCGCGGCGGGGGAGGAGGTCGTGCTGCTCGATTCGAACATGGCGTTCGGCACGGGCGAGCATGAAACGACGTCGATGTGCCTGGAACTGCTGCAAACGGTGCTCAAAGAGGGCGATACCGTCATCGACGTCGGCTGCGGCAGCGGCATTTTAGGCATCTCCGCCGTAAAACTCGGCGCGCGCTTTGCGGTGATGACGGACATCGACGGCATCGCGGTGGAGAGCGCGCAGCACAACGCGCAGCTCAACGGCGTGGCGGAGCAAACGCAGGTGGTGCTCACCGACCTGCTCGGGCAGACGGACACGAAGGGCGAGATCGTGCTGGCGAACATCACGGCGGACATCCTCTGCCGCCTGGCGCCGAGCATCCCGCAGTACCTCAAAGAGGACGGCACGCTCATTTTGAGCGGCATCATCGAACCGAAGCTGGAACAGGTCAAAGCGGCATACGGGGCGCAGGGGCTGACCTGCGAAACGCAGCTGCACCGCGGGGAGTGGTTCGCGCTGTTGTTTTCGCGGAAAAAATAGAAACGGGCATCATATGGCGACGACAAGACGGTTTTTTGTGGAGAATATCGGGCGCGAGGCCTTGCTCACGGGCGAGGCGTACGCGCATGCAAAGAACGTGCTGCGCCTGCGGGCGGGGGACGAGGTCGTCCTCTTCGACGGCAGCGGCACGGAATACAGCGCCGTCGTGGCGGCGGCGGAAAAGGGCGCGCTGCGCTGCACCGTAACGGCGGGTGCACCCTCCCAAAAGGAGTGCAAAACGCCCGTCGCCCTCTTTTGCGGCGCGCTCAAAGGGGATAAAACGGAGCTCGTCGTGCAGAAGGCGACGGAGCTGGGCGTGTGCGAGATCGGCGTGTTCGGAAGCCGCTATTGCAGCGCGTACATGAACGAAAACAAACTTGCGCGGCTGCAAAAAGTCGCGCGCGAGGCGGCGCAGCAGTGCCTGCGCGCCACGGTGCCCGCCGTGCGCTACTTCCCCTCGCTTGGGGAGGCGCTCGCCGCGGCGCAGGGGTATGAAAACAGGCTGTTCGCCTGCGAATTTGCCGAAAAGAGCGACGCGGACCTGCGCGCGCTCAAAGGCTCGTGCGCGCTCGTCGTGGGCAGCGAGGGCGGGTTCGCGCCCGAGGAGTTCGCGCAGGCGCAGGCGGCGGGCTTTGCGGGCGTCACGCTCGGCAAGCGCATCCTGCGCGCCGAAACGGCGTGCATCGCGTTCACCGCGGCGGTGATGTTCTGTTTGGGAGAGTGGCAATGAAGGCGGTCGTCTTTACGCTCGGGTGCAAGGTCAACGGGTGCGAAAGCGCCTCTCTCCTGCGCGGGCTGGAGGAGCGCGGGTACGAAGTTTCGGACGAGCTCGTGCCCGCCGACCTGTATATCCTGAACACCTGCGCCGTGACGGCGGAGGCGGAAAAAAAGAGCAGGCAGGCAGTGGCGCGCATCCGCGCCGCCGCGCCGCAGGCGCGCATCTATGTGTGCGGCTGCGCCGCCGAGCGCATGCCTTCGCAGTTTGCGGACAAGGAGGGCGTGCGCCTCGTCACGGGCACGATGCACAAGGGCGGCATCCCGGAGCTTTTGGACGAGGAGGGCGTGCGCATATCCCCCGCCGAAACGTGCTTTGAAGAGCTGCCTTCGCCCCGTTTCTTGCAGACGCGCGCCTATGTGAAGGTGCAGGACGGCTGCAACAACTTCTGTTCGTACTGCATCATCCCGTACCTGCGCGGGCGTTCGCGTTCGCGCTCGCTGGAGAGCGCGGCGGCGGAAATTTTGTCCTGCCCCGCCGAAGAAGTGGTCATCACGGGCATAGACGTATCGTCGTATCGCGACGGCGCGCGCGATCTTGCCGACCTTCTGCGCGCCGTAAAGGACGCCAAGGCGCGCATCCGCCTCGGCTCGCTGGAGACGCACGCCGTCACCGAACGGCTGCTGGCGGCGGCGAAGGAGGTGCGGGACTTTGCGCCGCACTTCCACCTTTCGCTGCAGAGCGGGTCGGACGCGGTGCTGCGGGCGATGAACCGCAAGTACACCCGCGCCGAATTTTTGCGCAAAGCCGCGCTCGTGCGCGAAGCCTTCCCGTCCGCCGCGCTCACGACGGACATCATCGTCGGGTTCCCGACGGAGACGGAGGAGGACTTCGAAGCCACCCTCGCGCTCGCGGAAGAGGCGCGCTTTTCGCAGATCCACTGCTTTGCGTACAGCAGGCGGGCGGGCACCGCCGCGGCAAAGCTGAAAGAGCTTGCGCCGCAGGTCAAAAAGGAGCGGCTCGGGCGGCTGATGGCGCTCGGCAGGCGGCTGCGGGAAGAGTACGAGGGCGCCTTCCTCGGCAAAACGCTCGAACTCGTGCCCGAGGAGGAGAAGGACGGGTATACCGAAGGGTATTCCGAAAATTACATCCGCCTGTATGTGCGCGGAAGCGTCAAAAAACGCACGCGGGTGCGTGCGCTCGAACGGTACAAGGACGGGCTGCTCTGCGCGCCCGAAGAATAAACTTTTGCGAGGTGGAACATGAAACCTGATACAAACTGCATCTTCTGCAGGATCGCGGCGGGGGAGATCCCGTCAAACAAAGTGTACGAGGACGAGCAGGTCGTCGCCTTCAAAGACCTGAACCCGCAGGCGCCCGTGCATGTGCTCGTGGTGCCCAAGGCGCATTTTGCGACCCTTGCCGAAATGGACGCGGAGGGCGCGGAGCTTGTAAAGCACGCGCTTACCGTCATTCCGCAGATCGCGGCGTCGCTGGGGCTTGCAAGCGGCTACCGCCTCATCGTCAACCAGGGCGCGGACGCGGGGCAGACGGTCATGCACCTGCACATCCATCTGCTCGGCGGAAAACCGCTCGGCGAAAAGATCGTCTAATCGTATAAAACAGAAAAAAGCAGAGCGGCGCCCTGCGGAAAACTCCGCAGGGCGCCGTTTTTGTTTTGCCGTGTTTCTTTCCCCAAAAGGCGCGCGCTTTCGCGCAAACAGGATAAATTCTGTCATGCGCGCAGGGTGTATACTTGGAAAAAAGCGTGGGGGCGTGGCGTGGCGCGCAAGATCGTGATAACATCCGGAAAGGGCGGCGTGGGGAAAACGACCGTCGCCGTCAATCTCGGGCGGTGCCTGGCGGCGCTGGGCGAGCGCACCGTCATCGCCGACACCGATTTCGGGCTGAACAATGCAGACGTGGTGTGCGGCGCGGAGGAGCGCGTCCTGTTCGGCATGACGGACGTCATCGAAGGGCGCTGCCGCGCGCGGCAGGCGCTGCTGCCGCTGGAGGACAGCGCAAACCTTTTCCTGCTCGCGGCGGGAAAAACGTACGAGCGCCCGCTCTCGCCGCAGGCGGTGCGGCTGGTGCTGGACAGCCTTGCGCCGCGCTTCGACTATATCCTCATCGATTCCCCCGCGGGAATCGAAGGCGGGTTCCACCGCGCCTGCGCCGCGGCGGACGAGGCGATCGTCGTAACGACGCCGCACATCTCCTCCCTGCGCGATGCCGATAAGGTGGTCGCCGTGCTGAAAAGCTATCGGCTCAAAAGCGTGGAGCTGGTCGTGAACATGGTGCGCGGGGACATGGTCGCGGACGGCGAGGTGCTCTCCCCGAACGAGATCGCGGGGCTTTTGAAAGTGCCCCTCCTCGGCGTGCTGCCGCAGGAGGACGGCGTGTTTTTGGGGGAGCGCAGGCGCAGTTCGGAAGGGCAGCGCGCCTTCCGCATGCTGGCGGCGAATATCGCCAAGGGCACGCGCAAACTGTACAACCCGACGGGGCGCTACCGCGGCTTTTTCGGCAGCATCCGCAGGAGCCTGAAAAAGAGCCTCTGACCCGTATCGGCGATACGTTTTCAAAAACGTTTGCATGCGCCGCCGCGCGCGGGCGATCCTGCGGGCGGCATTGTTTAAGATGACAGAGGTGATGGTTTTTCAATGATCAACTGCGTGTGGCAAAATGACACTTTTGCCTAAGCGCACCCTCGTCGGAGCAGTCGGCTGCGCTCTCGCATCGCCCCGAGGGGCAATGCTCGTATGCGCACTCCGCTCCTCCTCTTCCCAAAAATCTCACTTCGTTGCGATTTTCGGGAACCCTGTTGTCGCATACTTGCGGCTCAATTCGGAAAGAGTGAATGCGCGCAATTTTTTAATAGGGGAAGCCCTTAAAGATTGCGCGCAGAGAGAAAAACGGCGGTTAGCCCGCAGAGCGGGCGTGCCCGCCGGTTGTCTCTAAGAATCACGGAAATTTCTTTTATCTCTTTTAAAAGAAATTTCGTGAAACAAACAGAATAAAGTGCGTTCCCGTCGCCGCGAGCCAGATAAGGTTGAACGCGTAATCGATGAGCGTGAGCGCGATAAGCACGGCGGCGAACGCGTCCGCGCGGCGTTTGGCGGCCGGCGCGAAGGAACAGAGCGTTTCGCGCAGCGGTTCCCAGGCGATCGTCAGCACGAGCGCGAGCAGGATGCCCCATACGAGCGTGCGGTCCAGCGTGATGTAGCCGAACAGGTCGTTCCCTTTATACGAATAATCCCACAGGCGGATGCCGAGCAGTTTGTCGCAGAACGCGCCGACGGCAAGTTCCGCGCCCGCGGGCAGGGCGGAGGCGAACACATAGTAGAGGAGCAGCAGCCCGCCGTACGCCGCGCCGCGCGCGGCGGGGCGCAGGCGCTTTGCCCGTTCGAACAGCGGGCGGAGCGTGCCTTTGCGCGGTGACCCCAGCACCAGCCCCGCCGCCAGCAGCGAAAAGCCGTAGATGGGGCAGAGGGGAAGGGATAAAAAGCCCCTGTCCGTCAGTTTGCCCCAGCGGATGACGAAGTGCGCCGTTTCCAGCAGCCAGCCGTAAAAGGAGAACAGGAAAAACAGCAGCACATAGCCGCTGAGGACCTGATGAAATTTTTTTCTGCCGAGGCGCGGGTGCAGTTCCTGCACGGCGCGGGCGGACGGCTGCGTCATGGCGTTCTCTCCGTAAAGTATTACACAAAAGTATAGCGCAGAATTGTAAGTAAAAGATTAACGGAAAAAGAAGAGCGTGTGTAAAGCAGTATCAGTTTGCGGAAGGAGGATATTTTCATGCAGAAACTTACCGATAACGCCGTACGTGCGCGCGAGCTCCTTACGCGCGAAAACGCGCCGCTGCCGCCCGCCTGCGCGCGCGTGCTCACCGCCGACCTTGCGCGCGTGCTCGGCGAGTACTTTTCTCTCACCGCGCCGCCCGAGGTGAGCATCGAACGGGGAACGGAGCTTCGCATCACCGTCCGCGCCAGGGCGGCGCATGCAAAGCCCTTCGGCGTGCTATGAAAGCAGGGTATTTCAACTTCCGATATTTTGAATGGGTTTCAAATAAAAACACAATATATTGTATTTTCCCGTCGAACTGTTGCAAAAGCGACAGTTTTTTTTATCGGGCGTGGTATAATAAATAGCATAGCGCAAAACGCGGAAGAAGGGAGGATACGAACCGTGCAGGTCATCAAGAGAGACGGGGCGGTTGCCGAATACGACAGGGCGAAGATCGCGATCGCGATCGGCAAAGCGAATGCCGAAGTGGAAGCGCAGGAGCGTGCGTCGGGCAAGGAGATCGAGGCGATCCTCGAACACATCGAAGCCAAAAAGAAAAAGCGCATGCTCGTCGAGGACATTCAGGACATCATCGAAGAGAAGCTGATGGAGCAGGGGCACTATACCCTCGCCAAAACGTACATCATCTATCGGTATAACCGCGCGCTCGTGCGCAAGGCGAACACGACGGACGAGGCGATCCTGAGCCTCATCTCCAACGCGAACAAAGACGTGATGGAGGAGAACTCCAACAAGAACGCGCTCGCCGCGGCGACCCAGCGCGACCTCATCGCGGGCGAAGTGTCGAAGGACCTCACCAAGCGTATCCTGCTGCCCGAAAAGATCAGCAAGGCGCACGAAGAGGGCGTGCTGCACTTCCACGACGCGGATTACTTCATCCAGCCCATCTTCAACTGCTGCCTCATCAACATCGGCGACATGCTCGACAACGGCACCGTCATGAACGGCAAGCTCATCGAAAGCCCGAAGAGTTTCCAGGTCGCCTGCACCGTCGTCACGCAGATCATTGCGGCGGTCGCCTGCTCGCAGTACGGCGGGCAGTCGGTGGACATCCGCCACCTCGGCAAGTACCTCCGCAAGAGCCGCGTGAAGTTTGAAAAGCACTTCCGCGAGACCTGCCCCGAACTTTCGGACGAGGAAGTGAAAAAGCTGGTCGACGACCGCATCCGGGACGAGCTGAAAAGCGGCGTGCAGACCATTCAGTACCAGATCAACACGCTGATGACGACCAACGGGCAGAGCCCGTTCGTCACCCTCTTTCTGTACCTCGACAAGGACGACGAGTACCTCGAAGAGAACGCGCAGATTATCATGGAGATCCTGCGCCAGCGCTACGAGGGCATCAAGAACGAGAAGGGCGTGTACGTCACCCCCGCGTTCCCCAAACTCGTGTACGTGCTGGACGAGATCAACTGCCTCAAAGGCGGCAGGTACGATTATATCACGAAGTTCGCCGTCAAGTGCTCGGCAAAGCGGCTGTACCCCGACTACATCTCCGCAAAGAAGATGCGCGAAGTGTACGAGGGCAACGTGTTCAGCCCCATGGGCTGCCGCTCCTTCCTCTCGCCGTGGAAGGACGAGAACGGGAATTACAAATTCGAAGGCAGGTTCAACCAGGGCGTCGTGTCCATCAACCTGCCGCAGATCGGGCTGATCGCCAAGGGCGACGAAAAGAAGTTCTGGGAGCTGTTCGACGAGCGGCTGGAATTGTGCCGCGAGGCGCTCATGTGCCGCCACCGCGCGCTTCTGGGCACCAAGTCGGACGTGTCGCCCATCCACTGGCAGTACGGCGCGATCGCGCGGCTGGATAAGGGCGAGGCGATCGACAAACTGCTGTTCAACGGCTATTCCACCCTGTCGCTCGGGTACATCGGGCTGTACGAGGTGACCAAGCTGATGACGGGCGTGCCGCAGACCGACCCGAAGGGCGAAGAGTTTGCGACGCGCGTCATGCAGCACATGCGCGGCGCGACGGATCGCTGGAAGAAGGAGACGGGGCTCGGGTTCGCGCTGTACGGCACGCCGGCGGAGTCGCTGTGCTACCGCTTCGCGCGCATCGACAAGGAGAAGTTCGGCACCGTCGAAGACGTGACGGACAAGGGCTATTACACCAACTCGTACCATGTGGACGTGCGCGAGCACATCGACGCGTTCTCCAAATTCTCCTTCGAGGCGCAGTTCCAGAAGATCTCTTCGGGCGGGTGCATCTCGTACGTCGAGATCCCGAACATGCAGAACAACCTCGAGGCGATGGAGGAGGTCGTCAAGTTCATCTACGACAACATCCAGTACGCGGAATTCAACACCAAGAGCGACTACTGCCATGTGTGCGGCTGGGACGGGGAGATCATCATCAACGACGACAACGAGTGGGAATGCCCCAACTGCCACAACAAAGACCACAAAAAGATGAACGTGACCCGCCGTACCTGCGGGTACCTGGGCGAAAACTTCTGGAACCTGGGCAAGACCAAGGAGATCAAGGCGAGGGTGCTGCATTTGTAAAACTGTTCACGAAATTTTTTCCGAGCTGACGGAAAAAATTTCCGTGAGTTGAGGGCGACACCGCCGCTCTCCTAAATTCGAGACGGCGGTTTCTCCCTCGCCGCGGCATCTTTTAGGGCACACCATTATAGAAATGCCGCGGCTTCACCCTCTTCCATTACACCGCCCATGCGGTGTAATGGGCAAAAGCAAAAAGTGTAATTTTTGCTTTTGCGAGTGTTTATTAGAAATCACGGCGTTTCGCAGCACCTTTGTGCGAGAAACGCGTGAAGGTATTTTTGCATGAACGTAGCCAACATTAAAAAATACGACGTCGCCAACGGCGTGGGCGTGCGCGTTTCGCTGTTCGTCAGCGGCTGCACGCATCGCTGCAAGGGCTGTTTCAACGCCGAGGCGTGGGATTTTCACTACGGCACGCCGTACACCTAGGCAACCGAAGCGGAAATTTTAGAGGCGCTCGACAAAAGCTATATCGCGGGGCTGTCCCTTCTGGGCGGCGAACCGTTCGAACCGTGCAACCAGCGCGAACTGCTGCCGCTTCTGCGCAAGGTGCGCGAACGGTTCCCGCAAAAGACGGTCTGGTGCTATACGGGGTACCTGTACGATACCGAGCTGCAGGCGGGCGGGCGCGCGCACTGCGAGGCGACGGACGAGCTGCTGTCCATGATCGACATTTTAGTGGACGGCGAGTTCGTGGAGGAGAAGAAAGATTTGAAACTGCGTTTCCGCGGCTCCTCCAACCAGCGCATCCTCGATCTTGCCGCCATGCGCGCCGCGGGCGGCGGAGCGCTGCTCTTCTGGGAGGGCATGGAGCGCCCCGCGCGATGACGGAAAAACTTGCGGGCCCGTTCCCGTGTAAAAAATAAAAGGGGGAAACCTGATTTGCTGAACAAAGTTACCGTAAAGATAAAAAAACTCTTTCCCGAAGCGAAGCTGCCCGTCTACGGCAGCGCGCAGGCGGCGGGCGCGGATCTGTATGCGCTTTCCGACCACAATATCCGCATCGGGCCGAACGAAACGGCGATCGTGCATACGGGGCTTGCCGCCGAGATCCCCGAAGGCTTTGTCGGGCTGATCTATGCGCGCAGCGGGCTGGCGACCAAAAAGGGGCTGGCGCCCGCCAACAAAGTGGGCGTGATCGATTCCGATTACCGCGGCGAGATCCGCGTGGCGCTGCACAACGATTCCAAGTATGAACAGTGCATTGAACCGTACGACCGCATCGCGCAGCTCGTGATCGCGCCGTACGTGTTCGCCGATTTTGAAGAATCGGACGAGCTGAACGACACCGACCGCGGCGTCGGCGGGTTCGGTTCGACGGGCAAATAAAAAAATTGCGCAAACGGCTTGCAAAATCCGTAAAATGCGCTATAATAATAGTAACGAAACGCGGAGGGTTCAAAAAATGGCAAAATACGTTTGCAGCGTCTGCGGCTACGAGTATGACGAAGCGGCCGGCGATCCCGATAACGGCATCGCCCCCGGCACCAAGTGGGAAGATATCCCCGACGATTTCACATGCCCGCTCTGCGGCGTGGGGAAAGACCTGTTTGAAGAAGCAGAATGAATGCCGAAAGGCTTTTCGGGCAGCACGCGGCGCCGCAGGTTTGCGGCGCCGCGCGTTTGCCCTTTGATTCCCTGAAAGTAAGGAGAAGCGCATGAAAAACAATACGACGCCGCAGCTGATCGAAAACAAGACCTTCCCGCAGGAGCGCGCGCTGTACCATCTGCAGGACGCGCTCGTGCGCGCCTGCCGTTTTGAAGGGGAGGAGGACGGCGAGTCCGCCTTCAAAGAGGGGCGCCGTCTGCAGGTCGAAAACTGTTATTTTGCCCTGCGCTATCCGCTGTGGCACGTACACGGGCTGCGCCTTTCCGCCAGCGAAATGACGGAAAGCTGCCGCGCCGCGCTGTGGTACGATTCGGACGTGACGATCGAGGACTGCGCGATGAACGGCATCAAGGCGCTGCGCGAGTGCGAAAACGTGACACTGCGCCGTGTAGAGGCGCATTCTCCCGAATTCGGCTGGAATACGAGGCGGGTGCGCGTCGAGGAGAGCGAACTTGCGGGCGACTATATGTTTTTCGGTGCGCGCGGGCTGGAGCTGACCGATGTGGAGCAAAGCGGGAAGTATTCGTTCCAATATGTGCGGAACTTACGCGCCGCGCATTGCAAGTTCGATACGAAAGACGCCTTCTGGCACTCCAAAAACGTGACCGTGACGGACAGCGTCGTCAAGGGCGAATACCTCGGCTGGTATGCCGAAAACCTGACTTTTATCCGCTGCCGCATCATCGGCACGCAGCCGCTTTGTTACTGCAAAAACCTGCGGCTGATCGATTGCACGACGGAGGGATGCGACCTTGCTTTCGAATACAGCACCGTGCATGCGGAGATCCGCGGCGAAGTGCTCTCCGTCAAAAACCCGCGCGGCGGAAAGATCGTCGCCGACGGGTTCGGCGAGGTCATCGAAGGGGATAACGTGTATCCCGTAAAGGCGAAGCTGATCGCGAGAGGGAAACAGAGGGTACATACGGCAAGACGCCCATAGAATGAGCGAACATGCGAATACCGCAGCGCAAAAAGAGCGATCATGCAAATACCGCCCCGCGCCCGCCGAAACGGCGGGCGCGGGGCGGCTCTGCTTATGTTGCAAGTAAGACTGCTTTTTCGGGAAGATATGAGAGGCAAGACAAAATTTCTTTCTAAAACATTGTCTTTTCATGAAAATTATGCTATACTCTAATTGCGCTATAATTGAATCACCATACAATAGGTTGCATCGGCATAGGTGTACCCTTTATTTCCTATTGTATGGGAATTATAGCGCAATCAATTAAGGGATACATTCTCTGCGGGCGTTCCCTTAATTGGGGGCGCTTTTATTTTTTGAAATATTTGCGCTGTTATTGCAAAATCTGCCCGCTTGTATTATACTGTGATTGCGACACAATTTCATAGTATCGATATACGGATACGAACGGGCATTTCGTATCTCCATTTTCCGTATATCGAGGAAATTGTGTCGCAACAATTGGAGATACAGGTGCAGGGCGTGTCTTCGGTTGAAGGCACGCTTTTTAGTCTCCAGAAAAGTATTGAGAGGTGGATATGAAAAGAAAACTTTTATTGGTAGTGGCAGTAATTTTGGTAACCTTATCGTGTGTGATTGCTCTGACCGCGTGCGATTTTTTCGGTCATCAACATTACATGCGTCATGTTGATGCCGTCGCTGCCACTTGCATCAAAGATGGGAACGCGGAATATTGGATTTGTTCAACATGCGGCAAATATTTTTCTGATGCAGAAGGCGAGGAAGAGATTGCTGATTTGAACTCCACAGTTATTCCTGCGATTGGACATACTTTTTCTTCGGAATTGACCAGTGATGCAGCATATCATTTTTATAAATGTACAAAGTGCGATGAAAAAACAGGTATAGAGCATCACCTGTTTTCTAACGGTGTTTGTACTACATGCGATGCCGGACTTATCCCGAGTCAAGATTTTAGATATGAACTGAACACAGATAACAACTCTTATTCGGTTGTCGGCTGCTATTCCGATGATGAGGATATTATTATCCCTGCTGAATATAACGGACTACCTGTAACAGGGATTGAAGAGGAGGCGTTTCAATACAGGTATCAGCTGAAAAGTATTTCTATCCCGTACAGTGTTAGGGATATAAAAGGTAGTGCGCTTGCCGTCTGGGATAGAGCAATAGAAATATACGTGGATACGGCTAATGAAAATTACAGCAGTTTAGATGGAGTTTTATATAATAAAGATAAAACTGTTTTGGTTTCTTACGGTTTGGCGGAAGCAAATTTTACTATCCCCGACAGCGTTGTGCATATAGGAGATTATGCATTCTCTGGTTGCAACGGACTGACGAGTGTGACCATCAGCAGTAGCGTGCAGAGTATCGGATTGAGGGCATTTTATAATTGCAACGGATTGGTAGAGGTAACAATTCCGGACAGCGTTACAAATATCGGAGAGTATGCGTTTAACAGGTGCGTTTCCTTGCGGAGTATTGCTTTCCCTGATTGCATTACAAGCATTGGATATGCGACATTTAGTTATTGTACGTCTTTGGAGAGCGTGGTCATACCTCATAGCGTAATGAGCATAGATGACGGCGCGTTTTATGAATGTAGTTCACTTAAAAGCGTGACAATGCCTGACAGCATTACAAGTATCGGTCTTGATGCGTTTGCAAAATGCGAGCAGCTGAAAAGCGTATATATATCGGATATTACCTCTTGGTTTAATATAGATTTTGAAGAGTTTTGGAGTGTTGCCGCCTCGAATCCTTTGAGCAACGGGGCTGATTTATACTTGAATGGCAGAGTCGTTACAGTCCTTGACTTTCCGAGTCAAGTGACCGAAATCAAAAGTTTTTCGTTTTACGGATGTAATTCTATTATGAGCGTGGTAATACCTGACAGGGTGGATACGATTGGACAGGCAGCTTTCGCTCGATGTGAGTCGCTTACAAATGTAAAAATAGGAAAGGGCGTTCAGAATTTGGAAGGTGACCTATTCAACGGTTGCATTTCACTTGAAAGCGTAATTATTCCGGACAGCGTAACGAGTATCGGATTTAGGGCGTTCTCTGGTTGCATCGGACTGACGAGTGTGTCTATGCCAAACAGCGTGCAGAGTATTGGGCAATCTGCCTTCTCTAATTGTAGTGGACTAACAAGCTTGACCATTCCAAACGGTGTGCAGAGTATCGAAGTGGGGGCATTTTCTGGTTGCAGTGGACTGGCAAGCTTGACCATCGGCAGTGGTGTGAAGAGTATCGGCGAGAGTGTATTCTCCGGTTGCAGCGGACTGACAAGCTTGACCATTCCGGACGGAGTGGCGAGTATCGAAAGGATGGCATTCAATAATTGCAGCGGGTTAACAAGCGTGACCATTCCAGACAGCATGTGGCGTATTGAAGAGTGGGCATTCGATGGTTGCACATCCCTTACAAGCGTGTATATAAGCGATATTGCGGCTTGGTGCGGAATAATGTTTAGTAATGATAGTTCTAATCCACTTTATTACGCAGAGAATCTGTATCTTGACGGAGATAAAATAACGGAGCTTACTATTCCAGACAACATTATGCATATAAGCGATTATGTATTCTCCGGCTACAGCGGACTGACGAGCGTGGCTATCGGCAGTGGCGTGGAGAGTATCGGGAATTATGCGTTCTCCAATTGTAGCGGACTGACGAGTGTGACCATTCCAAACGACGTGCAGAGTATCGAAGTAGGAGCATTCTCTGATTGCAGCGGGCTGACAAATGTGACTATCGGTAGTGGCGTGGAGAGTATCGGGAATTATGCGTTCTTTAATTGTAGCGGACTGACGAGCGTGACTATTGGCAGTAACGTGCGGAGTATCGGAGAGAGTGCATTTGAAGATTGTAGTGGACTGACAAGCGTGATTATTCCGAACGGAGTGGCGAGTATCGAAAGGATGGCATTCTATAATTGCAGCGAGTTGACAAATATCACGGTTTCGGACAGCGTAACGAGTATTGGGGATAATGCCTTCTATAATACAGGAGTTTATAACACTTCTTCCAATTGGGAGAATGGAGTATTGTACATCGGGCGGCATCTGATTGAGGCAAACACAACGTTGTCCGGAGTATATGAAATCAAGGCGGGGACGCTTACGATTGCAAATTCTGCATTCTATAATTGCAGCGGGTTGACAAGCGTGACCATTCCGGACAACGTGTTGAGTATCGGAAATCAAGTCTTCGATGGATGCAGTGGGCTGATAAGCATTACGATTCCCGACGGCGTGACGTGCATCAGAGTGGCGACATTCTTAGATTGCAGTTCGCTTACGAGTGTCACCATTCCCGACAGCGTGACGAGTATTGAGTCATCTGCGTTCTCTAGTTGCAGTGGGTTGACAAGCATCTTCTATGGCGGCACTGCGGAAGATTGGTTTGCAATTAGTGTCGTCTATCCCGATAACATACCACTTGCATTGGCCACAATATACTATTACAGCACTGAGCTGACCGAAGAACAGAAAGCAGATAGCAATAGCTACTGGCACTATGTAGACGGTGTTCCCACGGTTTGGGAGAAGGGAACAATTTGACAAAACGACAAACAGAGCCGCCCTGCGTTGCGGGGCGGCTCTGCTCATGCTGTAAAAAGTTTATAAAACATAATTTATCTTCATTTTATTGCAAGATATTCTGCTTGAAAGGGGGAGGCGCGAAGCACTTTTGCGGAGCGGAACCCGCTCTGCATAAAAAGGCGCAGATCGGCTGCGGGCGGCAGGGGAAAGAACTCCCTGCCGCGGCGGGAGAGGTGCGCTTCCGCCTCTTCGGGGCTTTTTCCCTGCCCGATCTGAAAGGCGCGCCATTCCTCCTTTTGCCGCGCCAGCTCCTCTTCGCGTTCGGGCGCAACGTTGTGCAGGGCGATGAGAACGCCGCCTTGCGCCAGCGCCGCGCAGCAGCGGCGGAGGATGCGCAGCCGTTCCTCTTCCCGAAAGTAGTGCAGGACGAGCATGGCGGTGAGAACGTCGAACTGTCCGTCTGCGGGAAGTTCCGCCGCCGAAAGGGGCAGAAATTGCGCGCAGGGGAAGGGGAACCGCTCTTTTGCGGCGGCAAGCATCTGCGGAGAAGGGTCGAGGAAGACAAATGTTTCGAGCGGAACGGAGCCGAAAGCGGCTTCCGCCATCCGCCCCGTGCCGCAGCCTATATCCAGCCAGCGGACAGGCTTTTTGAACCGCCCCTGCACGGCGGCGGCAGCCTGTGCAAAATATGCATCGTAAAACGGCACCGTCTGACGGATCTTTTTGTCGTAGTCCGCCGCGGAAAAGGCAGGTGTGTGCATGTGCGCCTCCGTTCTTTGTTGGGGAAATTGTACCATGCCGCCGCACGCCTGTCAATACTGCGGCGCGGAACGGGCATGATTTTTGCCGTGCCTGCCCTGCGTGCGCCCGTGCCGCGGCAAGGAACGGAAAAAATTTTAATTTTTTTGATTTTCGGGGGCGAAAACGATTGAAAAAATTTTGTGTTTCGGCTATACTGTTATAGCATCAAACGAGCAGAGCCGAGCCTGCCGCATTTCTTCGGAGATGCCGCGCAGGCGCAAGCCCTGATCATCTCCAAAATTGAATAGGAACCATACTTATATGGGGATGTAGCTCACCCGGTAGAGCGGTACGTTCGCAACGTACAGGTAGTCAGTTCGAGTCTGATCATCTCCACCAAACGGGAACTATCCGAACACCACTATTACAGAACAGTGGGTTCG
>ERZ1643247.1605-NODE-1605-length-20162-cov-11.313871_pt1 | contig 20162 bp, 15 predicted proteins | sample MGYA00579264_ERZ1643247 | MGnify/ENA primary metagenome ERZ1643247 (study PRJEB29033, sample SAMEA4952262) | chicken gut metagenome | biome: Broiler Chicken; feature: Gastrointestinal Tract; material: Caecum | place: Ireland | collected 2018 | study: Broiler... | reverse complement strand
GTCGTCATCGGCGGCGGCGTGGTGGGCAGCGCCATCGCCCGGGAGCTGTCCCGCTGGCGGCTGCGCATCGCGGTGCTGGAGAAGGAGAGCGACGTATGCACCCAGACCAGCGGCCGCAACACCGGCATGCTCCACGCCGGCTTTCTCTACAAGACCGGCTCCCTCAAGGCCATCTGCGCCGTGGAGGGCAACCAGGAGTTCGACGCCGTGGCCCAGGAGCTGGACGTGCCCTTTAAGCGCACCGGCAAGCTCATCGTGGGCTTCACCGACGAGCACCGGCAGCGGCTGGAGCACTTCATGGCCCGGGGCGAGGCCAACGGCGTGAAGGGCCTGGAGCTCATCGACCGCAAGCGGATGGATGAGCTGGAGCCCAGCGCCGGCGGCAACTTCGCCATGTGGTGCCCCGCCAGCGGCATCCTGGATCCCTTTGCCTACACCATCGCCCTGGCGGAGAACGCCGTGCGCAACGGCGTGGACTATTTCCTCAACTGCGCCTTCCTCGGGGAGGAGCGCCAGGCGGACGGCACCCACCTGCTCCGCACGGAGAAGGGGGACTTCCGCACCCGGTGGGTGGTCAACAGCGCGGGGCTTCACTCCGCCGAGGTCAGCGCCCGGCTGGGCATCCCCGGCTACGTGATCAAGCCCGTGAAGGGCGAGTACTTCGTGCTGGATAAGCTGGCCGGGCAGTTTGCCAGAATCCCCGTCTACCCCGCCCCCAACCCGGACAACACCTTCGACACCCACGCCACCCCCACGGTGGACGGCAACGTGCTCATCGGCCCGGACAGCCAGCTGGCCCGGGACGGCCAGGACTACGAGTCCACCCAGGCCGCCATGGACGGCCTGATCGAGAGCGGCTCCCGCATGTTCCAGCATATGGACAAGAGCTATTTCATCCGCAACTTCGCCGGCATCCGGCCCAAGCGGGTCGACCCGGCCACCGGGGCGGTGCTGGACTTCGTGCTGGAGACCCGGGACGAGGCCCCCGGCGTGGTGAACCTGGTGGGCATCGAGTCCCCCGGCCTCACCAGCGCCCTGCCCCTGGCCCGCCGGGCCGTGGCCCTGATCAGGGCTAAGGAGGAGCTGGTTCCCAATCCCGGCTTCGACCCCCGCCGCAAGGGCATCCGCCGCTTCATCGACATGAGCGACGGGGAGCGGGAGGCCGCCATCGCGGCCAACCCAGACTACGGCGAGATCTTCTGCCGCTGCGAGCAGGTGACAAAAGCCGAGATTCTCCAGGCCATCCACAACCCCCTGGGCGTCCACACCGTCAACGGCGTGAAGGTGCGCACCCGGGCCACCATGGGCCGGTGCCAGGGGGGCTACTGCGAGACCCGCATCACCGAGGCCCTCCATCAGGAGCTGGGCCTGGACTATAAGGACATCCAGCTGGGGCCCGCCGGGTCCTGGATGTTCACCGGCGCGGTGAAGGGAGGCGGCGAGGCATGAACCTGGAACACCATCAGGCCGTGATCATCGGCGGCGGCCCCGCCGGCCTGGCGGCCGCCATCCGCCTGCGGGAGAAGGGCGTGGAGGACGTGGTGGTGCTGGAGCGGGAGGGCCAGACCGGCGGCATCCTCCGCCAGTGCATCCACGACGGCTTCGGCCTCACCCGCTTCGGCGAGAGCCTGTCCGGCCCCGAGTACGCCCAGCGGTTCGTGGACGAGGCCCAGGCCCTGGGCATCCCCTACCTCACCGACACCACCGTCCTCAGGCTGGACGGGAACCGGACGGTCACCGCCTCCGGCCCCGCGGGCCTGCGGCACATCCGGGGGGACGCGGTGCTCCTCACCATGGGCTGCCGGGAGCGCACCCGGGGAGCCCTTGCCATCCCGGGCAGCCGGCCGGCGGGCATCTGGACTGCCGGCGTGGCCCAGGAGTACATCAACCTGCGCAACCGGATGGTGGGCCGGGAGGTGGTCATCCTGGGCAGCGGCGACATCGGCATGATCATGGCCCGCCGCCTCACCCTGGAGGGGGCCCATGTAAAGGGCGTGTACGAGGTGCAGCCCTACCCCAGCGGCCTGCCCCGCAACATCGAACAGTGCCTCAACGACTACAGCATCCCCCTGCACCTCAGCCACACCGTCACCGACATCCACGGCCGGGCGCGGCTGGAGGGGGTCACCATCTCCCGGGTGGATGAGCACTTCCACCCCATCCCCGGCACGGAGGAGCGGGTGGACTGCGACACCCTGATCCTCTCGGTGGGCCTGATCCCCGCCGGGGACATCGCCAACGGCTCCGGCCTGGCGGTGGACGGCCGCACCAGGGGCGCCTTTGTGGATGAGCACTACCAGACCAGCATACCCGGCGTGTTCGCCGCGGGCAACGTGCTCCACGTCCACGATCTGGTGGACTTCGTCTCCCTGGAGGCGGAGGCCCTGGCCGACGCGGCGGCGGAGTACCTGCGCAACGGTGCCCTGCCCCCCTGCCCCCTGGCGGTGCGCGCCGGGGACAACGTGGGCCACGTGCTGCCCCAGCATATCAGCGGCACCCGGGACTTCACCCTCTCCCTGCGGGTGAGCCGGCCGCTGAAAAAGGCCACCCTGACGGTGCGCCAGAACGGCCGGGAGGTGCTGCGGCGGGTGCTGCCCAAGGCCCTGCCCGCCGAGATGCTCCAGCTGTCCGTCAAGGCGGAGCGGCTGGACACGTCCGGCGATCTGGAGGTGAGCGTATCGTGACACGAACCTTTACCTGCATCGTCTGCCCCAACGGCTGTGAGATCACCGCCGAATACGAGGGCGCCCGGGTGGGCGCCATCACCGGGGCCGCCTGCCCCAAGGGGGAGGACTACGTCCGCCAGGAGCTCACCGACCCCCGGCGCACCATTGCCACCAGCGTCCCCGTGGACGGGGGCGAGCTGCCCCTGGTCAGCGTGCGCCTCAACCGCCCCATCCCCAAGAAGGACATCTTCCGGGTGATGGAGGCCGTCAATGCCGTCCGGCTCCAGGCCCCCGTCTCCATCGGCCAGGTGGTTCTGGCCGACGTGTGCGGCCTGGGCGCCGACGTAATCGTCACCAAAAATGTGCCCCGCGCCTGACGCGGGAACGTTTGGATAGTCCCAATCAAACTTTTTATGGTATACTGTTAAGGAGGAATTTCTTATGAAAATCGGACTCATCGGCCTCGGCATTATGGGCAAGCCCATGGCGAAGAACCTGCTCAAGGCGGGCTATGATCTGACTGTCAGCGATCTGAACAAGGCCGCCGTGGACGAGGTGGTGGCCGCCGGCGCCAAGGCCGCCACCAACGCGGCCATCGGCGAGACCTGCGACGTGGTGCTCACCATGGTGCCCAACAGCCCCCAGGTGAAGGCCGTCATGCTGGGCGAGGACGGCGTGGCCGCCCACATGAAGCCCGGCAGCGTGTTCATCGACATGAGCTCCATCAACCCCGTGGCCTCCAAGGAGATCGCCGCCGAGCTGGCCAAGAAGGGCATCGAGATGCTGGACGCCCCCGTGTCCGGCGGCGAGCCCAAGGCCATCGACGGCACCCTGTCCTTCATGGTGGGCGGCAAGCAGGAGGTCTTTGACAAGTACAAGGATCTGCTGGGCGCCATGGGCGCCTCCGTGGTGCGCTGCGGCGACGTGGGCGCCGGCAACACCACCAAGCTGGCCAACCAGATCATCGTGGCCTGCAACATCCAGGCCCTGTCCGAGGCCCTGACTCTGGCCAAGATGGCGGGCGTGGACCCCGAGCTGGTCTTCCAGGCCATCAAGGGCGGCCTGGCCGGCTCCACCGTCATGAACGCCAAGGCCCCCATGATGATCGAGGGCAACGACAAGCCCGGCTTCAAGATCGACCTGCACATCAAGGATCTGAACAACGCCCTGGACTGCGCCCACACCGTGGGCTCCCCCCTGCCCATGACCGCCGCGGTGCAGGAGATCTTCCAGTGGCTGCACAACAACGGCTGCGGCCAGGACGACCACAGCTCCATCATCAAGTACTACAAGAAGCTCACCGGCATCGAGTCCCTGTGAGGCCCGCTGACAAGAGGTGACTTTGCCATGAATACGGATTTTATCAAGGGCGTTGTGGTGCCCATACTCACCCCCATTGACGCCGACGAGCGCATCGACGAGGCCAGGCTCCGCGCCCAGGTGGACTACGTCATCGACGGCGGCGTTTCCGGCATCCTGGCCTTCGGCAGCAACGGCGAGTTCTACATGGTGGAGGAGGACGAGATGGAGCGGGGCCTGAAGCTCATGGTGGATCAGGCCGCGGGCCGTGTCCCCGTCTACTTCGGCATCGGCGCCATCAGCACCAGGAAGTGCTGCCGCCTGGCCCAAATGGCGGCGGCCAACGGGGCCGCGGGCATCAGCGTGCTCCAGCCCATGTTCCTCAAGCCCACCTATGCCGAGCTGCTGCGCCACTTCAAGACCATCGCCGAGAGCGTGCCCGGCGTGCCCATGCTGCTCTACAACAACCCCGGCCGGGTGGGGTACACCCTCACCGCCGACCTGGTGGATGAGCTGGCCCACACGGTGGACAACATCGTGGGCATGAAGGACACCAGCGGCGACATCACCCTCACCTCCGAGTTCATCCGCCGTACCCGGGACGTGGACTTCAAGGTGTTCGGCGGCAAGGATACCCTGCTCTATGCCAGCCTGTGCCACGGCGCCGTGGGCGGCGTGTGCACCGCGGCCAACTTCATGCCCGAGCTGATCACCGACGTGTACAACAAGTTCGCGGCCGGGGATCTCAAGGGCAGCCTGGAGGCCCAGTTCAAGCTCAACCCGGTGCGCCTGTCCATGGACGCGGCCAGCTTCCCTGTGGCCGCCAAGGACATGGCCAACCTGCGGGGCCGGGACGTGGGCGAGCCCTATCTGCCCAGCCTCCCCACCCCGGAGGGGGCGGCCAGGGAGGGCTTCCGCCGCACCATGGCGGCCGCCGGCCTGATTTAACCCCATCCGTGGGGCTGTGTGGGAGGATAGCATGAAACTCAGACAAGACTGTGAGGAGATTGTCCGCCGGGCCATTGCCGCCGTCCAGCCGGACGCGGCGGTGCGCCGGGCCCTGGAGGGGAAGTCATTCCCCGCCGGCCGGCTGGTGCTGGTGGCGGCTGGCAAGGCGGCCTGGTCTATGGCCCGCGCCGCCCACGACTGCGTGGGGGAGCGGCTGGACGGCGGCATCGTCATCACCAAGCACGGCCACGCCCAGGGGCCCATCGGCTCCCTGCTCATCCGGGAGGCGGGCCACCCCGTCCCCGACCACGACACCTTCTCCGCCACCGAGGAGGCCCTGGCCCTCACCAGCGGCCTGACGGAGGCGGACACGGTGCTCTTCCTGCTCTCCGGCGGCGGCTCGGCCCTGTTTGAGGCCCCCCTGGTGCCCCCAGCGGAGCTCCAGGACATCACCCGGCAGCTGCTCTCCTGCGGGGCGGACATCGTGGAGATGAACACCATCCGCAAGCGGCTCTCCGCCGTCAAGGGCGGCCGCTTTGCCCGGCACTGCGCCCCGGCGAAGGTGTTCTCCATCGTCCTGTCCGACATCATCGGCGACCCCCTGGACATGATCGCCTCCGGCCCGGCCTATCCCGACTCGTCCACCTGTGACGACGCCCGGGCCATCGCCGCCAAGCACGGCCTGCACCTCTCCCAGGCGGCGGCGCGCTGCCTGGAGGAGGAGACCCCCAAGGCGCTGGACAACGTGGACACCGTGATCACCGGCAGCGTGCGGGAGCTGTGCGCCGCCGCCGCCGGGGCCTGCCGGGAGCTGGGGTATGAGCCGGTGGTGCTCACCGACAGCCTGGACTGCGAGGCACGGGAGGCCGGGGCCTTCCTGGCCGCCATCGCCCGCAGCCACCAGGATACCGGCCGCTCCCTGGCCTTCCTGGCCGGAGGGGAGACGGTGGTGCACCTGACCGGCACCGGCCTGGGCGGGCGCAATCAGGAGCTGGCCCTGTCCGCCGCGGCGGGCATCGCCGGCCTGGCGGACACCGCCGTGTTTTCCGTGGGCAGCGACGGCACCGACGGCCCCACCGACGCCGCCGGCGGCTTCGTCACCGGCCAGACCCGGGACGCGCTGGCCGGGCAGGGCGTGCGCATCTTCGACGTTTTGAAGGACAACGACGCCTACCACGCCCTGGAGGCGTGCGGCGGCCTGCTGCGCACCGGCGCCACCGGAACCAATGTGAACGACGTGGCGGTTCTTCTGATCCGCCGCTGACCTTCTTCCCAACCCTTTCCCAGCGCCCCCGACCCCAGCCGGAGCCGGGGGCGCACCCTTTTGACGGCCAAGGAGTGAACCGGACATGGACGTGAAACAGATGCTCTATATGGTGACCATCGCCCAGGAGGGCGGCATCAGCAAGGCCGCCGCCAAGCTGTTCATCACCCAGTCCGCCCTGGATCAGCAGCTGCTCAAGCTGGAGCACGAGCTGGGCACCCCCCTGTTCTACCGCTCCCGCAGCAGCTTTTCCCTCACCGAGGCGGGCCGGGTGTACGTGGACTACGCCCAGCGGATGCTGGAGCTGAAAAACGAGGCCTACCGCATCATCCACGATCTGGCCGGCCAGCGGCGGGGCACCCTCACCCTGGCCTTCGCGCCGGAGCGGGGGATGGAGATGTTCATGGACGTGTACCCCCGCTTTTACCGGGACTACCCCCAGGTGAAGGTGGTGCCCCGGGAGATGGGAGTGCGCCGGCAGCTGGAGCTGCTGGGCGGGGACGGGCTGGATCTGGGCTTCATCTCCAAGAAGGACGGGCCCCTGCCCGGCATCGACCAGGTGACCCTGTGCCAGGAGGAGTTCCTCCTCATCACCCCGCCGGATCACCCCCTGGCCGCCCGGGCCGCCCCGCCGGGGGAACCGCTGACGGTGCTGGACGTGTCCTGCCTGCGGGAGCTGACCTTCTGCCTGATCTACCGCCAGTCCACCCAGCGGGAGGTCATCGACCCCCTCTTTGACGCGGCGGGGTGCAAGGCCAACCTGTTCCTGGAGACCGGCAGCAACCGGGCCAACATCTCCATGGTGCGCCGGGGCCTGAGCTGCTCCATCCTGCCCGCCCACTACGTCCGGGGGGTGGAGGACGTGGCCCGCTTCCGCCTGTCCGCCCACCCCACCTGGACGGTGACCGCCTGCAGCCGCCGGGGCCGCTACCTGTCCCAGGCCGCCCGGCACTTCATCCGCCTGGCGGGGGAATACTTTCAGTCCGCCGGGGCCGCCCCCGGGGAAAAGGAGCTGAGCCAATGAGCACCATCTATGAGATCTTCGGCCGCGACGCCCACGCCATGACCATCGCCCTGATGGAGCGGGCGGAGGTGGCCGCCGCCATCCCCGCCGGGGCGTCCGTGGCCCTCAAGCCCAACCTGGTGGTGGCCGGCCGCCCGGAGGACGGCGCCACCACCCACGCCGGCGTCCTCTCCGGCGCCATCGAGTACCTGCGGGAGCACGGGGTGCGGGACATCTCCATCATCGAGGGCTCCTGGGTGGGGGACAGCACCGGCCGGGCCTTCCGTACCGCCGGGTACGACGCGGTGGGGCGGAAATACAACGTGCCCCTGTACGACCTCAAGGGGGACAAAACCCGCCGGGTGGACACCCCCCTGCGGCCCATGGACATCTGCTGCCGGGCCCTGGACGCGGGGTACCTCATCAACCTGCCGGTGCTCAAGGGCCACTGCCAGACCCGCATGACCTGCGCCCTCAAGAACTGCAAGGGCTGCCTGCCCGACCGGGAGAAGCGGCGCTTCCACGCCGAGGGCCTCATGGAGCCCATCGCCGCCCTGGCCGCCGCCCTGAGGCCGGCCCTCACCATCGTGGACAGCATCTGCGGCGATCTGGACTTTGAGGAGGGGGGCAACCCGGTGCCCACCGGCCGGATGCTGCTGGGCACCGACATGGTGCAGCTGGACGCCTACGGCTGCCGCCTCATGGGCCTGGAGCCGGCGCAGGTGCCCTACATCGGCCTGGCCGAGGGCTGGGGCGCGGGCAGCGCCGCCCTGGCGGAGGGGGACATTATCCGCCTCAACACCCCCGCCGACGGGGCGGAGTACCCCGCCCCGTCGGGCACCGTGGCCGCCCTCACCCGCTCCGTCCAGGCCAAAAGCGCCTGCTCCGCCTGCTACGCCAGCCTGGTGCGGGCCCTGTACCGCCGGGGCGGCGGGAAGCGGGCCGTCGCCATCGGCCAGGGCTGGAAGGGCGTGCCCTTCGACGGGCTGGGCATAGGCGCCTGCTGCGACTGCGCCCGGGAGCAGGTGAAGGGCTGCCCGCCCTCCCCTGAGGACATCCTCCGCGCCCTGTGACGGCCCCGGAGACCGAACTGACTCAGTGAACCGGCGCCCCGGCCTGGAAACAGGCCGGGGCGCCTCAGGCTGTCGATAAAGCCTCCCCGGAGGAAAGCCTCGCAGAGTTCCTGCGGCCATCTCGGCCTAAGCGCCGCCGCAAACGGCGGTTGGCCTCGAAACGCGCCTGCGGGCGCAGGCAGCCGCAGGAATCAAATCGAAATCCGTCATTTCCGGGGACATGCGCCTCGGAAATGACACTTCTCATGGCAGAAGGGGTGACTTTTTCGCAAGAAAACGAACCCCTTCCGCCATGTGATCTTTCTCGAAAAAGCGGCAAAGCCGCTTTTTCGACACGCTGCGGCGCCCCGGCCTGGAAACAGGCCGGGGCGCCTTTCTGCTCAGGAGCGGTTAGAATCCACAAATTCCGGGCAGCAGATCCAGCACAATAGACAAATAAAGAAAAGCAAGGCGAATTTCTGTTGACTATTCTGTGAAATGTGATTACAATAATATCGTAGCAGTTGGAAACGTTTCCAGAAACGATTCCAGCCGCGCAATCTCATCAAGTTTTCTAGGAGGTCAATGGAAATGAAGAAGATTCTTGCACTGGGCCTCACTGCGGCCCTGTCCCTGTCTCTCCTGGCCGGCTGCGGCGGCGGCACCGGAACGCCCGCCGAGACCGGCTCCGCCGGAACGGATGCCCCTGCCGCTGAGACCGGCTCCGGCTCCGGCGGCTCCGTCTACTACCTGAACTTCAAGCCCGAGCAGGACGCTCAGTGGCAGGAGCTGGCGGAGATCTACACCGAGGAGACCGGCGTGCCCGTCAAGGTGGTCACCGCCGCCTCCGGCACCTACGAGACCATGCTGACCAGCGAGATGGCCAAGGACGACGCCCCCACCATGTTCCAGGTCAACGGCCCCGTGGGTCTGAACAGCTGGAAGGACTACTGCTATGACCTGTCCGGCTCCGCCCTCTACGGCGAGCTGACCAGCGACGATTACGCCCTGAAGAACGGGGACGAGGTGGCCGGCATCGCCTACGTCATCGAGTCCTACGGCATCATCGTCAACCAGACCCTGCTGCAGCAGGCCGGCTACACCGTGGAGGACATCCAGTCCTTTGACGATCTGAAGGCCGTGGCCGAGGACATCACCGCCCGCAAGGACGAGCTGGGCTTCTCCGCCTTCACCTCCGCCGGTATGGACAGCTCCTCCGACTGGCGCTTCAAGACCCACCTGGCCAACCTGCCCATCTACTTCGAGTACCAGGACAAGGGCATCACCTCCACCGACGCCATCGAGGGCACCTACCTGGACAACTACCGCAACATCTGGGATCTGTACATCAACAACGCCACCTGCGACCCCGCTGAGCTGACCGCCAAGACCGCCAACGACGCCGTCAACGAGTTCACCTCCGGCCAGGCCGTGTTCTATCAGAACGGCTCCTGGGAGTACGGCAACGTGGTGGGCGAGGGTAAGCTGTCCGACGCGGACGTGACCATGATCCCCATCTACATCGGCGTGGGCGACGAGGCCAACCAGGGCCTGTGCACCGGCTCCGAGAACTACTGGTGCGTCAACAAGAACGCCTCCGCTGAGAACATCCAGGCCACCCTGGACTTCATGTACTGGTGCGTCACCGACGAGACCGCCCTGCAGGCCATGACCGGCGGCGAGGGCGCCATGCCCTCCGGCGGGGCCGGTATGGCGTTCGCCATCCCCTTCCAGGCCGCTCCCGAGTCCAGCAACCCCTTCGTGGCCCTGGACGCTCAGATGACCGCCGACGGCAAGACCCCCGTGTCCTGGAACTTCACCACCATGCCCTCTGAGGAGTGGAAGAACGTGCTGGGTTCCGCCCTGGCTGTCTACGCCGCCGACCAGACCGACGCCAACTGGGATGCCGTGGTGTCCGCCTTCGTGGACAACTGGGCCGCCGAGTACGCCCTGGCCAACGGCTGAGGCTGTGTAAGCTGAACAAGAGAAAGCATTGGCTTTCCGGGGCCGCCGGAATGAGTCCGGCGGCCCCGGTTCTTAAACGCCGCCCGGGCAGGCCGCGCACCTGACTGGAGCGCGGTCTGCCCGGACGGCGCATTTTCAATCCTTTGAGGGGGGATCGGCTGTGCAAAAAGCCATCAGGAAATACTGGCCGATTTTTGTGCTGCCCACGCTGGCCGCCTTTACCATCGGCTTCATCATCCCGTTCATCCAGGGCGTCTACCTGGCCTTCTGCCAGTTCACCACCGTGCGGGACGCCACCTTCATCGGCATCTCCAACTTCATCCGGGCCATCAGCGACTCCACCTTCACCCACGCCTTCTGGTACAACTGCGCCTTCGTGGTGGTGAGCACCCTGGCCATCAACATCGGCGGCCTGGCCGTGGCCCTGATCCTCACCCGCGGCATCCGGGGCACCAACGCCTTCCGCACCGTGTTCTTCATGCCCAACCTGATCGGCGGCATCGTGCTGGGCTACATCTGGCAGATCCTGCTCAACTGCGTGCTCAGCCTGCTGGAGAAGCCCCTGCTCACCCTGGATGCCACCGCCGGCTTCTGGGGCCTGGTGATCCTCATGTGCTGGCAGCAGATCGGCTACATGATGATCATCTACGTGGCCGGGCTGCAGAGCGTGCCCGACACCCTGGTGGAGGCCGCGGAGATCGACGGCGCCACCCGCTGGCAGACCTTCTGGAAGGTGAAGCTGCCCATGCTCATGCCCTCCATCACCATCTGCCTCTTCCTGACCATCACCAACAGCTTCAAGCTCTTTGACCAGAACATGGCCCTCACCGGCGGCCAGCCCGCCCACCAGAGCGAGCTGCTGGCCTACAACATCTACTACACCTTCTACGGCCGCTCCGGGCCCCAGTGGCGCGGCATCGGCCAGGCCAAGGCCGTTATCTTCTGCGTGATCGTGGTGGCCATCGCCCTGATCCAGCTGCGGGCAACCCGCAAGAGGGAGGTACAGCAGTAATGAAACAGAAAACCCTGCGCTCCAACCGGATCTGGAGCATTGTGATGACCATCGTGTGCGTCATCTACATGTACCCCATCTTCATGGTGCTCATGAACTCCCTGAAGGTGGAGAGCGCCATCAGCACCAGCACCGCCTTCGACCTGCCCAACGCCGATACCTTCGCGGGCCTGGCCAACTATGAGAACGCCATCGGCTCCCAGGGCTTCCTGCTCAGCCTGTTCTACACCGCCTTCATCACCATCACCTCGGTGCTGGCCATCCTGATCTTCTGCTCCATGTTCGCCTGGTACATCACCCGGGTGAACAACCGCTTCACCAAGATCCTCTATCTGCTGTGCGCCTTCTCCATGGTGGTGCCCTTCCAGATGGTCATGTTCACCCTGTCCTCCCTGGCGGACACCCTCCACCTGAACACCCCCTGGGTGCTGTGGATCATCTACCTGGGCTTCGGCGCGGGCCTGGCGGTGTTCATGTTCTGCGGCTTCATGCGCAGCGTGCCCATCGACATGGAGGAGGCCTCCATGATCGACGGGTGCAGCCCCATCCAGACCTACTTCCATATCGTGTTCCCCCTGCTGCGCCCCACCATGATCTCGGTGGCCATCCTGGAGGCCATGTGGATCTGGAACGACTACCTGCTGCCCACCCTGATTCTGGACATCCAGAAGTACCGCACCATCTCCATGCTGATCCAGTTCTTCAAGGGCAGCTACGGCCGGGTGGAGATGGGCCCCATGATGGCGTGCATCATGCTGGCCATCCTGCCCATCATTGTGGTCTATCTGCTGGCCCAGAAGCACATCATCAAGGGCGTCGTGGCCGGCGCGGTCAAGGGCTGAGCCGCCTCCGGGGAGCGGCCCCGCCGCTCCCCCGTCCCCTTCGGCTGTGCATGGATTTTTGAGAGGGATTGGGATGTGGTATGACCATCAAGGACATTGCCCGGCTGTCTGGATACAGCCTGGGCACCGTCTCCCGGGTGCTCAATGACCACCCGGACGTGAGCGAGCAGGCCCGGGAGCGGGTGCTGGCCGTGGTGCGGGAGCACGGCTTTCAGCCCAACTCCAACGCCCGCCACCTGAAAATGCAGGCCCAGTCGGCGGTGGCGGTGCTGGTGAAGGGCACCCAGAACCTGCTCTTTGCGGACATCCTGGAGCGGATCCAGTCCCGGCTCCAGGACAACGGCGAGGAGGTGTACGTGGCCTACCTGGACGAGGACGCCGACGAGGTGCAGTACGCCGTCCAGCTCGCCCGCCTCCGCCGGCCCAAGGGCTTTCTCTTCCTGGGGGGCGACCTGGAGTTCTTCCGCACGGAGTTCCGCCCCCTCACCGTGCCCTGCGTGCTGCTGACCAACAGCGCCCGGGGCCTGGGCTATGACAATCTGTCCAGCTTCACCACCGACGACGCGGCGGCGGCGGGCGAGGTGATCGACTATCTGTACACCTGCGGCCACCGGCGCATCGGCGTGCTGGGGGGCAACCTGTCCGGGGAGCAGATCAGCTCCCAGCGCCTGCGGGGCGTCTACGCCGCCATGGCCCGCAACGGCCTGGACTTCGACCCGGCCCGGCAGTACGAGCCCTGCCGCTACTCCATGGCGGAGGGCTACCGGGCGGCCAAGCGCCTGCTGGAGCGGGAGCCGGGCCTGACCGCTCTCTTCGCACTGGGCGACGTGATCGCCCTGGGGGCCATGCGGGCCCTGGCCGACCAGGGTCTGTCCGTGCCCGGCGACATCTCGGTGGTGGGGTATGACGGCACCTCCTCCGCCGCCTACAGCGTGCCCCGCCTGACCACCATCCGGCAGGACACGGCCCAGTTGGCGGAGCGGGGGGTGCAGACCCTGCTGCGGGGCATCCACTATGCCCAGCCCCCCATCCACGAGGCGGTGCCCTTCACCCTCCTCCAGCGGGAGAGCGTGCGGGTGCTGGGCCCGGCCCCCTGAACGTCAAAACCAAGAAAGAGTGTGTTGTGATGATGCGAAGTGCCGGCATTCTGATGCCGCTCACCTCCCTGCCCTCCCCCTGGGGGGTGGGCACCCTGGGGGCGGAGGCCCGCGCCTTTGTGGATTTTCTGGCCCGGGCGGGCCAGACGTACTGGCAGGTGCTGCCCATCGGGCCCACCAGCTACGGCGACTCCCCCTATCAGGCCTTCTCCTCCTTCGCCGGCAGCCCCTACCTCATTGATCTGGACGATCTGTGCGCCGAGGGCCTGCTGAAGCCGGAGGAGTATCAGGGCCTGGACTGGGGAGAGGATCCGGAGCGGGTGGACTACGGCCTGCTGTACCGGCAGCGCTTCCCCGTGCTGCGCCAGGCGGTGCGCCGCCTGCGGGCCCGGCGGCTGGAGGAGCTGGCCGCCTTCTGCGCCCGGGAGGCGGACTGGCTGGACGACTACGCCCTGTTCATGGCCCTCAAGGGCCGCCATGACGGCGCGCCCTGGAGCCAGTGGCCCGCCCCCCTCCGCCGGCGGGAGCCGGCGGCCCTGGCCGCCGCGGCCCGGGAGCTGGACGGGGAGCTGTGGTTCTGGAAGGGCGTCCAGTTCCTGTTCTTCCGCCAGTGGGAGGCCCTGAAGGCCCGGGCGGCGGAGCAGGGGGTCGCCATCATCGGGGATCTTCCCATCTACGTGGCCGAGGACAGCGCCGATGTGTGGGCCGACCCGTCCCAGTTCCAGATGGACGAGGCCCTCCGCCCCACCGGCGTGGCGGGCTGTCCGCCGGACGGCTTCTCCGCCGACGGCCAGCGGTGGGGCAACCCCCTGTTCGACTGGGAGGCCATGAAGGCCGACGGCTACCAGTGGTGGATCCGCCGCATCTCCTTCCAGTTCCGCTTCTACGACGTGCTGCGCATCGACCATTTCCGGGGGTTTGAGGCCTACTACGCCATCCCCGCCGGGGCGGAGAACGCCAAGAAGGGCTTCTGGAAGCCGGGGCCGGGGCTGGACTTCTTCCGGGCCCTGGAGGCGGCCATCGGAAAGCGGCCCATCATCGCCGAGGATCTGGGCTTCCTCACCCCCGCCGTCCACCAGCTCCTCGCCGACACCGGCTTCCCCGGCATGAAGGTGCTCCAGTTCGCCTTCGACAGCCGGGACGGCGGCGGCCGGGCCTATCAGCCCCACAACTACCCCGCCAACTGCGTGGCCTATGTGGGCACCCACGACAACGACACCGCCCTGGGCTGGCTGGCCGAGGCGGAGCCGGCGGACGTGGCCCTGGCCCGGGAGTACCTCCACCTGGATCCGGCGGAGGGGGAGAACTGGGGCATGATGCGGGCCGTCTGGGCCAGCACGGCGGACTGCGCCGTGGTGCAGATGCAGGACGTGCTGGGCCTGGGCAACGAGGCGAGGATGAACACCCCCTCCACCCTGGGGGGCAACTGGCAGTGGCGGGCCCGGCCCGGCTTTGCCGTGCCGGAGCTGGCCGCCCGCCTCCACCGGCAGATGGAGCTCTATGAGCGCCTGCCGGCGAAGCCTGCCGGATAAGGGCAAAAAACGGAGGGGCCCCGCCGCGCAAGCGGCGGGGCCCCTCCCCTTTGGAAAGAGAAAGATGGAAAGCAGGGCTCAGTCCCCCAGGGGGATGATGTTGAGATAGATGTCCACATTTCCGTAGAGGATTTTGGTGTCATCGCCGGAGCCGATGACCCACCAGGAGCCGGGCTGCAGTTCGCCGTTCTCCACCCTGGATGTGTCGGCGCCCATGCCGGCGTAGACGGGCACGGAGATCTTCACCCAGCCGTCGGTGGAGCCGGTGAAAGTGCCAGTCACAAAGTTGTCCGCCCAGTAGTATTCATCGTCATCGGTGCGGGTCTCATAGTCGATGGTCAGGCCATACTCCGCCAGGGCGTCCAGGGCCTCCTGGGTGCCGATGGGGGAGGAGCCCCAGCCCCCGGTCACCGGGTCGGCGGGGTCGGAGGAAAGGTCATCGCCGGTGTAGAGGATGCCGTTGTAGGCGGTGGGGATGTAGCTCTCCACCTGATCCCCCTCCACGCCCCAGATCACCACGGGGGCGGCGTTGAACTCGTCGTCGTTGATCACGAAGCGGTAAGTGAGCTCAAAGGCCTCACCGCCCCGGGGAGTGAAGCGAACCACCACGTCCTGGGTCTCCGCGGCCTCAAACCGGCCCTCGAACACCCGGTCAGCCTCGTTGTAGGTGATGCCGGCGGGCAGGGTGCCGGAGACGATCTCCGCCTCAAAGCCCATGTCGGGATCCTCCAGCTGCCAGCGCAGCTCCTCATAGATCTCGTTGTAGAAGGTCTCCGTGGTGCCGTCCTCCAAGGTGATTTCCTCGGGGGCATGGGAGAGAATGTAGACCACATCCCGGGTGTCGGGGGCCGTGACGGAGGAGCCGGCGGTGCCGTTGACCACGGCGGCCTGCTGGGCCGCGTCGTAGCCCACCTCCAGGCCGAAGGCCTCGCTCATGGCCCGGATGGGCACGTAGGTGGTGCCGTTGTAGGCGAACACGTCCACGGCGCTGCCGTTGACGTCGGTGGGGGTGAACTCCTCTCCGTTGACCAGCACCTTCATGCCGGTGAGCACCTCAATGGTGCGGGTGCCGCCGGCGGCCAGGGCGGCGGTGCCCAGGCCCAGGCACAGGGCCAGGGAGACGGCCAGAATACGGGTTGACTTTTTCACGCAGACACATCCTTTCATGGTACAACTGCCCTTTTTTATACAAAAAAGGGGGAACTATGGCAAGCATACCACAGTTCCCGCCTCTTTTGGTGTGCGCCGCCGCACACTTTTGGGGATTATTGGCCGGTGATGGTAAAGGCGGCGCCGGGGCAGTCGGCGGCGATGTCGCCCACCCGGGCCTGGGGAACCAGCACCCCGTGGAGCCGGGGCAGGGCGGACAGGACAGAGAAATCCTCCACCCCGTCCAGGCCGCTGAAGGAAAAGGTCTCCAGCCCGGTACAACCCGCCAGGGGCGACAGGTCGGCGGCGGTGCAGTCAAATACGTTCAGGTTGCGCAGGCTGGGCAGGTTTTCCGCCCCCTCCAGCCCCGCCAGGCCGCCGTGTATGCGCAGATCGATGACAGGGCAGCCGGCCAGGACGGTGAGATCGTCCAGCCCCGCGTCCCCCAGCTCCAGCACCGCCAGGTAGTCCAGCCCGGCGGCGGCCTCCAGGGCCTCCGCCGGCGGTGACCAGAGGAACAGCTCGTCCAGCGCCCCCAGCGCCCCCAGGGGGAACCAGTCCCCGCCGGAGACGGTGCGCCGGGCCAGAGACAGGGTGTCCAGGGGCAGCTCCGCCAGGAAGGACAGGCTGTCCAGTCCGGTGTCCGCCCCGTGGCCGGCGGACAGGTTGAGCAGCCGCAGCCGCCCCAGATCCGCCAGGGGGGAGGCGTCGGCCACGGGATTACCCCCCAGCCACAGCTCCTCCAGGCTGTCCATCCCCGCCAGGGGGGACAGGTCGGTGATCTGGTTGTCTGACAGGGCCAGCACCTCCAGCTCCAGTCCCGCCAGGGGGCTGATGTCGGTGATGGCCTGCTGGCACAGGTAGAGCTCCTTCAGGTTGGGCATGTGGGAGAGCAGGGACAGGTCGTCCACGTCCCCCGCCGGCGAGGCATATTGGCTCACGCTGTCCAGGGTGCTCTCCAGCCGGTAGCCGTAGGCCGTCTCCGCTCCGAAGGTCTCCCAGCCCACCAGGGCCAGCCGCTCCACCCCCTCCAGGTCGGCGTAGGTGATCTCCCCGGCGGGCATGTCCAGCTCCGCCCGGACGGCCTTCTCCAGGCAGGCGGAGGAGAACGCCACCGCCCGGGCGCCCTGCCGCCCGGACAGGGCCAGCCCGCCCAGGCCCAGGCAGAGGGCGGCGCAGGCCGCCCCGGCCAGGGCAATCCGCAGGCCCCTCCGGCGCTCCGGCCCCCGGAGGGCCCGGCCCAGGGCCGCGGCGGTGGGATAGCGGTCGGCGGGGGAGAAGGCGGCGGCCTTGGCCAGCGCCCGCCTGAGCCGCCGGGAGACGGGGGCCTTCTCCAGGGCGTCCCGCTCATAGGAGCCGGTGAGCAGCCAGCTCAGGGTGACCCCCAGGGCGTAGAGATCGGCCCGGCCGTCGGTCTGGGCGAAGCCGTACTGCTCCGGCGGGGCGGTGGAGCGGCTGCCCATCAGGCGGGTGTCGCTCTCCCGCTCCGGCTTGTACTGCCGGGCGATGCCGAAATCGATGAGGCCCACGGCCCCATCCTCCCCCAGTACGATGTTCTCCGGCTTGATGTCCCGGTGGATCACCGGGGGCTCCAGGCTGTGGAGCCGCTCCAGCAGGGCGCATACCTTCCGTCCGATGGACACGCACTGTTCCTCGGTGCAGCCCCCCGCCTTCTCCCGCCACTGCGCCAGGGTCTGGCCGGGCAGGAAGCTGCGCACCAGGTAGTGCCGCTCCCCCTGGGCAAAGCAGTCCGCCGCCAGGGGCGCCGCCCCGGCCAGGGCCGGGTAGAGCCGGGTGAGCAGGCGGAACTCCTCCTCCAGGTTCTCCCCCTCCCCGGACGCCGCCTTTAATACAAAGGGGGCGCCGTCGCACCGGCGGCGGAGCTTCCACACGCTGCGGCCGCCGCGCTCGGCCAGGAGGGCCACCGGCTCATACACCAGCCCCACCCGCTCGGGCAGCTCCAGGCCGTCCAGCACGGCCCGATACTCCCGGCAAAATTGCTCCGTATGGCTCACAGCAGCCCCTCCTCCCCCAGGGAGAGGAGCAGCTCGTCGGTCTCCTCCAGGCTCAGGCGGTGGGTCAGGCCGTAGAGCACCGCCGCGTCGGCGCGGCTGCGGGGGTAGAGCTCCGGCCGCCCCGCCCGGCGGAGGAGCCGCTGGGTCTCCTCCTCCCCCAGCTCCAGGGCCAGGGCCAGCCGCAGCAGGAAGTTGCGGGTGGGCGGCCGGGTGCCGTTGAACATCTGGTAGCCGTAGGAGCGCTCCAGATAGCAGGCCCGGATGGCGTCCGCCGCCCGCCACCCCCGCTCCTCCAGCAGGCGGGAGAGGGTGCTGCTCAGCTCGGGCCGGGCAAATTCGGCGCCGGCAAGCAGCGCGGGCGTCTCTGACGCCCGGATGGCGCTGTGCAGCTCGTCCGTGGATTTCATGGCGGAATTGTCCCCCCCTTACGGCCCTTCGGCCTTGTCTCTGTGTGCTCCTTGGGGATAGTTTAAGGGATTTTATCCCATTTGAAAAGAGTTTACCACGTTTTCTTTCCCCACAGGTGTGCAAAACCGCACACTTTTTCATTCTCCCCCTTCCTGCCGCCGGTTTGTTCACAATTTCCCCTTTTTTATTGACAGAGGATATGATATACTAGGACACTGAATCAGCACGAAAACCCCCGGGGCCGCTGGCTTTGGGCGGAACAAGAAAGGTGAACAAGACCCATGGGACTGTTGAAGAAGCTCTTTGGCACCAGCTCGGAAAAGGAGCTGCGCGCCATCAAACCCATCGTGGACAAGATTGAGGCCCTGGACGGGGAGTATTCCAAGCTGACCGACGAGCAGCTCCGCGCCAAGACGGCAGAGTTCAAGCAGCGCGTGGCCGACGGCGAGAGCCTGGACGACATCCTGCCCGAGGCCTTCGCCGCCTGCCGGGAGGCGGCGTGGCGCGTGCTGGGCATGAAGCCCTACCGGGTGCAGCTCATCGGCGGCATCATCCTCCACCAGGGCCGCATCGCCGAGATGAAGACCGGCGAGGGCAAGACCCTGGTGGCCACCCTGCCCGCCTACCTGAACGCCCTGGCCGGGGAAGGCGTGCACATCGTCACCGTCAACGACTACCTGGCCAAGCGCGACAGCGAGTGGATGGGCAAGGTGTACCGCTTCATGGGCCTGACCGTGGGCCTGGTGATCCACGACGTGCCCCCCCGGGAGCGCAAGGCCGCCTATGACGCCGACATCACCTACGGCACCAACAACGAGTTCGGCTTCGACTACCTGCGGGACAACATGGCCATCTACAAGCAGGAGCTGGTGCAGCGGGGCCACGCCTTCGCCATCGTGGACGAGGTGGACTCCATCCTCATCGACGAGGCCCGCACCCCCCTCATCATCTCCGGCCAGGGGGATCAGTCCACCCAGCTGTACACCATTGTGGACAGCTTTGTCTCCAAGCTGAAGGGCCAGCGGGTGGCCAGCGTGGACACCAAGGAGGAGGAGGATCCCGACATCGACGCGGACTACATCGTGGATGAGAAGGCCCGCACCGTCACCCTCACCGCCCGGGGCATCGCCAAGGCCGAGCAGGCCTTCAACCTGGAGAACCTGGCCGATCCGGAGAACACCACCCTGTCCCACCACATCAACCAGGCCATCCGGGCCCGGGGCCTGATGAAGCGGGACATCGACTACGTGGTGAAGGACGGCGAGGTCATCATCGTGGACGAGTTCACCGGCCGCCTCATGTACGGGAGAAGGTACTCCGAGGGCCTGCACCAGGCCATCGAGGCCAAGGAGCACGTCACCGTGGCCCGGGAGTCCAAGACCCTTGCCACCATCACCTTCCAGAACTACTTCCGCCTGTACGGCAAGCTCTCCGGCATGACGGGCACCGCCATGACCGAGGAGGAGGAGTTCGGCACCATCTACTCCCTGGACATCGTGGAGATCCCCACCAACAAGCCGGTGCAGCGCGTCGACCACCCCGACGTGGTGTACAAGACCGAGGCCGGCAAGTTCCGGGCCATCGTGCAGCAGATCGAGGAGTGCCACGCCAAGGGCCAGCCCGTGCTGGTGGGCACCATCTCCATCGAGAAGTCGGAGGAACTCTCCGGCATGCTCAAGAAGAAGGGCATCAAGCACAACGTATTGAACGCCAAGTTCCACGAGAAGGAGGCAGAGATTGTCGCCCAGGCCGGCAAGTTCGGCGCCGTCACCGTGGCAACCAACATGGCTGGCCGCGGCACCGACATCATGCTGGGCGGCAACGCCGAGTACCTGGCTAAGGCGGATCTGAAGAGGGCGGGCCTCAGCGATGAGATGATCGCCGAGTCCACCGGCTACGCCGAGACCGAC
>ERZ1643247.1604-NODE-1604-length-20167-cov-4.260243_pt1 | contig 20167 bp, 18 predicted proteins | sample MGYA00579264_ERZ1643247 | MGnify/ENA primary metagenome ERZ1643247 (study PRJEB29033, sample SAMEA4952262) | chicken gut metagenome | biome: Broiler Chicken; feature: Gastrointestinal Tract; material: Caecum | place: Ireland | collected 2018 | study: Broiler... | reverse complement strand
TCTGTAGCCTTCCGACTCGGCATGGCGATGAACATCCCTTTTTCTCCTTCTATCACTTTAATATCGTGGACCACAAATTCGTCGTCTATCGTGATGGATACCACTGCTTTCATCTTTCCTTCTTTTGCCACTTTTCGTACTCTGACATCTGTAATCTGCATGAAACTATCCCCTTTCGCCTCATAAACTAGATAGCATATCTTTCGTTTTTCTCTACTACTATCTTAATGCCATCCTCACCACAATAGTAAGAATTTGCTCTTATGGTGTCACGGCTCTCAACAATACAGTTTTCTATATGTGTATTGTCGCCCAGATAGACGTTATTCAGGACAATCGAGTTCTTAATTACGCAGTTATTTCCCACATATACGTCTTTGAATATTACGGAATTTTCTATCTCGCCGTTAATGATACATCCGCTGGCGATCAGACTGTTCTTCACGCAGCTGCCCGGATTGTATTTTGCCGGGGGCAGATCATCCACTTTGGAATAGATTCCCGGATACTGGCCGAAGAAATAATCCCTTACCTCCGGTTTCAGAAAATCCATATTCGTTTTGTAATAAGAATCAACCGTAGCGATATTACTCCAGTAAGTATCGATCTTATAACCGTAGATCCTCTTCAGATTCTTATAGCGGATAAAGATATCCTTGACCAGATCGTATCTGTCCTCCTGCGCGCAGCGCTCCACCAGTTCAATCAGCTGACGTCTGCGGAGCACATAGATACCGGTGGAAATCAGATTAGAGCTGGAAACCATGGGCTTCTCCTCAAATTCTTCAATTCTGAAATCCTCGTTCATCTTCAGCACGCCGAATCTGCTGGGATCATCGTCCCTGCACTCCGTGCAGACGATGGTCACATCCGCCCGTTTTGCAATATGATATTCCAGCACTTTGTTGTAATCCATCTTATACACACAGTCGCCGGATGCGATAATTACATACGGCTCATGACTGTCCTTCAGCCACTTCAGATTCTGATTGATGGCGTCCGCCGTACCTCTGTACCACCAGCTGCTGTCCGCCGTCACCACAGGCGTAAATACATAGAGACCGCCCTGTTTTCTTCCGAAATCCCACCATTTGGAGGACATCAGATGCTCATTCAGCGACCTGGCATTGTACTGCGTCAGCACCGCCACCTTCTGCACATGCGAATTCGACATATTGCTCAGTGTAAAATCAATGCTGCGGAAGCTGCCTGCTACGGGCATGGCCGCAATGGCCCGTTTGTTGGATAATTCTCTCATCTTGCTGCTGTTGCCGCCAGCCAGTATAATTCCCAATGCTCTCATATCTACTCACCGTCCCTTTTCAGAAGTGCTCCGCCGCTCGGCAGTTCTCCGTCCGGATAGTCCTCCGGCGCAGTTACACCGGATATCGCCGTATTCTTGCCGATACTGACGCCGTCCGGAATCACGGAATTCTCTCCGACAGTTACAAGACCCCAGCTGTAGATATTCGGCTTGAACACATTGGGCGCTTCTTCACCGACGCCCATATGGACATTTTTGCCTATTCTGACATTTTCGGCAATAATGCTCTTATTCACTTCCGTGCCCTCGTCCACCACGCTGCTCTTCATGATGATGGAATCCCGGACCACCGCGCCTTTTTCGATCCGTACATCGGCTCCGATCACGGAATTATGTACCTCTCCGTAGATTTCAGCGCCGTCGCCCACGATACAGCGGTCAACTACCGCTTCCGAGGCCACATACTGGGGACGGATCACATCAGCTTTCGTATAGATCTTCCAGAATTCCTCATACAGATTGAATTCCGGAATAATATCGATCAGTTCCATATTGGCTTCCCAATAAGACCCCAGAGTTCCAACGTCTTTCCAATAGCCGTTGAATTCATAGGCAAACAGCCGCATACCGTTATCACGGCAGTAGGGAAGAATATGCTTTCCGAAATCGCAGCCCGGCTGATCCTTCAGGGCTGTCAGGGACTCCTTCAGCGCTTTCCAGCTGAAAATATAAATACCCATGGAAGCCAGATTACTCCTCGGATGCTCCGGCTTCTCCTCAAATTCCGTAATGCGCCCGTTACCGTCGGTAATCATAACGCCAAAGCGGCTTGCTTCCTCGATAGGAACAGGCATACAGGCAATCGTCACGTCCGCTTTGTTGGCCTTGTGATAGTCCAGCATTACTTCATAATCCATCTTATAGATATGGTCGCCTGACAGAATCAGGACATAATCCGGATTATAGCTTTCCATGTAGGCCATATTCTGATAGATGGCATTGGCCGTACCAGTGTACCATTCACTGTTCGTACTCTTTTCGTAAGGCGGGAGAATCGATACGCCTCCCACGTTTCTGTCCAGATCCCACGGGATACCGATCCCGATATGGGCATTCAGCCGCAGCGGCTGGTACTGTGTCAGAACTCCGACAGTGTCCACCCCTGAGTTAATACAGTTACTGAGCGGAAAGTCTATAATCCTGTATTTTCCGCCAAAGGCCACAGCCGGCTTCGCAACCTTCTCTGTCAGCACGCCGAGCCTGCTCCCCTGGCCGCCCGCAAGCAACATAGCAATCATCTCTTTTTTTATCATGCGATCACCTCTTGTTGTATATGATATTCGATTATAGCATAGTTTTGAAAAATTGTGAACATTTTAAATATTTTTTATTAAAAAATTTCTCGGATTTTATAACTTTTGCCCTACACTTTTCCCCATTTATCTGTATATGGCAAAATATCGCACAATATATTATATGTTTTTTCGTCATTTTTTCTATTATTTAATCTTTTTTTAACAGAATTCGACAGTTTCATAGTGGCCGTATGAATCCTCTGATTCTGTTCTTTCCTATTATTATTCGTACTGAAGCCTTTTTCGGATTTACTTTTGCGGGGGAAAAGGTTATAATCTCTTTGAAAAAGAAAGCAGTGAAAATTTACCATTACAAGGACGGAACTATGTATACGATTGATTTTGACAAACCCATACACATTCATTTTATCGGAATTGGCGGTATCAGCATGAGCGGCCTGGCCGAAATTCTGCTGGAGGAAGGCTTTTCCATCAGCGGCTCGGACGCGCGGGAAAGCGCCCTGACAGAACATCTTTCTTCTCTGGGCGCACGCATCATCTATGGGCAGAAGGCCGAAAACATTACGGATGATATCGACGTGGTGGTGTACACCGCTGCTATTCATCCGGATAATCCGGAATTTGCCTGTGCGGCAGAAAGAGGGCTCCCGATGCTGACCCGTGCCCAGCTTCTGGGACAGATTATGCAGAATTACGGAACCCCCATCGCCATAGCCGGAACCCACGGCAAGACCACCACCACTTCCATGGCGGCCCAGATTCTGATGGCGGCCGGATCTGATCCCACCGTTTCCGTAGGCGGTATCCTTCCTTCCATCGGCGGCAATATCCGGGTGGGCCATTCTGAGACCTTTATCACGGAAGCCTGTGAATATACCAACAGCTTTCTGAGCTTTTTCCCGAAGATCAGCGTGATTCTGAACATGGACGCAGATCATCTGGACTTTTTTAAAGATATTGACGATATCCGCCGGTCCTTCCGGAAATTCGCAGAGCTGCTGCCCTCGGACGGCACTCTGATCATCAACGCGGATACGCCTTTCTACGAAACCGTTGCCGAAGGGCTTCCCTGCCGCGTGGTCACCTATGCTCTGGAGCACGACGCGGATTTTACAGCCAGCCATATTACCTATGACCAGTCTGGTCATCCGACGTTCACAGCTCTTTTCCGCGGTAAGCCGGCCGGCACTTATTCTCTGAAGGTTCCGGGGATTCACAATGTCTCCAACGCTCTGGCCGCCATCGCTCTTGCCAGCACTCTGCGCCTCAGTCCGGAGGCTGTTCAGGAGGGCTTTTCCTCCTTTTCCGGCACAGACCGCCGTTTTCAGTACAAGGGAACCATCGGGGATGTGACGATCATCGACGATTACGCCCATCATCCCACGGAGATCCGCGCCACACTGACTGCGGCCCGGAACTATCCCCACAAGACTCTCTGGTGCGTATTCCAGCCTCATACCTATACCAGAACGAAAGCGCTTCTGGACGACTTTGCGCAGGCCCTCACTCTGGCGGACAAGGTAGTGCTGGCAGATATCTACGCTGCCAGAGAACAAAATACTATCGGAATATCGTCTGCAGACCTTCAGAAGAAAATCCTGAAATTGGGAACGGAATGCCACTACTTTCCTTCCTTCGATGAGATTGAAAATTTTTTGTTAAAAAATTGTTCCCCCGGCGATTTGTTGATAACTATGGGAGCCGGAAACGTTGTAAATATCGGGGAAACGCTGCTTGGAAAATAAATTATCCACATTATCCACATGCTTATTCACATTTTTCTCCTGAAAAGCATGTGGATTTTTTTGTGAATATCCGCTTTACATAATACCCGGCGCGCATTTTGTTAAATTCCCGTAAAATCCTATGTTTTACGACATTTTTCTTCGACATAATATGAACGGCCAAATTATTTTTCCACATTATCCACATTTTTCACAAAATCCCCCTTTCCGGGGCCCCCGAAAAATTGCTATTCTCTTTCCGAAAACTCTGTGCTATACTGGGATTGCAACAGATTTCTCTGTTTCGAATCGTAAACGGAAGGTGTTTTTTCATGAGTGCGATTACGCTTCAGGACGGCCGGACAGCGGCTGCTTCGCTGGTTCCGGACGCCTTTGTTGATTTCTATATGCCCCAGGCGAACGGGGAGTTTGTAAAAATATATCTGTATCTTCTGCGTCTGGCTCACAGCCCCAATACGCAGCCTACCTTATCTTCCCTGGCTGACGTTCTCTCCTGTACGGAGAAAGACGTGCTGCGGGCGCTGCGATACTGGGAAAAAACCGGTCTGCTTTCTCTCACTTTCGACGGGAAAGTTCTGTGCGGCATTAGCCTGCGCCCTCTTCCGGAAACCGTTTACTCCGAAAATACGGCGGTATCGGAAGATACGGCGGCTCAGAAAGATGCGGATACCGGGAGGGCTTCCCTCCGGGAAGCCGGTTCGGAACCTGTTTCAGCAGGCAGCAGCAAAGCCGCCGTTCCCGACAGGCCGGCGCGTCTGTCGGACAGCCGCGTGCGGCAGCTCCGGAAGGATAACAGCGAAGTTCAGCAGCTTCTTTTTCTGGCCGAACAGTATCTGGGCCGGACTTTAAGTCCCACAGATATCAGCCGTATTCTCTATTTTTATGATGAACTGCGCTTTCCCATGGATTTGCTTGAATATCTGATCGAATACTGCGTTTCCAGAGGGAATACAAGCCTTCACTATATCGAAAAGGTCGGGCTGGAGTGGCACCGGGACGGAATTCAGACAGTCAAAATGGCAAAGACACGGACCAGCACCTGGAACAAATCCTATTTTTCCATTCTCAAGGCCTTTGGCATCAGAAACCGGAATCCGATTCCCTCCGAGACAGAATTCATGGATCGCTGGCTGAAGGAATACGGCTTCTCACAGGATATTATCGCGGAAGCCTGTGCACGCACCATCACCCAGACCGGGCAGCCCAGCTTCCAATACGCAGAGGGCATTCTGTCCAACTGGAAGCAGGAAGGGGTTCAGACAGCAGCGGATATCACCTCTCTGGACGCAAAGCACAGGGAATTGCGGCAGCAGAAGCCGTCCCCGGCCAAATCCGGCCGGACGCAGTCAGCCAACCGCTTCAATAATTTCCACCAGAGAGAATACGACTACAGCCAGCTTGAGAAGCAGCTTCTGGAAAAGCAATTGATGGACCACTAAAGGAGACGCCATGGCACTTACCAATTCACAATATGACGCCGTTATGCGGATTTACAGCCAGCGCCAGCTTCGCAACCGGCGGGAGCAGGATGCCCGCATCCGGGAAGCATATGCGGCCGTTCCCCGTCTGCCCGAGATAGACGGAGAGGTCGCCGCCTTAAGTCTGAAGAAAGCACGCGTCCTGTTGGGCAACAGGTCGGAACAGGATTTCGATCTGACAGCCGCACTGGAAGAGCTGGCAGAAGAACGCCGGGCGCTGCTCCTGTCCAATGGCTACCCGGCTGACTATCTGGAACTCCACTACGACTGCCCTATGTGCAGGGATACGGGTTTTTCCGATGGCAGAAAATGCGCCTGCTTCCGGCGTACGGAGACAGAGCTTCTCTATGAACAGTCCAATCTTCGGGAAGTTCTCAAAGAGGATAATTTCGAACATTTTTCCCTGGATTATTATTCTGATGAGATCGTCAGCGAAAGCAGCGGGCTAACCGCCCGCCAGACGGCAGCTTTCGCGCTGAAATGTGCCCGGGATTTCGTAGCAGGATTTTCCGAAGACTTTTCCAATCTCTGCCTGTACGGGGATACCGGGGTAGGCAAAACCTTTCTCTCCCACTGTATTGCCAGAGACCTGATCGAAGCCGGCTTCAGCGTGCTGTATCTCACCTCCTTCGAGCTGTTTGAGCAGCTGGAGCAGCACAAATTTTCCAACAGTGAGGAGGCGGAGGAAGCATACCGCCACCTGTTCGAATGCGATCTGCTGATCATCGATGACCTGGGTACGGAGCTGACCAATTCTTTTGTTTCCTCCCAGCTTTTTCTGTGCGTCAACGAACGCATTCTGCGAAAGAAATCCACGATTATCTCCACGAATCTTTCGCTGGAGCAGTTTGCAGAAACCTATTCCGAGCGGACCTTTTCCCGTATTTTCAGCCACTATCAGATGATACGGCTGTTCGGAAATGATATACGAATCCAAAAACAACTAGCAGGAGGAAAATAAGCATGTCGCAGACGAATGAGAATTATTTTGAGTCCCTTCCCGTAGGACGCCTGGGAATCATCCCTCTGGAGAGCTGCAAAGCCCTGGGCCGCAAGGTTGACGACTACCTGGTAAAATGGCGCCGGGACAGGGAACACAGCCGCCAGGACAGCCTGATTTTAGACGGCTATGAGCGGGACACCTATATTATCCCTTCCCGTGTTCCCCGTTTCGGTTCCGGAGAAGCCAAGGGCTTTATCCACGAATCTGTCCGCGGAGACGATATCTACATCCTGGTGGATGTCTGCAACTATTCGCTGACCTATTCGCTCTGTGGTCATGAAAACCGTATGTCGCCCGACGACCACTATCAGGATCTGAAACGTGTTATCGCAGCCATTGGCGGAAAGGCCCGGAGGATCAACGTGATCATGCCTTTCCTCTATGAGAGCCGCCAGCACAAGCGCTCCGGACGGGAATCTCTGGACTGCGCCATCGCTTTGCAGGAGCTGGTGAACATGGGGGTGGAAAATATCATCACCTTCGACGCTCACGACCCCCGTGTGCAGAATTCTATTCCGCTCCACGGGTTCGAGTCCATCCAGCCCGCCTATCAGTTCATCAAGAATATCCTCCGGAACGCACCGGATATGAAAATCGACTCTGACCATCTGATGGTCATCAGCCCCGATGAGGGCGGTATGAACCGCGCCATCTATATGGCCAACAACCTGGGTGTGGATATGGGAATGTTTTACAAGAGACGCGATTATTCCACAATCATCGACGGCCGTAATCCCATCGTAGCCCACGAATTCCTGGGTGCCAACGTATCCGGCAAGGACATGATCATCGTGGACGACATGATCTCCTCCGGCGACAGCATGCTGGAAGTGGCCAAGCTTTTAAAGGAGCGGAACGCGCGCAATATCTACATGTGCTCCACCTTCGGCCTGTTTACCAATGGTATGGCGAAATTTGACCAGGCATTTCAGAAGGGATATTTCACCCGGCTGGTCACCACCAACCTGATTTATCAGACGCCTGAGCTTTTGAGAAAGCCGTACTATATCAGCTGCGACATGAGCAAATACATAGCTCTGATCATCGACACCCTGAATCACGATACCTCGATCAGCAGTCTTCTGGATCCGGTAGACCGCATTCAGAAGGTGCTGAAGAAGTTCCACAATCACGAGAAAATCTGAAGCACCTGACATAAGGCAGGGGAACGGCCCGATTATTTCGGACAAGCCGTTCCCCTGCCTTATGTTTTGAAATGTATCCACAGTTTTCTTCCTGCGCTTCTACCTGGAAGCCGATGCCGCATCTCCGGAAGCGGCTTCTTCCCGGACGGTAATGATTACGCCGATGGCGATCACCAGCAGCAGGCCCAGCAGAATTTTTTTCACGCACTTCATACCATGCACTCCTTTATCTTTTTGATACTGGTAGTATGCCTGATTCCGCCGGGTTTATACCTGCGCGCCCGCGTCAGCCTATCACATCACTCATATCGTACATGCCCGCAGGCTTACCTGCCAGAAACTTGGCTGCTTCCACAGCTCCCTTTCCGAACACAGCCTTGGAATATGCCGTATGGTTGAATTCCACCACTTCGTCCGGCCCGGCAAAGATAACCTCGTGATTTCCCACGATCGTGCCGCCTCTCACCGCGGAGATGCCAATTTCCTTCGGATCTCTCTGCTCATGGCGCTGCCTGCGGTCGAACACAAAATGATACTGCCCGTCCATGGCTTCGTTGAGGCTTTCGCCCAGAGCGATGGCTGTGCCGCTGGGCGCGTCGCATTTCAGCTTGTGATGGCGCTCTACGATCTCCATATCGAAACCTGCCGCAGCCAGGGTTTTCGCCGCCTCCTGAATCAGCTTCAGCAAAAGGTTAATACCCAGGGACATATTGGCGGAACGGAGAATCGCCACTTCCTTTCCCGCTTCCCGCACCCGCTCCAGCTGCTCCGGCGTCAGGCCGGTAGTACACAGTACCAGGGGAATCTTTCTGGTGCGGCAGTATTCCACGATTCCGTCCACCGCCTTATAAGATGAAAAATCCACTACTACATCCGCTTCCACGTCACACGCCTCCGGGCTTGTGAATACCGGATAGCCGTTCTCCCGATTATCAGCAATGTCGATTCCCGCTACAATCTCCGCCCCGTCATCGGCGGCGACCAGCTCGGAAATTACCTGTCCCATATGGCCGTTGCAGCCGTTCATAATGATTTTTACCATTTCTCTCTCCTATTCGCATGCAATGCCCATGTCCAGCATGGCCTTCTTCAGCTTCTCCTGATTGGCCGGCTCCATCTCATACAGCGGCGGACGTAAGGGCCCCGCTTCCAGACCCATCAGATTCAGGGCAGCCTTTACCGGAATCGGATTCACCTCGCAGAACAGAGCCTCCACCAGCGGCAGGGCCTTCAGCTGCATTTCACAGCTTCCTTTCACATCCCCGTCCAGATACTTCCAGGCCATCTCATGTGTAAACTTCGGCGCAACATTTGCCAGCACGGAAATCACACCAAGCCCTCCCAGAGACATAATCGGAACAACCTGGTCGTCATTTCCGGAATACAGCTCCACATCATCCCCGGCCAGTTGTTTTACCCTGGCGATCTGGGAGATATTTCCGCTGGCTTCCTTGACGCCCACGATATTTTTCACATTTTTTACCAGGTGCGCGACAGTCTCCGGCAGGATGTTACAGCCCGTCCGGCTCGGCACGTTATACAGGATGATCGGCAGCGTCACCGAATCCGCGATGGCAGTGTAGTGACGGATCAGGCCCTTCTGAGTAGCCTTATTGTAATAGGGCGATACCAGCAGCAGCGCGTCCGCTCCACACTTTTCCGCTTCCTGAGACAGATAGATGGCTGTCTCCGTGGAATTGGAGCCGGTTCCCGCAATAACGGGCACCCGCTTTGCCACCTTCTCCACACAGTACCGTATCACGTCAATGTGCTCCTCATGGCTCAGGGTTGACGATTCCCCTGTAGTACCGCAGATTACGATAGCATCTGTCTCCCCCGCAATCTGCATCTCAATCAGCTCGCCGAGCTTTTCGTAATTCACTTCCCCGTTTGCCTTCATGGGGGTTACAATGGCAACTGCTGATCCTTTAAAAACCGGCATACTTTTCCTCCTTCCGAAAGCAGAAAAGAGGCTGCCAAAAAATGGCGCCTCTCATATCGTATACATATGCTGTGCATACTCCATCAGATAGCTCTCCATCTTCCGATGACAGTCGTAAACTTCTTCAGCTTACGCCCAAGGACCAGACCGCAGGACTCTGCTCCTTTCGGCGTATTCCCCTTTCAGCAGCCTTCTTCTGCGCCTGCCGCATCTCTGCTGCCTACTGTTGAAACACGCAACCTCTATCCACTTTTCTGTTTATTTAGTTAACCCAAATATAGCACCGATATTCTGCATTGTCAAGGATTCTAGTCGATATATTCCAGTTTGCTGACGGACACTTCGTAGGCGGTGCGTTTCTCCGTCTCCGTCTCGCTGAGCTTTTTCACATAATCACGGCTCTGGATACGGCCCCAGATCAGCACATGGCCGCCCACCGCGAAGGCAGAGGCGTATCTGGCGTTCCTGCCCCAGCAAATGCAGGGAATATAATCTGATTTTCCATAGGGCCGGTTGACGGCGATCAGCAGGTCGGCAATCTCCCGCCCCAGCGGCGTTTTCCGATAGACCGGCGGCTTGCATATGTACCCGTCCAGGAAAATCTGATTGGATTTCACCGAGTCATCCTCATCCTCCACAAAGCTGACCTCCCGGGCAAATACCGAGAGTACCAGCCGGTTTTTCTTCTCTTCGTGTCTGTTATAGGAGCGAAACTGGCCGTAGACCTGTATATACTCCCCGCGTAATCCTGCGTCACGTCGATGAGCCGCTCCGAAATCATTACCGGAATCCGGTCCTCGGAGTCGCTTAAACGCTTTACCAGCACATCAATCAGGTAGAAGCCCTCCCCAAATACCTGATGGCTGAACGTGAACTGTGAAATGATCTGTCCCATAATGGACACCTGGTTGTTTTCGATAATCTTATCTGCCATGAATGATAGTTCCCCTTTCCTCTGGTTGGTATTTTGTCTATATCATATGTATGAGCCGCTCCTGAAAAATAGAACCGGAAATTCTTGCAATTCAAAAATCTCTGTTATAGACTGATAAATAGGAAAATGAAATCCCACAGGGTGATATTTCTCTGGCCCTGCGGCCAAAGCGATGGAAAGGAGTCCCGGATTATGTCCCGAACAGTTTTCAGCATTAAAACCAACGCAGACCCCAACGTGGTCATGCAGTTTCTCTCCATTGAGCTTCCGCGGATCGGATACGCCAACAAAAGCACAGCTTATGAGCCCGTGTGGAAACGGGGAGACGGCGTTATGATCAAAGCTCAGTGCATCAGCGTAAGCTTCCTTCCGGGCGAAGTGGTCCTTTCCGCCTGGCTCTACGACGCGATCCTCGGTGAATCCAACCTGGAGGGCTTTGTCGGAAAACCGCTGAAAAACAAGCTGCGCAGAGTCCTGGATGAGCTGGCTCCGAAGATTGCCGCCCTGCCTTCCGCGCCGGCCGGAAATCAGCCGCAGAACCCGGGAATTCCTCAGAGTTTCCAGGCCGGGGCTGGCTCTGCCGCCGCTTCCGCGGGCACCACTTACTGCCCGAACTGCGGCGCACCCTGCCAGACGGGCCACGCCTTCTGTACCAAATGCGGCGCCCGCCTGTAATTTATCATTCGCAGCAGTCCCTCACTTTCCCCTACACAAACGAAAGAAACTGTGCTATACTTCTGGAGGAATTTGCGATTTGAAAGGATAGAGATAGGTCATGAAAATCAAAAGAGAAGATGTGAGAAATGTCGCCATCATCGCCCATGTCGACCACGGCAAAACCACGCTGGTGGACGAGCTTCTGAAGCAGAGCGGCGTTTTCCGTGAGAATCAGGAGGTGCAGGAGCGTGTCATGGCCTCCAACGACATCGACCGGGAACGCGGCATCACCATACTTTCCAAAAACACCGCTGTTTTCTATAAAGGAACAAAAATCAATATTATCGATACCCCGGGCCACGCCGATTTTGGCGGAGAGGTAGAACGGGTACTGAAGATGGTCAACGGCGTTATTCTGCTGGTGGACGCCTTCGAAGGCGCCATGCCTCAGACAAAATTCGTGCTGAAAAAAGCCCTGGAGCTGGATCTGAAGGTCATCGTCTGCATTAACAAAATGGACCGGCCTGAAGCGAGGCCCGACGAGGTTGTGGACGAGGTCCTGGAGCTTCTGATGGATCTGGACGCTTCCGACGAACAGCTGGACTGCCCGTTCCTCTATGCTTCCGCCAAGCTGGGCCACGCCGTGCTGGATCTGAACGATACGCCCCACGACATGACGCCTCTGTTTGACGCGATTCTCAGATACATTCCGGCGCCGGAGGGCGATCCGGATGCAGGGACGCAGCTGCTGATCAGCACCATCGATTACAACGAGTACGTGGGCCGCATCGGCATCGGCAAGGTGGATAACGGCAAAATCGCTGTCAACCAGGAAGTTCTGCTGATGAACCACCACGATCCCGATAAGAAGAAAAAAGTAAAGGTCAGCAAGCTCTATGAATTTGACGGGCTGAACAAGGTAGAGGTAAGGGAAGCCACTGTAGGCGCCATCGTAGCGGTATCCGGAATTCCGGATATTCATATCGGCGACACCCTCTGCGATCTGGATAATCCGGAGCCGATTCCGTTCCAGAAAATTTCGGAACCGACTATTTCCATGAACTTTATGGTCAACGATTCTCCGCTGGCCGGACAGGAGGGCAAATACGTCACCTCCCGCCACATTCGTGACCGCCTGTTCCGGGAGCTGAATACCGACGTCAGCCTCCGGGTGGAGGAGACGGATTCGGCGGACTGCTTCAAGGTCTCCGGCCGCGGTGAGCTGCATCTGTCTGTCCTGATCGAAAACATGCGTCGGGAAGGTTATGAATTTGCCGTCAGCAAGGCAGAGGTCATCTATCATCAGGACGAGCGCGGCAAGCTGATGGAGCCCATGGAGCTGGCTTATGTAGACGTGCCGGAGGAATTTTCCGGAACCGTTATCCAGAAGCTCAGTGAGAGAAAAGGAGAGCTTCAGGGCATGAGCCTGGGCAGCGACGGTTCTTCCCGTCTGGAGTTTTCCATTCCGGCCAGAGGTCTCATCGGCTTCCGGGGAAATTTCCTGACCATGACCAAGGGCACCGGAATTCTGAACACCATTTTCGACGGCTATGCGCCGTATAAGGGGGATATTCAGTTTCGGAAGCAGGGTTCTCTGATCGCCTTCGAATCCGGAGAAGCCGTTACCTACGGACTGTTTTCCGCTCAGCAGAGAGGTACTCTCTTCATCGGCCCCGGCGAAAAAGTCTACGGCGGCATGGTGATCGGCCAAAACGGCAAGGCAGAAGACATCGAACTGAACGTCTGCAAGACTAAACACCTGACCAACACCCGTTCCTCTTCGGCAGACGAAGCGCTGACCCTGACGCCTCCCAAGATTCTTTCTCTGGAGGAAGCCCTGGAGTTTATTGACCGCGACGAGCTTCTGGAGGTCACGCCCAAAAGTCTGCGGATTCGGAAACGGATCCTGGATCCGAAGCTGCGAAAACGAGAAGCGATGAAATAGAAACCGCGCAGCTGCGCTCAGAAAAACGGAGATGCTGATTCGCACAACACGAACGAGCATCTCCGTTTCTTTTACGCATTTTCTTCCAAATCGGTTTTTCTGTGCAGCTCCCGCTACGCGGTTTTTTCCATTCTCAGCTTCTTCCTGAAGCGCAGCAGAATCACAGCCGCCATCACGCCGCACAGCAGCGAGGTCAGCGGAAAATTCAGCCAGATGCCATCCAGTCCAATGCTCTCCAGCGCAACCAGCAGGATCACCGGAAACACCAGAGCTGTGGAAACAGACAGCAGCGTGGCGTAGCCCGGCTTTTCCACCGCGGACATAAAGCTCTGGGTGGCAAAGGACAGCCATCGCGTCACATAAGTAAACGCAAACAGCAGCAGCGCATGTATCGTCATCTGCATCAGCTCCGTATCTGAAGCCTGTACAAACAGCCTGGCAATTCCGCCCCGAGCCAGCAGAATCACTGCGGCCATAGCTACAGACACTGCTGCGGCCATGGAAAAGCAGCGTTTCTCAATAGCCTTTACCCTGGCTGTGTTGCGCGCGCCCCAGTTATATCCCACTGCCGGCTGCAGGGAGTCGCACATGCCGTAAAGCAGCGGCTGCACAAACCCGTCCACATACATCAGCACGCCATAGACAGATACCGCCGCCGCACCGCCCAGCCGCAGCAGGAAAATATTCATTACGATAGAGGTAATCCTTCCGGCCAGATTGTTCAGAAAGCTGGGGCATCCATTTGTAAGGATGCTTTTCAGTACAGCGCCGGACATCTTCGGCCTTCCGAAGCGAAGCTGCATCCGGCCTTTTGCAAAAGGAGCAAAGGCCAGCACAGCGCAGACGCTCATGCCCAGGCAGGTGCCCAGAGCCGCTCCCCAGATTCCGAACCGGAACACATACAGGAAAAGAAATTCCAGGCCTGCGCTCAGGCCGGACATCAGGATATTCAGCACCATGCTGTACCGGATCCGTCCGCAGATCCGCAGGTAGTTGTCCATGGCGAAAACAATAGTCGTCACCGGGGAGCAGAGCGCGTATACCCGGATGTACTGTGATGCCTGGGTAATCAGGCTGCTCTCAGCTCCCATAAGCCGCAGAATGTCATCCGTAAAGAAAAACAGCACGGCGCCCAGCACCACGGCCGCTCCCACAATCAGCAGACAGGCGCTGGTAAAAATATTACAGGCCTCCTTTTCCTTCTTTTCGCCCAGCCGTATGGCTATGGGAACTGCGGATCCCACGCCAATCAGATCGGCCACTGAAAAGTTGATAATCACAAAGGGCATGACCAGATTCACCGCGGCGAAGGCATCCGCTCCCAGAATCTGTCCCACAAATATCCCGTCGAACAGCTGATAAAAGGATGAAACCAGCATGCTGATGATTCCCGGCACTGCCACAATGGCAAACAGCCTGCCAACAGGCGTCTTTTCATACAGAACCTTATAGTCCATGATTCTTCCTTCCAACCTCCTCATTTGCAACAGGCGCAGGGGCCCTCCCCAGACAGCGCGTCATTTCCCTGCGAAAGCCTTCCGTATATCTCCGGTTAGCTTCCAGAAGAGCCTCCCGCAGCGGCTCCGGCAGCTCTTCAAATACCTTTTCTTCTACTTTAAATACAATATCAATATGCAACCGGACGAAATGCAGCCCTTTTTCCGTCAGGGAAAGCAGCTTGGTCCTCCGGTCTTTTTCCGATATAGTCAGGGAAAGCAGCCCCATGGCTGCCAGCTTTTTTACTTCATTATTGATCGTCTGCTTCCCCATTGCCCATCGCTGATATATCATCGTCTGGGTGCAGGGTCCGACCTCCCGCACTGTATACAGAACCCAGAATGCCGCCTCCGGCAAACCGGAAGTCCGGGCAAATTCCCCGTACAGGAAATCCATTTCCCGAAAGAGCGCATTATATTCATTGAGCTGTGCTCTGGCTTTTTCTTCCAAAATTTCACCCTCTTTTTATTAGTCCATTTTAGGACTTTCATAAGTCTAGCATAATCTCCTGATACTGTCAAGAAACTGCAGGTAAAATATACGTATAAATCCCGGCTGCCGCTCCTGATACATGCGGCTTTCTTTCTGGCAAATTTCTGTTTCAGACAAAACCCGGCAGCAATATGCTGCAGGCAACTGTCGCAAAAGCGGTTTTAACATGTAAATAGAGGCTGTCGCAAAAGCGATTTTGAAGCGCAGGCAGCCGCCAGATATAGCAATAATTCCCGGGATTATTGCTATATCTGGCGGCTTATCACACTCTCAATCAGCCTTTTGCAACAGCCTTCTGCTCCTCTTTCAGTCACTTCCGGTTCTGTAACAACGTATTATGCTTCTGCTCTGTCTTTATCCGTTACGCTGTCCGCCGCTATATCTTCATCTGTAAATCCAAAATAAGTCACTCCTGCTTCCAGATCATATCCCCGCGATGCAGCCAGCTCATCAATGGCTACCAGCTGATAGCCCTGAGCCTGCAGATCCGGTATCAGGCGCTCACAGGCATCCACTGTCGAAGAATGGATATCATGCATCAGAATAATATTTCCGCCTGTCACATGATTCATTACCATATCGTAAACCGCATCGGCATTTTTACTCTCCCAGTCCCGGGTATCCAGATCCCAGAACAGACAGGGCCTGCCGGTATCGGCGGCCAGTTCTTTCGTATATTCCCCATAGGGGAAACGGATCACCTCTGCACCCTCGCCATTATTATACCGGGCAATCGCCTGGTCCGTCCTGTTAAACTGGTCCTGAGCTGTCGCTGCCCCCGCCTGCTTCAGATTTGGATGATCATAAGAATGATTACCGATCACACAACCCATCTGAGCCATCCGCGGAATGACATCTGCGCCGTATTTCTCCACCTGCTCTCCCAGCATCAGGAACGTGGCTTCCGCATTATTAGCTTCCAGAATATCCAGAAGCCGTGATGTATATTCCCCTGGCCCGTCATCAAAAGTCAAAGCTATCATCTTGGAATTATCCGCATCGGGATCGTAAACGCCGCTTTCATCAAAATAACAGCCCTGCCCCCCGATGGCGGTCCAGCCGGTATCCATATAACCGCTGCTGTCAAAATGATACTGTTTTCCATCAATCTCCATCCAGCCATTTATGTAACAGGTAGCTTCGTCTACAGCGTACCACCATCCATTGTCATTAAGCTGCCAGCCCGGAGTATCATACTGCACGATCATGTCCTCTCCCAGGGCAGCCTGGCCGGCCTGGCCAGAACCGTCAGCATTCTCGGGATCCAATACATCTGCCTGCACTTCTACAATATTTCCCGCCGCCGTGCCGGCGCTCCACTCGGACTGCCTGACAAAAGGTTTGGCAATCGTCCAGCCCACGGACACCAGCACCACGGCTGCTCCTACACAGACTGCCACCTTAATGCAGTTCTGCAGGAGAGTAATTCTTCTGTTTCTCCTGATTCTCTTCCTCAGTGTCTCTTTATCCATAATCAAAGCTCCAAAATCTATTTCACAACCATAGCCATATTCTGTCTTAAGCCGTCAAAATCCGACCGATTTCATCCGGCAACATCATTATACCTGTTCCCTTCCTATTATTCAACGGCTGGCCGTTATTTTTCTGAAGCTTTTATTATCTTCTGTATTTTTATGTCGCCGCCTTTATCCCTACCACTGGAAATTCTGCAGTTTCCAGACACTGTCTTCCAGGTGATAAGCGACCGTCCAGGAAGCGCTGTCGGAATTTTCTTCTTCTGTCATCCCATCATAGGAATGGTATGTGGAAACAGTTCCGTCTATGTTCATTACTACATCCTCCGGCTCCCCCACATAACTGTCGCCAGGGCTGATAAAGGTCATACTGAGATCTCCCATCTCAATACGGGTAAGCCCTCTGCCCCGTTCCGCATCGTAAGCCGTAGACTGCAGATTTTCATAGAGATATTCCACCTCTCCCTCTTCCAGGGCTTCTTCGGAAAAGAGAGCGGAAATCGTATCAAAGTCCTGCCCCGTCAGCGCGGCGCCGAGGATCGTCTCATAATCAGCGGAAAACTGTTCTGTCAGCGTATTCATGGTTTCCTGATCCGGCATCAGGGTTATGCCGCTGAAATCGAACTCGCCGCCTTCGCCCTGATAATCCACCACTATCCGGCAGGTTTCCATCCCTTCCCTGACAATCTCCGCCTGGTAAGTGCCATAAAACAGTTCCGGTATCCGGTATGTCTCATAGTAGCTTCCATTTTCTGAGGAAACTGCAGCCAGATCCGCTTCCTGGCCATTCAGGAACAGCGTGCTCCCCACAGGAAGAGTCACCGGCACATCTGTTCCGTACATGCCTACAGCTACAATCTTCCATTCATCAAACAGAAAAGCTTTCCTGTACCCTGTCTTTACTGCAATAACCGTGGAATGCAGCGATTCGCCGTTCACCTGACAGCGCACCTCGTATTCCCGGAAATCTTCCGCTGTCTCACCGCTTACAGAAGCCCGGCGTATCTCCCTGTCAACAGTTCCCTCTTTTTCCCGGATGGTCAGGTCTGTATATTCTGCCGCCTTATCTCCGGCATGAGCGCTGAGATAACGATTCTCTGACAGGCTGCTGTCCGCATCCAGCCATCCGTAGGCACGGCTCCAGTCACCGTCAAGCCCCGCTTCCACATAGCTTCTGACAGCCGCATCCGGCCCGTACAGGTGGCTGCCAAGAAAATAACAGCCCACCAGGAGAAGTCCCAGAAGAACCCCCTCCACGACGATCATCCAATAAAGCGGTTTCATACGGAAGGCAGCGCCCTTTTTAGCGCCTGCCGGTCTGCCGGGCCGGCCGCTCAGAGGAGCGCCGCAGTACTGGCAGAACTTTTTTCCATCTTCATTTTTCTTTCCACATCTTTCACAATACATTCCGCCACCCCCGTCAGTTCCAGCCCTGAGCCTCTTTGAACGCCATCAATGCATCCACATTGGCTATCTCTGTGCTGTTAAACAGCTTTCTCACATCTTCCTGATTCTCATATTTCGGCAGGGCCTGATACCACGCCTTGCTGTTGAAATACGCATAATCCACCGGATTCTTGTCCTCATGGAACTGGTATCCGTGGCGGGCATAGATTTCATTGACAGCTCTCTGGCACAGTTCCGCGCCGGTCAGCTTCTGCCGCATCTCTGCTTCCGTGATCAGCGTCGTATCGCTGCTTGGAAAAATAAAATCGCTGTCCTGCATCTGTGTGGATCCGGGCGTTGGCGTCGGTTCTGTTCCGCCCGGCAGAGTCGGTACCGGCTCGCTTCCGGCTGAAGTGCCGCCCTCGGACGATGTCGCACCGCCAAGCCCGCTGCCGGCCTGAACGATCCCTCCGTATTCCGTTTTCCGGTCTTCATTCTGATACGTTTCCTCATTGCTTTCAAAACTGTCTGACCAGGCTGCCGTCTGGCTGTCCGCAGCAGCGGCATCCGCCGGCGTGCCTGACTGCAGAAAGAGCAGCACAATTCCAGCTACAAGCGCAGCATCCAGCACACCCAGCATAATCGCCAGAATAAATGGCACTTTTTTCATAGCATACCCTCCTGTTTTGCTGTTTTCATTTGATCAGACAGAGGAAGTTCTCCCCCCTATCCGATCACCGCGATACTTCGCTCATCTCACAGCAAAGCTGTTCGATGACCGTTGCCCGTCGGATGTTCGCTTATGCCGGCACGGTAGCCGCCCTCCGGGCATATCGCGCAAAAAGAGACCATTACATCACCTGCAATGGCCTCTCTGCATTCTTATTTTTCCGGCTCCTCTGATTCGTCGAGATTGTCGGAAACGTTCTCTGTTCCTTCCTCCGGCAGTTCTTCATCGGAAAATTCTTCTGTTGAAATTTCTTCATCGAAAATCTTATCATCAAAGTTTTCGTCAGGAGCTTCTTCTTCCGCGCCTTCCTGGGAAAGTTCATCTGTCACTTTCTCCGAATTTTCTTCCAGCTCCAGATCTTCTTCCAGAAACAGCTCTTCTTCCTCTGGAATCTCTTCTTTGTCAGAATCCAGGCGGATATTTCTGTAACACTTCATTCCAGTTCCGGCTGGAATCAGCTTACCAATAATAACGTTTTCTTTCAGGCCGATCAGATGATCCACTTTCCCCTTTATAGCCGCTTCTGTCAGCACCTTGGTAGTCTCCTGGAAGGAAGCCGCAGACAGGAACGAATCCGTAGCCAGTGAAGCCTTGGTTATACCCAGCAGAACACGCTTGCCCTCCGCCGGCTGCTTACCCTCTTCTTCCATTCTGGCATTCGTTTCTTCATAATCCAGTACATCTACCAACGTTCCCGGCAGGAAATCCGTATCTCCATTCTGCTCAACGCGAACCTTTTTCAGCATCTGGCGCACGATCACCTCAATATGCTTATCGCTGATCTCCACGCCCTGGAGACGGTATACTCTCTGTACCTCGCGAAGCATATAATCCTGTACATCCCTTACGCCCTTAATACGAAGAATGTCATGGGGATTTACACTTCCTTCAGTCAGCTCATCGCCAGCCTCCAGAACCGCGCCGTCGGTAATTTTGATTCTGGAACCGTATGGAATCAGATAAGTCTTGGATACACCTTCCTCCTGATCGGTCACAATAATCTCGCGCTTTTTCTTGGTATCTTTGATGGTGGCAACACCTTTAATTTCTGTAATAATCGCAAGTCCCTTGGGTTTCCGCGCTTCGAAAAGCTCTTCCACACGGGGAAGACCCTGGGTAATATCGCCGCCGGCCACACCGCCGGTATGGAAGGTACGC
>ERZ1643247.1603-NODE-1603-length-20167-cov-13.551114_pt1 | contig 20167 bp, 18 predicted proteins | sample MGYA00579264_ERZ1643247 | MGnify/ENA primary metagenome ERZ1643247 (study PRJEB29033, sample SAMEA4952262) | chicken gut metagenome | biome: Broiler Chicken; feature: Gastrointestinal Tract; material: Caecum | place: Ireland | collected 2018 | study: Broiler... | reverse complement strand
CCAAAAAGGAGCCATTTTTTACCAAAGCCACAAAGTTTTTTACACTACCTTTTCTATGGCAGGCAGTCTTTAGGATTGCCTGTCACACTTATGCCTGGCATCAGCTCATATGAGAAACAAAAATAAAAATCCACTGTACTTTTCCTCCCGTACAGTGGATTTTCAGCTTATTCCATCCATTGGTTTTACCTCCTTATTTAATTGATATCTATCTGAAACTATTTTTTCAAATAGTGTTTTCCTTGTGTGAATCAATATCCCATTGGACTATACCTCTTTTCTTCTATATTTTTGGATTTAAGATTAAGTTTTTGGTGGTCCGTCCTCCTTTTCTTTTGATGTATTTATAATACCTCAAGAAGTAAAAAATGTCAATGCAAAATCAGAAAAAATATATATAAAATTAATAAAAACTGAAAATTAAAATTTAGAAAATAAATAGTTAAAATACAATGACTCAAACAAGAGGAAAACAGTTAATAATACACGTCGAATTTGGACAGCAGTCCTTACTTCAAAAAGGGAATTATAGTTTTCAGGAAAAGGGATATACAAATCTTCTGTACAAAGGTATACTGGGTGGGATGGAGGAAACAGTCGGCGAGATGAATGTGAGAAGAAAAATATTTTTTGTTCTAATGATTTTATGGATGGTTTTGATATTTTCATTTTCCGCGCGGCCGGCGGAGGTCTCATCTGAAGACAGCAGGAGCGTGGGGGTTTTGATTGGGGAGATTTTTATACCGGGCTTTGAGGGATGGTCAGCTGAGGAGCAGAATGCATTTGCAGAAAAGGTGGATCATCCGGTGAGAAAGACAGCCCATGCGGCGGAGTATGCGGTATTGGGACTGCTGACAGCCGGGGCTTATATAGGGGGTGAATCTGCTGAGGCGTTTAAGGTCAATTATAAAAAGACAGTCAATGTGCGAGACAGCAGAGAGAAGATGTCCATCAGCAGAGGGATAGTCATCCCTTGGGTGATAACCACAGCATATGCGGGCACAGATGAGCTGCATCAATTGTTTGTTTCGGGGCGCAGCGGACAGGTTTCGGATGTGCTGCTGGACAGCGCGGGGGCGCTGATCGGGCTGGCTGTTTTAGGAGGCATGAGATTTTTGATGTGTTGGAGACGGGAAAATGACTGTAAAAGAGCTGAGTGAAAAATTTGAATTTCGGGAAATACGTCCCGATGAGGCGGAGCAGGCGGCGAAGATCGAGCAGATTTGCTTCCCGCCTAACGAGGCATGTACGGAGAAGATGATGCGTGAAAGGGTGGCGGCAGTACCCGACTTGTTCCTTGTTGCTGTGGACAAAGAAAAAGGACGGCTCGCCGGATTTTTAAATGGGCTTGCCACTAATGAGAAGATGTTCAGTGATGAGTTTTTTACCGATGCAGGTCTTCATGACCCGGAGGGAGAGAACGTTATGCTCCTGGGGCTGGATGTGCTGCCCGAATATCGAAGAAAAGGGCTGGCGAGTGAGATCATGAGGCGGTATAAGGAGAGGGAAAACCGTCGCGGCAGGAAGAGATTGATCCTGACCTGTTTGGGAACCAAGGTGGAGATGTATGAGAAAATGGGATTCCGGGATCACGGCATCTCCGGCTCGAACTGGGGAGGAGAAGAGTGGCATGAAATGAGTTGTGCATTGAATGTGAACAATAGTTAATTTTATATACTGCCAATATAATGCCTGTTCAATTGTGAAAAGTGTTCCGGTCTGTTATGCTGAAAACAGCAAAGGGAGATGTGTGATCATTAAAAGAGGAGGCGCTGTATATGCAGATTGGAGAGACCATACGAAAATACAGGAAAGAAAAAAGCATGACGCAGGAGGAAATGGCAAAGCGGCTGGGCGTTACACCGCCTGCTGTCAATAAGTGGGAGAACGGAAATTCTTTTCCTGATATCATGCTCCTGGCACCGATCGCAAGGCTTCTGGATATTTCTGTGGATACGCTGCTGTCTTTTCACGGAGAGCTGACCGACGAAGAGATAAGGCAGATCATTAATGAAGCTGATAAAAAATTAAAAAATAATTCTTATGAAGAAGCATTTGTATTTATCAGAAAAATAATGGAAAAATATCCGAATTCCGAGCAGCTGGCATGGCAGCTGGCGCTCATGCTGGATGCACACCGCATTTTTAAAAAAGTGAAGGACTCGGAGAAATATGACCAGTTCATTATCGAATCTTATATCAGAGCGCTGGAAAGTAAAAGTGAGGATATAAGATACAGAGCTGCTGAGTCATTATATAACCTTTATCTGAGAAAAGAGCAGTATGAAAAAGCGGAAGAGTATCTGAACTATATGTCACGGCAGAATCCGGAAAGAAAGCGGATGCAGGCGCTTATTTATGGAAAGACAGGGAGAGTGCAGGAGGCGTACAAAGCATATGAAGAACTTCTGTTTGCTGATTATGGAATGATCAGTATGATTTTCAACAGTCTGTATATGCTTGCCATTCAGGATGAGGATATGGAAAAAGCTCATTATTATGTGGAAAAGCAGGCTGCGCTGGCACGGCTTTTTGAAATGGGAGAATACTATGAACTCTCCGGGAAGCTCGATCTTGCTGTTACAGAAAAAGACGAAAAGATAACAGCAGATACAGCAGAGAAAATGCTTTCTGAAACTGAAAGGATCAGAGACTTTACTGCATCGCCGTTATATGAGCATATGGCGTTTAAAGCAGTGGATAATAAATTTGTGGCAGAGATGAAGCAGAACCTGATTAATTGTTTTAAAAATGAAGATATATTTGGGTTTATGAAGGACAACGCCCGTTGGAAGAAGTTAGGGGCGGATCATTAGCAGGCGACGAAAAACAGCCTGACAGCTGGGAGGAGAAAAGACCCCCGGTCTGTCAGGCTGTTTTTCAGGACAGATCAAAAAGAATCAAAACCGGATCCCTGCCTGCCGTTTTATTTCATCCAGCACCCGGATTGTATGCAGCGAATATTTCAGATATTTATGATTCACTTCGTTCATTTCAACCAGTTTCAAAAATTCCTGAATTTCAAAAATCATATTGTTTTTTACGGGTGTATACGGCAGTTTTTCAATCCTGCCGCCCGTCAGAGTGTCACGGGAGCCTTCTCTGAGACGGAGGCTGATCGTCTCAGGTTTGCTGATGTAGTCGATCATGATCGAACCGTCCTCACCCTGAATCACGCTGGGGTTCACTGAAACTGCAATTTTTGAGTATACAGCTTCAGCTGTCATGTCATCATATTCCATGAGAACGATACCGCTCCCATCGAAACCGTTTGGCAATTTTGTTGAGATTGCTTTGATGCTTTTGGGTGTTCCGAAAAGTCGTACCAGGGAGTGGATACAGTAGACGCCGATATCCATGACAGCTGCGTTCCCGAGCTCCGGATTGAATGCATTCTGGACGACTCCTTCCCGGAAGCTGTCGTAACGGCTGGAATACTGGCAGAATTCAAAAGTGGCGCGGCGCAGTTTCCCAATACGGGGAAGTGTCTGTTCGATCAGGTCATAGGCGGGATCAAAGTCCGGCCGCATTGCTTCCAGCAGAACGACATTGTTTTGGCGGGCACAGTCGATCATAGAGCGGACTTCCTGTTCATTGACTGCCATGACCTTTTCACACAGGACATGTTTTTTACGGTTCAGCGCTTTAAGCGTCTGAGAGCAGTGAGCGGAATTGGGAGATGCAACATACACTGCGTCCAGACCGGAGGCCAGAAATTCGTTGTAGTCTGTATACACGCGGGGGATGCCGTGTTTTGCGGCAAAGGCGTCTCCGGTTTCCTGTCTGCGGGAATAAATTGCAAAGAGTTCTGCGCCGGGAACCTGGGCTGCTGCTTCGCAGAAGTCATCACTGATAAAATTGGTTCCAATCATTCCGATTTTTAATGTCATAAAATATCCTCCTTTGGGAATAAGATCTGGATTTCTGCCGGGCAGGAAAAGTGCTGTATCAGCAGTAGAATGTCATCGCCGCCCGGATCAAATAATCTGTGTCCTTCACGCCTGCTGTCTCATATGGCGAGTGCATGGCGAGCTGGGGCAGGCCGATATCCACTGTATTGAGCGCGACCTGTGTGTTAGAGATGCTGCCAAGGGTAGAACCGCCTGCCATATCCGAGCGGTTGGCAAATGTCTGTACCGGTACGCCTGCGGTGCCGCAGATATCACGGAACATTGCAGCAGAAATTGCGTCCGTGCAGTATTTTTGGTTTGCATTAAACTTGAGTACAATGCCGCCGTTCAAGTAAGGGCGATTGGAGGGGTCTGATTTGTCAGTATGGTTCGGATGGACCGCATGAGCATTGTCCGCGGAGATCATGAAGCTGTCTGCCAGATGGATCAGATAATCCTCCCGTGTGTAACCGAGGCTGTCATGAATCCGTGTAAGGGTATCATACAGAAAGGTGGACGCTGCACCCTGCTTGGTCGTGCTGCCGACTTCTTCGCTGTCCAGTACGCAGTATACGGCAAGATGAGATGCTTTCTCCCCGGCAAGGAACCCCTTAAGTGCGGCAAAGGCGCATTGGAGGTCGTCCAGCCGTCCGCAGGAGATGAACTCCTCCGCAGCTCCCCATATGCTTGCTTTCTGCCGGTTATAGAGAAAAAGATCGTGACCGAGGATAGCGGTTTCTTCAGCGTCAGCCGCTTCGGCGAGCATTTTCATAAATGTCCCTTTTGACGCGATGCTGCTATAAAGGGGGAGCATATCCTTCTGTATATTATATTTATAACCGCTGTTTGCCTCCCGGTTCATGTGGATGGCAAGGCTGGGGATCAGGAGAAGATCACGGTCGATATTGATCAGGCGGGAGCAGAGCCTGCCCAAGTGGTCTTTTACAATAATCCTGCCTGCCACAGAGAGCGGTCGATCCAGCCAGGGCGCGCAGAGCATCCCCCCGTAGCCCTCTACATTTAGTCTGAGATAATGTCCATCGGTTTCCAGCTCAGGATTTTCTTTGATCTTAAAAACAGGAGAATCGCTGTGGCTGGCAATGATTCGCATACCAGATATATCTTGCTCCGGTACGGTGAAAGCGATAACAGATGAATTATTTCGAGTGACAAAATATCTGCAGCCTCTGCGAAGCTGCCATTTTTCATTTTCTTGTAACTGTATGAATTGTTCCCTTAAAAGAATGTTTTTTATATTGTCTATGGCGTGGAAACAAGATGGGCTGTTTTCCAGGAATTGAGAGAGTTCTTTCGAAATTGAACTTTGCATAATACGTGGATCACTCCTTTGTGTGAAATCTTGTCGAACCGGGGTCAGACCCCTCTTAAGAGGGGTCTGACCCCGGGTTGATTTATTTTCAGAATATAATTTACATTCGATGCTGTCAAGATGAATTTTCTGTATCTTTACTTTCAACCCGCAGATGCGTATACTGGACATCAGAAGGAGCTGATCGTATGAGATTGTTGATTGCAGAAGATGAGAAAGATTTAAACAAGATCCTTACAGAGCGCCTGAAAGAGGAGCACTACAGTGTAGACTCCTGTTATGACGGGCAGGAAGCTCTGGATTATCTGGCAAGCGCGGAGTATGATGCTGTGATTTTGGATATTATGATGCCTGTGACGGACGGGCTTAGTGTCCTGAAGGCGATGAGGCGGAAGGATGACAGCACGCCGGTCCTGCTCCTGACAGCGAAGGACGGCATTGAGGACCGTGTTCAGGGGCTGGACGCGGGGGCGAATGATTATCTGGTGAAACCTTTTGCCGTGGAGGAGCTGCTGGCGCGCGTCCGGGTGCTCCTGCGCAAGCCGGCCGAGACTCCGAAAACCTGTTATCGGCTTGCTGACCTGGAGGTACACATGGATACCCGGAAGGTCTTGCGCGGAGGGCAGGAGGTGAAGCTCTCGGGCAAGGAATTTGCGCTCCTCAGATACATGATACAGAATGCGGGGATCGTGCTCTCCAGGGACCGGCTGGAAGAACATCTGTGGAACTTTGATTATGCGGGCGGCTCGAATGTGATTGATGTGTACATTCGTTATCTTAGGAAGAAGATCGATGAGGGGCATGAACCGAAACTGATCCATACAGTGCGCGGAGCCGGGTATGTGCTTAAGGATGAGAGCTGAGAACGGACAGCTGCGCAGGCAGCAGTCAGCGGAGGAGGTAAAATGAAACGGATATCTCTGAAACTAAAATTGACACTATTATATACATTTTTTATGGCAATTCTCACATGTGCGGCACTGGCGATTCTGTTTTCCTTAAGCAGCAGGGAACTCCTGTCTTCGGTGCAGTCAAGACTCGAGCGCAGAGTACAGGACAGTGTGGATGCTCTTGATTATGATGACGGAGAACTGGAAGTGGACTCTGATTTCTACTCTGTTACCAGGGATATATATCTGTCGCTGTATGACAGCGATATGTATTTTTTGTATGGAAAAGTCCCACAGGGATTTGATCAGCAGCCAGAGCTGGAGGACGGAGTTACCCGTACGATAAAGGAAGGAAATGATTTATGGTATGTCTATGACTTATCATTCAGACTGGCGCCCGATTATACAGTGTATGTCCGCGGCATAACGTCTGTAACCGAAGCGGAGACCAGTTTCATGATTACACTCCGTTTTGCGATGATCCTCCTGCCGCTGATGGTCTTGGCGACAGCGATGATCGGATATCGCTTTACAAGGAGGACGCTTCTTCCGGTGCGTCAGATCACATCCACTGTGCGGGAAATCCGGGCGGACGCAGACTTGTCCCGCCGAATCGGTCTGACAGGTCAGAGTGGGGAAGAGGATAAAAACCGGACAAAAAGTGATGAAATCTATACACTGGCAGCTACGTTTGATGATATGCTCGGTGAGCTGGAGAAGGTGTTTGACAGGGAAAAGCGGTTTACGTCAGACGTCTCCCATGAGCTGCGAACTCCGGTCGGCGTAATCCTGGCTCAGTGCGGAGCAATGATGAGAGATCCCTCTCTGTCGGAAGAGAATCAGGCCGGGATACGGCTGATTGAGAGAAAGGCGAAGGGGATGGCGGATATGATCTCGCAGCTGCTGTTTCTGTCACGGGCGGATCAGGGCAGGCAGATGCTGAACAAAGAAGTGATCGATCTGAGCGGACTCACGGAAATGACGGTGGAGGAAGGGCAGATACTTGCGGACTCCCAGGGGCGGGGGATCCGGATCGAGGCGGAAATCCAACCGGAAATAGAGGCTTGGGCGGACGAGACATTTTATATCAGGATGCTTGTCAATCTGATCTCTAATGCAGTGAGGTACAGCCGTGATAACGGAGTGGTAGAAGTGAGCCTTGACAAAAAAGGTGAGGATGTGGTTGGAACGGTCCGGGATTATGGGATTGGAATAGCAGAGACTGCGCTGCCTCATATATGGGAGAGGTTCTACCGGGCTGACAGCTCGAGAACGGAAGGAGATCATTCCGGATTGGGACTTTCTATGGTGAAGTGGATCGCAGAGGCGCACGGGGGAAGCGTGTCAGTGGAGAGCCGGGAGGGGGAAGGAAGTGTGTTTACATTCCGCATCCCGGCCGGAAAAAGAGAAGAAAAATAAAAAATCTCAATTTTTTAATTTTTCTAATGTTCTTTTAATCTTTCTCCCGTATATTCATATCAACGAAAACAAAATATTAAACATAAATGAATGAAATGGAAGGAGAAAGATGAGTATGAGAAAGAAAGTGATAGCAGGATTAGCAGCGGTGCTGGCAGTTGGGGCGTTTACGGGATGCGGTGTACTCGGCGGCAAGGATATCGGCAGGGATGCGGCTCTGGAAGCAGCTCTTGGAGATGCGGGAGTGAATGAATCGGATACTACAAGGCTGAAGGTTTCTGAAGATTATGATGATGGAAGAAAGACGTATGAGATCCGTTTTGACGTAGAGGCGAAAGAGTATGAATACGAAGTGTCAGCGTCGGATGGTAAGATATTAAGCGCGTATGTGGAAGAGGCGGTCAATAAAGATACTTCCGGAGAGAGCTCAAGCGGGCAGAATCAGCAGACGCAGGATGGCACAGCGTCAGGGCAGGATCAGCAGACACAGAATGGCACCGGGAATGCAGATGTGTCAGTGAGTATGGACGAAGCAATCTCAATTGCTCTTGAGAGAGTACCCGGCGCTACAGAGAAAGATGTGAGGATAGAGCTTGACTACGATGACGGCGTATACAAATATGAGGGAGACATCATCCACGAGCAGAGGGAGTATGATTTTGAGATTGATGCAAATACAGGTACGATCCTTGAGTGGAGCGAAGAGAGAGCATAGGAAGTCATAAAGCAATAGAGAAATGGCGGCGGACATGGACCTTTGTCCGCTGCTTTTTTGATGGATAACGAAAGGCAGTGAAACAGTGAAACGAAAGGCAGTGAAACAGTGAAAATGCTTGACGGATTATGTAAGCTTTGGTATAATTTAAAAGATGCATGAGTAGAATAAATAGCACAGAGTGCTCATAGCATGGCGCAGTAGCCAAGTGGTAAGGCGTGGGTCTGCAACACCCTGATTCACCGGTTCAAATCCGGTCTGCGCCTCTCAGAAAGAGTCTGGAAATTATATTCCGGGCTCTTTTTGTTTCTATTTCTTGACTTATGAAATTAGAGTGCTATAATTATTCCTGCAAAATAGTTTATAAAAAAACCGTTTATAAAGAAACTAAAAAGGAGGGATGGAGATGAGCAAGTCTACAGAATTATTCATGGGAATACGGAGCCTGTTCCGCCTGTATGATAAGATGCTGAAACAGGTCTGTACGGAACATGATCTTACAGTCATAGAGGCTGATATTATCAGTTTTCTTCAGAATAATCCGGAAAAAGATACAGCGGCGGATATCGTAGAGCTGCGGATGCTTTCCAAAGGAGCTGTGTCAAAAGCTGTAGAATCGCTGATACAAAAATCGCTTCTGGAGCGGCTTCCGGATACCGAAGACCGCAGAAAGATCCATCTGAAACTGAAACCTCAGGCAGGTCCGGTCACAGCAAGTATCGACATAGTGAGAGAAAAGTTTCTTGACACAGTCCTGGAAGGATTTACGAAAGATGAAGTGGGGTTATACAGGCAGTTTTTTGACAGATTGACGGAGAATATCAAGAGAGCAATGGAAGGAAGGGAAAGATCATGACTCGAATAGAACAAGCAGATAAAAAAGAAAGTAAAAATTCAGGGGGAGGTAATGGAGACAAAGAGTTTCTAAGGACAGAGCCTTTGGGGAAGCTGCTCCTTAAGCTGGCGCTGCCGACAGTTGCGGCACAGCTGATCAATATGTTGTACAATATTGTAGACAGGATCTATATCGGCCATATTCCGGACATCGGAGCTGCCGCACTGACAGGAGTGGGAGTGTGCATGCCTCTGATCATGATCGTCTCCGCATTTGCGGCGCTGGTCGGATACGGCGGAGCGCCCAGGGCATCGATCTTTATGGGAAAAAAAGATAATGAATCAGCGGAAAAAACACTTGGGAACTGCTTTGTCCTGCAGATCATTATTTCTGTTGTGTTAACCGCTGTGCTGCTTATCTGGAACAGAGAATTCCTCATGGCTTTCGGAGCCAGCGAGAATACGATCGGATATGGCGTGTCTTATATGAATATCTATGCTCTGGGAACGATTTTTGTGGAGATCACCCTGGGGATGAATGCGTTCATTACTGCCCAGGGCTTTGCAAAGACAGGTATGCTTTCCGTCCTGATCGGTGCAGTGTCGAATATCATCCTGGACCCGATCTTTATCTTCGGCTTCAATATGGACGTCAGGGGAGCCGCGCTGGCAACGATCATCTCGCAGGCTCTCTCCTGTATATGGGTTGTCAGTTTCCTGTGCGGGAAGAGATCCTTTCTGAAAATAAAGAAAAAAAATCTCGGGCTTACACCGAAGATCATACTTCCATGTCTTGCGCTGGGGGTCGCAACTTTTATCATGCAGGCGAGTGAGAGCGTGATCTCGGTATGTTTTAACAGTTCCCTCCAGAAATACGGCGGCGATATCGCAGTTGGAGCAATGACGATCCTCACAAGCGTTATGCAGTTCGCAATGCTGCCTCTTCAGGGATTGGGGCAGGGCGCCCAGCCGATCATCAGTTACTGTTATGGAGCCGGAGATTCGGGAAGGGTACGGTCAGCGTTTAAGCTGCTCCTTAAAGTGAGTATGTCATATTCCGTGCTGCTGTGGCTGCTGGTCATGGTGTTCCCCGGCGGATTTGCCGCTATGTTTACATCAGACGCAGAACTGATGGACTATACCGGGACAGCGCTTAGGATCTATATGGCGTCTATGTTCCTGTTCGGAATACAGATGGCATGCCAGATGACCTTCAACGCGCTGGGCAAAGCAGCGGAATCGATTATTGTCGCAGTGATGAGAAAGTTTGTCCTTTTGATCCCGCTTATCTACATTATGCCGCAGGTCATAAGATCAAACCAGACTCTGGCAGTATACATGGCTGAACCGATCGCGGATCTGTTTGCTGTGACATTTACGGCTGTCCTCTTTACCGTCCAGTTTAAGAAAATCCTGAAGAAATTTCAAACCGCATAAAACAGCAACACGCCGCCAAAGGCAAAATAAATCCTAAAACAATGTAGACGAAATACCTGATTATAGACTATAATGTATCAGGATTGATTAAGTCAGCACCTTAAAAAGTCTGGAAAATGAGAAATTTCCCAGACTCTTTTTAATTGCAGGACTGATAATAGAGAATAGTATCTGGAAGAAACAGGATGAGGAGGGAGTTATATGTGGATCGCAGATAAATATATTGATCATGTAAAGGAGAAGACGGCAGCGCATCCCGGGGAGAGCTGGGAGCAGATGCTGCTTGGGTTTAAGCTGAACAAGTTCCGCACAAAGGTGCTCCCGAAAATCGGATACAGAAAGGAAGGGAGATGGCGCTATGTATGTAATGGGAATAGACAGCGGATCCACGTCGACCAATGCGGTCATTATGGATCAGGATAGAAAGATCAAAGCATTTTCCGTAGTGCGCACCGGGGCAAAGTCCGGTGTCAGCGCGGAAAAGGTGCTGCATGAGGTGCTGGAAAAGGCGGGACTTTCACGGGAGGATATCTCCTGGATCGTCTCTACCGGATATGGAAGAGTCAGCATTGATTTTGCGGATGAGAATGTAACCGAGATCAGCTGCCACGGAAAGGGCGCCCATTATTTTAATCCGGAGATCCGCACTATCCTCGATATAGGAGGTCAGGACAGTAAGGCAATCCGGCTCAATGAAAATGGAGAGGTAAAAGACTTTGTCATGAATGACAAGTGTGCTGCCGGGACAGGACGATTTCTTGAGATGATCGCGCGGACATTGGAAGTATCTCTGGATGAACTGGGGGCGATCGCACTGACTTCCCAGGAGAAGATTGAGATCACCAGCATGTGCTCTGTGTTTGCCGAGTCCGAAGTCATCTCTCTGATCGCGAACAACAAGGAGAAGGCGGATATCGCGGACGGCGTCTGCCATGCGATTGCAAATAAAGCGTCCGGTCTTTTGCGCCGGGTGGGCATGGAGCCGGAATTCATGATGACCGGGGGAGTGGCAAAGAACCCGGGCGTGGTGCGGGCGGTGGAAGAAAAGATCGGATCGAAGCTGTATATCTGTGAAGAACCGGAGATTGTCGGAGCCGCGGGAGCTGCGGTGTACGCGCTGGAGAAATACGGGATTTGATGAGAGGATAAGCAGGAACGATGATGAACAGAAAACAAATGAAAAAGCAAGGGAAGCATTCTCTGAAAAAGCATTATTTTATTTTTGTGGCAGCCTGTCTGATCGCGGCCTTTTTGTCGGCGGAGTTCAGGAGCTCACTGAATTTTTCTTCGGCACAGACATATGAGCAGACGTATGAACAGATTGAAAATGACGTGAGCGGCGGGGGCAGTTATACGGTTCAGACTAATATGAGGAGTATCGGCTGGGAGGACGTCCTCAGGATCATTGCGGAAGATGATACGCAGGCGGGAAAGGAAATGGCGGAGCAGATCAAGGAAAATGCCATCGAACACGCAGATAAGGGGAATCCTGCATTCGGGCGCACAAGAGGCGTATTTTCGGGTATTGTCAATCAGGTCACCTCAGGATCTATCATTGTGACGGCGGTTGTTGCGATTGCTTCCATCACGGGTTCTGAAAATGCGGGGGTTATGGTCCTGATCGTGCTGGGAGCCTTGTTTATGTTCTTTTTCTGGTTTCTTATCCAGAATACATTTCCCGTGGCTGTGAGAAGAGTATTTCTGGAGGGGCTGCTCTACAAGCGTGTGACAGCACAGAGATTTCTCTTTCTGCTCCGGATAAAGAAATGGCTGAAAGCTTCATGGACAATGTTTGTGAAATATGTCTTTTATTCATTGTGGTGTCTCACGATCGCAGGCATTGCAGTGAAGCATTATTCGTATTATCTTGTGCCTTATATTGTGGCTGAGAACCCGGATATGACAGCGCGCCAGGCGATAACTCTGTCCAGGCGCATGATGAAGGGGCATAAATGGGAATGTTTCGTTTTTGAACTGTCTTTTATCGGGTGGGAAATCCTGGGTCTTTTGACAATGGGAGTGTTTAATCTGTTTTTCACTAACCCGTATAAGACGGCGGCGTTTACGCAATATTATGCCCGGCTTCGGGCGGAGGCAAAAGAAAAGAAGATACCGGACGCGGAGCTTCTGCATGATACATATCTTTATGAGAAGCCGGAGGAACAGCTCCTGAAAGAAAAATATGCGGACGTTATCTCGGTAGTGGAAAATGCGCCGGAAGAAGAGGATGGGCTGACAGGCTGGAGGGGATTCCTGGCAAGGAATTTCGGAGTGATCTTTCTGCGCAGGGAAGAGGACAGAGAGTATGAACGGCGTCAGGCTGAGATGGTGAAGGTCTATGAGCTGATCGATGACACACAGGGGGAGGCGTATCCGGTAAGGTTTTATCCTATCCCTGAAGAAAACCGAAGAAAACTGGTACAGTCGCTGAATTATATGCGCCATTACTCGGTATGGTCTCTGGTTGTCCTGTTCCTGGGGCTGTCCTTTTTCGGATGGCTGTGGGAGGTGGGCATGCACCTTGTGAGTTACGGTACTTTTGTAAACCGCGGTGCACTGCACGGCCCCTGGCTGCCGATCTACGGGACAGGAGCTGTTCTGATCCTTACTTTGCTGTACCGGCTGAGGAGAAATCCGGCGCTGGAATTCACGGCAACCATTGTAGTCTGCGGCTTCCTTGAATATATGACCTCCCTGGTCATGGAGATTGCCACCGGAGGGATGAAGTGGTGGGATTACAGCGGATATTTCCTGAACCTGAATGGAAGGATCTGCGCTGAAGGGCTTCTGGTATTCGGCATCGGAGGACTGGCGATCACATACGCCATTGCGCCCATGGCCGACAATCTGGTGAGCAGATTTAATGAGAAGCGTCTGAAGATTGTCTGCATAGTGCTTATGGCAATATTTTTTGCAGATGCAGTCTATTCGCAGATCCATCCGAACGCCGGAAAAGGAGTGACAGACATTAAAGCGTCTTTCTCGTCGCCACATCCTGAAATTGAAAAAAATCAGGATGATGTCTTGACTGTGTGTATTCAAACTGGATTCCGTTGTCATCAAAGGTCTGGCTCGTGATGACAGCCATACAGTTATAGCCTTTTAAGTCGATATATTTTTCATCGACCTGGGTGACATGTTCAACGGTAAGAGTCCGCTTGCTTGTAGAAATAGTAAGCCCCAGTGTCCCTTCCAGATATTCATAAACTGATTGGGAGGCAATCTCCGGGGTGAGCCCGGGAGCGGCTTCTTTTAGAAAATAATTGTGATCCAGGATCAGAGGGATCCCGTTCAGAAAACGGAGCCTCTGGATATAGTAGAGCAGGGTTCCGTTTCGGAATCCTGTCTTTTTTTCAATTTTTTTATCAGCGGTGATCTCGGCAAATTGCAGGACCTGTGTAGAGCCCCTGCGCTTGTTGCGGGCAGAAGATTCTTTGAAAGATTCGATCCCGCCTACGGTAAACGCCGCCTGCTCAACCGGCTGGAAGATATTCCTGACTCCTCTGCCGTGCATAGGCTGCACATAGCCGTCCGCCGTGAGCTCGGAGATCGCCCGGCGCACCGTATTTCGTGAGCAGTCATATTCCAGTACAAGAGTATTTTCCGATGGAAGCATTTCCTGATAAGAATAGACTTCTGTTTCGATCTTTTCTTTGAGATCCTTGTAAATATAATTATATTTTGCTTTCGGCATAAATATTTCCCCTTGTTTAAACATCTTATTTAATTATAAATCCAACAGCAATAAAATCAAGTAAAAATGCAGTGAAATCCAGGGGCAGATTCACCATAAATCAAAGTGGGTTTTTGTACAATATTCCCAAACATCAAATACTTGTGAAAGGCTGTTGACATGTTTAAACAAGTGTGCTATATTCAAGTTGTTCAAACAAGTTTGAGTTTGCAAGAGCATCGGACTGGGAATACTGAAACTCAGAAATAAAAGGAAAGGAAGAGAAGCGATGGGAAAGTATGAAAATGACGTAAAGCGCCTGCTCGAACTCGTCGGCGGAAAGGAAAACATCCAGGCAGTCTCCCACTGCATGACAAGGATGCGCTTTGTGCTGGTCGATTCAAAGAAGGCGGATGAGGAGGCGATCGAAGAACTGCCGAGCGTGAAGGGAACATTCACCCAGGCGGGACAGTACCAGGTCATCATCGGGAACGATGTCGCTCAATTTTACAATGAATTTACAGGTTACGCAGGGATCGAGGGCGTGAGCAAGGACGCGGTAAAAGCGGCTGCAAAAACGAACCAGAACCCGGTCCAGAAGATGATGGGCGCTCTGGGCGAGATTTTCGCCCCGCTGATCCCGGCACTTATCTGCGGAGGTCTTGTGCTTGGCTTCCGAAATGTGATCAACTCGATCGACCTTTTTGAAAACGGGACAAAGACACTCGTTGAGATCTCACAGTTCTGGGCGGGAGTGGACAGTTTTCTGTGGCTGATCGGCGAGGCGGTCTTCCATCTGCTGCCGGTCGGTATCGTATGGTCTATCACGAAAAAGATGGGAACAACTCAGATACTTGGTATCATCCTCGGACTGACACTGGTATCTTCACAGCTTCTGAACGGATTTAATGTAGCGTCAACGCCGGCGGACGAGATACCGGTATGGGATTTCGGGTTCGCAAAGGTGCAGATGATCGGTTATCAGGGGCAGGTCATCGCGGCAATGATGGCGGGATTTGTGCTTGTATATCTGGAGAAATTTTTTAAGAAGATATGCCCGGAAGTGATCAGTATGATCGTTGTGCCGTTTTGTTCGTTAGTCCCGGCGGTATTTATTGCGCACATGGTGGTCGGTCCCATCGGCTGGACGATAGGAAATGCGATCGGAGATGTTGTGTACGCCGGACTTACATCTGACTTCAGATTCTTGTTCGCAGCTGTGTTTGGTCTTTTGTATGCGCCGCTCGTTATGACCGGTCTGCACCATATGACAAATGCGATCGACTCACAGCTTTTGAATACACCGGCACAGAGCACGATCCTGTGGCCTATGATCGCGCTGTCCAATATCGCGCAGGGCTCCAGCGTCCTTGCTATGAGTGTGCTGCAGAAGAAAAATGAGCGCGCGCAGCAGGTCAATGTGCCGGCGTGCATCTCATGTTACCTCGGTGTCACTGAGCCGGCGCTCTTCGGTGTGAACCTGAAATATGTATTCCCGCTTGTGTGCGGTATGATCGGCTCCTGCTGCGCGGCAATGATCTCTGTCGGATTCGGAGTGGAGGCGCTGAGCATCGGAGTCGGCGGGCTTCCGGGAATCTTATCCATAAAAGCACAGTATTACCCGATCTTCCTTCTGGCGATGGCAGTGGCAATAGTAGTGCCGTTTATTCTGACCTTCATCGTAGGAAGGATTAAACTTTCAAAAGAAGACAGATTTGGCAGGGAAAATGCAGTGAAGAGCATGGAGACAGACGGCAAAGATGATAAAAATATTTCCGGCGCGGTTTCTGATAAAGCGGAAGGCGGCAGAGCGGGAAAAGCACGGGCGGCTGAAGTAAAGGAATTAAAGTCTATCCTTGACGGAAAAGTAATTCCGATCACAGATGTTCAGGATGAAGTCTTCTCCCAGAAGATCATGGGCGACGGAGTGGCGATCGAACCATCCAATACAGTTGTAACTGCTCCGGCAGACTGCGATGTGTCTGTTGTTATGGCTGACACAGGACATGCGTGCGGGCTGACGCTTGCAAACGGAGTTGAGCTTCTGATCCATGTGGGAGTGGATACAGTGGATATGGGCGGCGACGGATTTAAGCTCCTTGTGAATGAGGGCGACCATGTAAAGGCAGGACAGCCGCTGATAGAGTTTGATCCCGAGAAGATCAGGGCGGCAGGCCATCCGTGCACGACAATGCTGATCGTGACCGGAGAAGGCAGCGCTGCCGGCATCACGATGCATACGGGAATGGATGTTAAGGCAGGAGAGACAACAGTTATCAGTTGGGAATAAATGTGAAAAAAGTGTGAAGGGGGTCAGACCCCTTTTCAAAGGGGTCTGACCCCCTTCACAGAAAATTCACAAATAGGAGTGAATAATTATGCATAAAGATTTCAGAAAGAGTACAGTATATCAGATTTACCCGAAATCCTTCTGTGATACAAACAAGGACGGGCTTGGAGATCTGCGGGGCGTGATCGGGAAGCTGGATTATATTAAAGAACTTGGCGCTGACTATATCTGGCTGACTCCGTTTTTCGTATCCCCTCAGAATGACAACGGATATGATGTGGAGGATTATTATAATATCGATCCCCGATACGGCACAATGGACGATGTGGAGAAACTGATCGCCGAGGCGGATAAACGCGGCATAGGGCTTATGTTTGATATGGTATTTAACCATGTGTCTACGCGTCATGAGTGGTTCAGAAAAGCTATGGAAGGAGATCCGTACTACAAGGATTTCTTCTTCTTCCGCAAGGGGAAGCCGGACGGCGGCGCGCCGACAAACTGGGAGAGTAAGTTCGGCGGGAGTGCATGGGAGTATGTGGAGAAGTTTGACGAATACTATCTGCATCTCTTTGACGTGACTCAGGCGGACCTTAACTGGGAGAATGAAAACGTAAGACATGAGATCCAGAAGATCGTCAGGTTCTGGATGGACAAAGGCGTGAAAGGATTCCGTTTCGATGTGGTGAACCTGATCAGTAAGAGTACGTTCGAGGATGATCTGACAGGAGACGGGCGGAAGTATTATACAGACGGTCCGAAGATCCATAAATATCTGAAAGAGCTCCACGATATGACGTTTGGCACGGACGCGGAGATCGTGACTGTAGGAGAGATGTCCAGTACATCGATTGAGAACTGCTACCAATATGCAGGAAGGGATACAGGGGAGCTGTCCATGGTGTTCAGCTTCCATCACCTGAAAGTGGACTTCATGGGCAATGAGAAATGGGTTCTTGTGCCTGCTGATTTCCAGAAGCTGAAAGATATTATTTTTGAGTGGCAGACAAAGATGGCGGAGCATAATGCATGGAATGCGGTCTTCTGGTGCAACCATGATCAGCCGCGTGTAGTGTCCCGCTTTGGAGATGAAGGGAAATACTGGAAAGAATCCGCAAAGATGCTGGGGACGATCATCCACTGCCTGAGAGGCACGCCTTATGTGTACCAGGGCGAGGAGATCGGCATGACCAATACGGATTTTACAGACATTTCTCAGTTCAAAGATGTGGAGAGCCTGAATCATTATCAGATCCTTCAGGACAAGGGCATGTCCCCGTCCGACGCCCTGCGTATCGTACAGGTACATTCCAGGGACAACGGGCGTACGCCCATGCAGTGGGATGACACGAAGTACGCGGGATTTGCCGCTGAGGACAGCGCAGAGCCGTGGATTGCGGTCAACGGCAACCATGTGAAGGTGAACGCCGCTGAGCAGTTGAAGGATGAGGATTCCATCTTCCATTATTATCAGAAGCTGATCTCCCTGAGAAAAGAGCTGGATGTGATCCCATACGGAGATATCGAGCCTCTGGCAGAGCATGATCCGTCCATGTTCGCTTACCGCAGGACATATGAAGGACATGAGCTGATCGTTATCGCCAACTTCTACGGAAAGGAATATGAATGGAAGGGCGCGCCGGAGCTGGATGGATTCCGAAAGGTGCTCGGCAATTATGCGGGTGCAGAAATGCCGGAGGACGGCGTGCTGACACTGCAGCCCTATGAGGCCGCAGTGTGGTACAGATAGGAGCAAATACAGATTCACTCAATAGCAGAAGGAGCTGTCGGACTGATTCAGTACGTCAGCTCCTTCTTAAATCAGGATAGGATAATTGTGTTTTGAGAAATAGGAATATATAATAGTATCTGAAAAACGGGTCACAGATGAAGAGTAATGAAGAAAACATATAAGAGTGACAGGGATGATATATTATGAAAAAAGCACGTAAAAATGCCATCATTATATTCGGAATATCTTTATTTACAGCGTTCATACTGTTGGGAAGTGTCCTGTATATAACACGTTATAGGGTGACTGTTGTCGATACGGTTCGATCGAAGGAGGGGACATATGAAGCTGTTCTTCAGGCAGTCGGCGATCCGGCGTGGCCGTTTGGTTCTGCCCCGGGACGGCTGGTATTGAAAAAGGACGGAAGAACTCTTTCAAAGACAGACATTGAGATCGCAAATGACGGCGGACGTATAAACGATGGGAATTGGAAAGCCGCATGGCGCGATGACCGTGTGGAAATCACTCTGTCCGGTCAGGAACAATATGATGAGCTCGTGAAGATGTATTATGGCGGGCAGGTTGAAAGCTGTCAGCTTACGACATTCAATGGCGCGAAGGTGGAAAGTACATACAATAATGCTGAAGAACAGCCGGCGGAGCCTGAGACAGAGGGAGAGCTTTTCCCGGGAGAGGAGCAGATAACTGCCGGGTATAAGGCGGTGTATGAATTTTGCGCTGCCAGTGCGGCTGATGATTTTGAAGTGTACTTTGGCGCTAAGGAATCTTCCTCAAGATGTATATTATCCGAGGATGAAGACACCGTAGAGTATTTGACATACAGCGGCAGATCGCAGAATGAAAAATGCGGTATATATGTACGTTATCAAAATAAGAAAAATGCGGATGGAGCATGGAATAATACGGAGGGGACAATTATGGATATTTATGCCTATGTGTACGAGAGCGGTGATGTGGTGAGCAGCGGAAAAACAGCCTGGGAAGATATCGGTTCAGAAGCTTATCAGGAAGTTACCGGAGAAAAGCAGGATCATAATTTCCCGCATATGGAAAGGGACTGACGGAAACAGATATTTCCGGACAGCCCCTCTCATTAATCAATCTTATTCAACAGTTTCTTCCTCTGCCTCTTCTGTATCAGCAGCCGCGCCGCGCACTTCTGTAACAGTGACAACAGTTGCTTCGAGGTCAGTGCTCAGATCCACATCTTTATCTTTCGCGATCTCAAGATCTTTTACGCGGACCGTATCCCCGACTTTCAGGTCGCCGATATCCAGCTCGATCTTCTCAACCAGCGCCGCGGGCAGAGCTTTAAATTCGACTTCGTGAAGCATCTGCTGCGGAACTCCCGCGACAAGCTTGTCTGCATTTATCAGGTGGATCTCAGCGGATGAATGTACCTTCTCCGTGCTTACCAGCGCCTGGAAATCAATCTCGTCGACCCAGCCTTTGAGCGGGTTGTAATCTACTTCTTTGATCAGGGCATCGTATGCCTGTCCCTCTACCTCAAGACGTACGCGTCCGCCTTTGCCTTCATCTTTGAGCAGGCGGTCCACAGCGCCTTTCTCCATCTTGAGAGGGATGGACTCCTTCATTTCGCGCCCGAAAAGATTGCCTGTAACAAATCCTTCGCGTCTAAGTTTTTTGGCTTTGATCGTCATGTCTCTTTTTTCAGCTTTTAAAGTATTCATTTATCTTTTCCTCCAATCACTGAATCACGCTTAGCAGCCTTCAACTTTGTATAACAAAGAGGTTTTGTTAAGTGTATTTTCTTGCTACACCTATACTATAGCACCGTTGTCAAGAGGGGGAGGAAAAAGTGCGAAGAAACCGTGGTTGACGCGTTTTCTCATGAAAGATATAATGAAAAAAGGAAATTTAAGGAGCTTCTTGTATAATTCAAATATAAGGAATTCCGAGAAAGAAGGTTGAGAAA
>ERZ1643247.1599-NODE-1599-length-20201-cov-5.176511_pt1 | contig 20201 bp, 18 predicted proteins | sample MGYA00579264_ERZ1643247 | MGnify/ENA primary metagenome ERZ1643247 (study PRJEB29033, sample SAMEA4952262) | chicken gut metagenome | biome: Broiler Chicken; feature: Gastrointestinal Tract; material: Caecum | place: Ireland | collected 2018 | study: Broiler... | reverse complement strand
TAAACAGGTCTTATTCGCTTTCCTTAATCTGTAACACATCTTTGACAAACCTACATACTCCCCATGTTTTCCGGATTTCGCGTCACCAGACGTTCTTCCCACAGAGCGTTTGCGATTGATTGAAAGACCGGTCCGCAGGTGGGGCCTCCTCCTGTTCCCTCTTCCGAGAAAACGACGATCACATACTGCGGGGAATCGTAGGGATAAAAACCTGCAAACCAGGAATGCACCTTTTCCAGGCCGTTTTCATCAAACCGGCCGGTCTGTGCCGTGGCGGTTTTCGCGCCTGCTCTGCCATAAGCTGGTGCATATTTTTCACTGGTTCCCTCCTGCACGGAAGCAAGCATAAAGTTTTGCAGCAGGGCAGCCGTGTAAGGGCTCAAAATACGCACAGGCTCTTCCCCGCTTTCGCGGGATATCCATTGATAAGAACTATCCACAGTTCCTTCCACGAGTTGTGGGGGCACATATTCTCCGCCGGAGGCAATTGTGTTTACCATGGCGGCAATCTGCAGGGGCGTCGCCGTTAAATCTCCCTGTCCAAAGGAGAAATTGGCCAGTGCCTGCGGAATCTGCAGAGAAGTTTCTTCCGGCAAAACGCCGCTGTCCGCTTCCAGTCCCGGCGTCAGCGTGAGGGATTCTCCAAAACCGAAGCGGCGCGCCATCGTCAGAAATTGCGAAGCATTTACCTGCTTCATCAGGTTGATAAAATACGTGTTGCACGAGTTTGCAATGGCTTTTTGCATATTTTCCTCGCCGTGTGCCTCAGATGCGTAACACCGGAACGCACGGCCTGTCACCACCGTGGAGCCGGAACAGGTGTAGGTGTATTCGGGAGAGATACCGGATTCCAGCGCGGCAGCCGCAGACACGAGCTTGAAAACAGATCCCACACTGAATGCGGAAAGGCAGCGGTTCAGCAGAGGGGAAGCAGGATCCTCAAGGGATTCGGAGAGGTTGTCCCGATCAAAGGTGGGCAGACTGACCATGGCGCGGATTTTGCATGAGGGTATTTCTGCCACCACGACAGCTCCCGTTTGGAGAGAGGATGAAGCGGCTTCCTCTGCAATGCGCTGGATTCGTTTGTCGAGTGTGAGGACGATTCCTGCATTTCCAAGCGAAGAGGTGTCCGAAACTTCCGCTTTTTCCCCTGCCAGCACATGATTGAGGGCATCCACCTGGTACGTCACGGAGATTTCTCCGCTCTGTGCAGAGAGAAAATCATCGAAGGCTAGTTCCAGTCCTGATGCACCGTGGCCGGAACCGTCCAGATATCCGATGGTGTGCATGGCAAGCTGTTCCCCTGCATATCGATCCGGCACATGGAAGGTCAGAATACCGCTCCCGGAAACATTGTTCGGCAGAGAGAGGGAAAAGGGCTTGCCAGCCTGCAGAAGCGGCAGCAGAGAATTGACCTCTTCTCTTTCCAAAGCGCGGCCGAGATCGGCAGCCGTTTGTACACCTGGCGCTACAGCTGCAACCCAGCGGTTTGTCTCCCCGGTGAAGGGAAGCATCTGGCAATCATAGATTTTCCCGCGGGTTTGGCTCACAGTCAGCCTATATACGCTTTGCCGCTGTGCGGTTTCTGCAAGCGTTTCTCCGTTTGTGAGCGAATAGACACACAGCATACACAGAAATAGGGCGCTGAACAGGAAACCGAAAAAAGCGGCAATCCTCCGCTCCATTTCAAACGCCTCCTTTTGCGCGGACAGAAAACAGGAGGGAAGCGTTGTGGCTTCCCTCCTGTTTCTGCACACCGCTTTTCCGCAGTGTTCCCTGTTTTGATTTTTTTATTCCGAAACGGTCTCCTGATACCTGCGCAGAATGGCACCGGCAGGCACATCCACCTCCGTTTTCAGAAAAACCCGCATCATCGGATGCGGAGCGACCTCAAGGGGCTGTCCTTCCTCGCCAAACAGTTCGTCAAGTGGCAGATTGTAAGGCTGTTTGCCCGGTTCAAGTATATCTGCCGTTTCCCCGCGGAAAAAGCGGTTGCGTTGGGAGAGAATCAAAAGCTCTCCCTCTCGTCCTTCGCAAACGGCAAGGACTTCTCCGTTGCGGATATACCCGCCATGCACCGTTTCCTGGCCCGGCTCACCGCCGAGATAGAAGCCGGTGCTGTAGGGGCGATGGCTGATTTTATCGGTTTCGTCTACAATCCATTGCGGTACCGGCTGATCCGGGTGTTCCATGCACCAGTCCACGGCGAGCCGATAGGCATTTGTGATGACTGAAACATAGTAGGCAGACTTTGCTCTTCCTTCAATCTTCAGGCTGGTGACACCGGCCTTTATCATTTCTGGAATCTGCCGGATCATGCAGAGATCCTTTGAATTGAGAATAAAAGAGCCCCCCTGTGTTTCTTCCACGGGAAAATACTGGCCCGGCCTCTTTTCTTCCACAAGAGCATATTTCCAGCGGCAGGGCTGAGCGCAATCCCCATGGTTGGCGTCGCGCCCGGTCATATAATTCGAGAGCAGGCACCGGCCGGAAAAGCTCATACACATGGCGCCGTGCACAAACGCTTCCAGCTCCAGTTCCTTCGGCGTGTGAGCACGAATCCCCGCGATCTCTTCCAGCGAGAGCTCTCTTGCCAGCACAACGCGGGAGGCTCCCAGCCGATAAAATGCGTTGGCTGTTGCGTAATTGGCTACGCCGGCCTGCGTGGAAATATGAATCTCCACATGGGGAGCAAAGCGTTTGGCAAGCTCCATCACGCCAAAGTCTGTCATGATAAAGGCATCCACCCCCACGTCCTGTGCGAAGGACAGGAATGGACCGAGCCGCTCCAACTCTGAATTCCGTGGGATCGTGTTGCAGGTTAGATATACACGAACCCCCTGCGCATGGGCCGCAGTGACCGCCGCTGCCAGTTCCTCTTCTGTGAAATTGGCAGGGGCAGAACGCATGCCGAATTCCGTACCCGCGAGGTAAACGGCGTCTGCGCCAAAGCGCAGAGCGGCTTGCAGCTGTTTCATGCCGCCGGCGGGAGATAATACTTCAGGTTTGTTCATCAGCGCAGGCCAGCCTCCACAAGGTTCTGCTGATGTTCGGCGGCTGTCTGCGCATAATAGGCATTTCCGTCCGCATCGTGGCAGAAATAATAATAGTTTGTATCCGTGGGATTCAAAGCTGCTTCAATCGCCGCCATGCCGGGATTGCAGATGGGTCCCGGTGGAAGGCCGCGCAGCGTGTAGGTATTATAGGTACTCAAGAACGTTTCACGTTCGTCTTCCGGAACATCGTCGATTGTGCGATAAGGATAGTACATCGTGGAATCGCAGTCCAGCGTGTAGATATCCTGCGACGCACCGTTTTTCAAACGGTTGTGCAGCACAGAAGACACCATGGCCATGTCGTCATTGTTGGCAGCTTCGCGTTGGATGATGGAGGCGAGCGTCAGCACCTCGTCCACCGACATGTTGGAAGCAGCAATCTGCTCCTGCAAATCTTCGTCCATTACTTTTTTGTTGCAGTTATTGACCAGCTTCATGAGGACGGACGTAACATCGTCGTTTTGATAAAAATCGTACGTGTCCGGGAAGAGATATCCTTCCAGATGGTAGTAGCGTTCGCCGCGATCGGTAATATTGCTCAGGACATCATAGCTTGCATCCAATTCCGTTGTATTGCAGGCTTCCAGGAAATCGCTGGCGCTGCACACACCATTCTCCTCCAGAAGCTGAGCCAGCTCGCGCACGCTGGTTCCCTCGGGGATCATGACGGTGACGACGTCAAGACGGTTGGAAGTCTTTTGAAGCGTGTTGATAATGGCCTGATAATCCATGGAGGTGTCGAGCTGGAATGTGCCGTTGCTGTAATAATTGCTGGAGTTGGTGAACGCGGCGTAGAGCTCAAAGAACGAGCGATCTTGAATGATTCCCTTTTCCTCCAGAATTTCCGCCACCTCTTCGTTGGTTGGGTCAACCGGCAGATCGACCGTCACGCTGATGGATTCCCGACCAACAGCCAGCATATCGTTGATTCCGTTTACCGCATAAAAGCCGGCCGAAAAAGCGATCAGAAGCACCATGACAAGCCACAAAATGCGGAAAAACCGGCGGTTTCCCTTACGTTTCTGCTTATTGCGCGCCTTATGCGCCTGCATAGCACGCTTCTTTGCTTGCTTTTCGCTTTTAGCCTCCTGCTCAGACTGCCGTTCCGCCACGGAGGGATCGCTGTAACTGTTGAGTGAGGATGATTCTTCATAATTGTTGTCCTCTTCCCACTCATCGTCTGATATATTTAAAGAAAAGTTATTCACGCGTTTTTCGCGCAGACGGCGGCTGAGTTCTTCCTCGGATAGCCGGCCGTTCTGGTTATTTTCGTTCATCTTGTTTGACCCCTCCGTTTCCTGTGCGGAGATTTTGTTTTGGAATATTGCGGATGCTTCGTTCTGTGATCAATATCTCAACGGGTCTGTCATAATATCCATGAGGAAGCAATCGTCTCAGGCAGCCTTTGTAACAAACACCTGCCGTGGTGCCTGAAAAACGGGAAAGGAATCGATCGTAATACCCTTTTCCATATCCCAACCGGTATCCTTCTGCGTCAAAACTGAGACCGGGCACAATGCACAGGCCTTCCGTTTCCTCCTGCACGAGACGGGAATTTTCTGGAACAGGTTCCAAAACGCCGAATGTGCCGGGCTGCAGCTCGAAAAGGGAATGAATCTCATAAAATTCCATTTCCCGTGTGCCGGGTACGCACCGCGGCACCGCCACGTGCTTCCCGTGCCGGAGAGCATTTTCTATTAACGAAAGAGTGTCAACCTCGATCGGTTTGCTGACATATGTATAGATCCACTCTGCTTTCCGGTATTCTCTCAACGAAAGCAAGCGTTGCAGAATCGCCTCATCTGCCGCTTCTTTTTCTGCCGGCTCCATGGCTTCCCGAAATGCGCGGCTGTACATGCGAAGAGAATTTTTCCATTCCTTAATATTTCTGCTGTGCATAGATCACCTGTCCTTCCGGCAGCGACCTCATGGCCCTGCAGTTTTTACATGCCGGGAACGCACATGGCGACACCGGTTTGACGGGCCTTTTCAGCCCCCTTCAAAACTTCTGCCAATTTCAGGGCAAACGGCAGCGCAGCACCCGCACCACGTCCCGTGATGAATGTTCCATCCACCTCCACGGGGGCATGCGTCACTTCCGCACCGATCAATTCCTTCTCAAAGCTGGGGTAAGAAGTTGCTCTTCTACCCTTCAAAAGGCCGAGATGACCGAGAATGGACGGGGCGGCACAAATGGCGGCCACCCAGGCGCCGTTTTTCGCGGCTTGCTCCACGGCAGCGCAGACAGCATCGGATTGTTCGAGGTTTGGCGTTCCGGGAATGCCGCCCGGCAGCACAACCATTTCCGCTTTGTCGATCTCGATGTCCGTCACTTCCATATCTGCTTTTACACAGATTTTATGGGAGCCGGTGATTTCTTTTCCGCCTACACCAACGGTCTTGACTTCACATCCTGCACGGCGAAGGACATCCACAGGCGTAAGTGCTTCCACTTCTTCAAATCCATTTGCAAGAAAAACATAAATCATGGTTTGATATTCCCCTTTCACTTTCAGTTGCTTTTGTCCTATTGTATCTCCTCTTGCATGTAATAGCATTAACAGACTGTAAATCTCAGTCCAGCGTCATTCCCAAATATGGAAGCGCATTTGTTTCGACAGCCGGAAGTTCTGCGCAGGAGAGAGGCTTGATCAGGCCGAACGGCTGCCGCTGCACGGGAAGATCCGGAACAGGCGGCTGCATTCCGGCCGGAAACCGGAACCGATAAGATTTCGACGGCACACGATCGAGAAGCAGGCGAAGCAAAGCGGGTCTGTCTGAAGGTTTTGCAATCCATTCCGTTACGGCGCACTCTTTTCCCCCACTGCAAAGAGCGTAGGAAGGAGCGGCAGAGCTGCCTGCCGAGAGAAGCCCTCCTCCGTAAAGACGAGCGCTGCGTTCTGCGTAGAAGAGAGCGTCTGCGGTCCACAAAGCGGATCCGGTCCGGTTGCGCAGAACATTGTTTCGGACACGTGTAAGCTGCGCAAACGCCGGGACCTGCCGCACTTTTTGCTTTGATGGGGAGGAAAACGCAGATAATTCGTGCGCAGATGCTGTTTGCATGTCCAGCTGAAAGAACGGAAGATATCCCGCCGCCTCATAAAAAGCATAAAGGCTATCACTTGCCGGAAGGACCAGCGAATACGTTTGCCCGTGCGCTGCACCGTACAGCGCAGCATATGCCAGCAGAGATGCCATCAGGCCCTTCCCCCTGTATTCCGGAAAGGTTGCGGCGGCGTAAATGTAATGTGCCTGCGCCGTGCGGCCGCCGCCCAGCTGCACCGAGCAGGGCAGAAGATGCACGGCGGAGGCAACTTTGCCGTGAAACAAATAGACAAGGCAGTTTTGGGGCCGATAGACCATTCGGAAAAACAGGCTGATAGGACGGCTTTCCTCCTGAAAAGAGATCAGCCACAGTCGTTTCAGTTCGCGTTCCATACCCGGAGCGGCGGGCACAATCATGTGGTTTCCTCCCGCAGAACAGCCACATACTTTTCCAGCAGGACAGCAGGATAATAGGATAGTTTTGCTTTGCGCAGTCCCTCGATTCCCATGTCCTCCTCGCGGTTGATATATTCATATCCAGCCAGAGCATGAGAGGCAAATTCATGGTTGATAGCGGGGTAGAGACCATCGTAACCGTCAAGCGCTTTTTCGAAATGGACAACAAAGCATTGCGGATTGATTTCCTCTCCCAGGGAAAAGGCAACCGGTTTGCCATCGACGGAAATGAGGCCGCCTATCATATGAAGCTCTTCAAAGTGATGCAGGGCAACCGCAACCGCGCAGTTTTCCTCGCTGCGGCCATCTTCCCCGCAGCTTCCGCTTTTCCGGCACCATTCCTGCGCGATCTCCATGCAGGCAAGGAAGCGAGCGCGCCCAATTTCCTCATAGCTCCATTGATACGTGCGGGTAAACCGGGCTAAATGGTTCCGTTTTCCGTGATATTTTCTGCCGGCAAGTGTGATCAAATCCGAGCTCCGATAAATATAATCCGCGTCGTTGCGAGCAGGCAGAAACAAAAATTTACCAGGAAACAAGCTTTCAAATTCTTCAATCTCTTCCTGTGTGACGCCCCACATGCGGAAAGGAATGCCTCTCTCCTTTGCATCAGCCAGAAGGGCTTCCACCGCCTCTTTTCTGCTTCCATTCCCCACAGGGACGGCGTAAGAATGCTGATCTTTGCCAAGCGAGGAGAGAACAAAATCGTTCCAGCGGCAGATTTGGCGGTGATAGGTCCACCTCCAGATATACATCGTCCCAAACGCATATTCGCTTCCCATGCCGCCCGAGGAAGCCAGGATCGGTTGTACCCAGACTCTGTCTTTGATTTCAGGGTAATGGAATTCCAGCATACAGTTTTGCGGCGCTTGCCGCTCTCCTTTCCCGTATTACACCCATGTGTTTTGCAGAAGACAAGTCTCTGCAGCCATGCGGATCTCCCGTTGTACCTCCGAGATAGCTTTAGGATTTTGCCCGGTGGCGCAGTGAATCATACGCCACCCCATTTTTTTTGCCACATAGAGAGCGGCAAGCCTGCAATTTTCCATATAGGGAAGATCTCGCTCGTGAATATCTTTTTTTGATTCGTTTCCATGGTAACGGCCGGCGAGCAGTTTTTGGGAAACAGCAGGAGGCATGTCCAAATACAGCGTTAGATCCGGTTGCGGAAGACCAAGTTTTCCGTATTCAAAATCGCAAACCCAATCCAGAAAAGGATCCCATTCATCCCGGGGAAGTTTGGTAACCTGGTAGATCATATTGGAGGTCGTGTATCTATCGGCAACCACCCATTCCCCGTTTTCCAGCGAGGCTTTCCAGTATTTCCGGTAGCTTGCATATCGGTCAACGGCAAAGAAGGAGGATGCGGCATATGCGTTGACATCCTCCGGCTTGCTGCCGAATTCCCCGTTCAAATACATTTTGACCAACGATGAGGAAGAATGTTCGTAGTCAGGAAATGAGACTTTACGGACACGGATCTCCATTTCACTGAGAAAATCACAGAGCAGCCTTGCCTGTGTGGCTTTGCCGCTCCCGTCAAGCCCTTCCACCGTCAGAAGCCGCCCTCTCATTTTTTCACCCCGAAGGCCTTCCGCACTTCCTCAGCCTTGCCGCAGGACATCTTCCCTTCCGGGCAGGCGCCGCGCAGGCACGGCGGACCTGCGGTGGCAAAAATGTGGGGTGCTTTTTCTTTCACAAGGCCAAGCATCTGGCAGGCGACATCTCTAATTTCCCATTGTGCACGGTTGCAGCAGCGATGGGAAAAGAAATTCAAAAGCGATCTGGCGTTCATCGTGCAGATCAATTTCGTGGTGCAGGCGTTAGGCAGCACGAAACGGGCGTCCTCAATGGCGCGTTTTTGCGCGGCACGCTCCGCTTCTTTTTCCGTTTTTCCTGCTTTTATCAGCTCGCTGCGATATTTTTCCTGCAAAATTGACGTCAGCTTTTCATAGTGGCGCTGGTCTTCCTCCATGGCTGCCAGAAATTCCTTTCTGGCTTCCGGGATGGAGGCGATCTCCGACGGAATGACATACTCAAATGCATGTTCTGCCACATATCTCTGGCTTTGAACGCTGAAGGAAGCAATGCGGTGACGCGTAATTTGCGCCAAAAGAGATCGGGAAACACCTTCCAAACCAAAGGTGAAGCTTGCGTGTTCGATAGGGCTTTCATGCCCGATTTCGGCCAACATCTGGACAAAGGATGCGGTTTTCTCTTCCGTCAGCCCTTCCAGAACGGTATCAATGGACGCAGGGGAATAGCAGAGCTTCGCGGCAGCGGCCACTGTTTTTTCCGGTTCCGGTGTGAAGGCCAACAAGGTTACTTTTGCCATCTGGAATCAAGGCCTTTCTTGAACAGAATCCTGCCGGAAGCTTTTTCCTGATTCTTCAATCCGTTGAAAAAACTGCGGCAAACAAATATAGTATACCAAAATAACCGGAGGGATTCAAGATTTGGCCTTCGGCTTTCTTTTTCATTCGATAAAGTGGCTGCGCAAAAGTGCAATTTCTGCCGCATATCCTTCCGTCTCGTTTGGCGTTTCGAGGCAGAAAGGAAGGCTGCGCAGGAGAGGATGATTGCTCACGCGGACCAATGCTTCAAGGCCGATGTGACCCTGTCCAATCTTTTCATGCCGGTCTTTTCTGCTTCCCATTTGGTTTTTGCTGTCGTTGAGATGGACGGCTTTCAGACGGGAAAGGCCAATGATCCGGTCAAATTCATCCAGAACGTCATCCAGATGGTTTACAATGTCATAGCCTGCGTCAAAAACATGACAGGTGTCGAGGCAGACGCCGACTTTTTCTGGCAAAGCGATGCGATCCAAAATGGCGCGCAGTTCTTCAAACCGGCCACCGACCTCACTTCCCTTTCCCGCCATGGTTTCCAAAAGCACGACTGTGTGCTGTTCCGGGCGAAGAATCCGGTTCAGCAAGTCGGAAATCATTTGGATTCCCTTCTCTGTTCCCTGACCCACATGGCTGCCGGGATGAAAATTATAGTAATTCCCAGGCAGGTATTCCATGCGTGAGAGATCGTCCGCCATGGTTTGCTCGGCAAATTCCCTCGTTTCAGGGGAAGCGGAGCAGGCGTTGAGCGTATAAGGCGCATGAGCAAGAAAGCGGGAAAAGGCGTGGCTTTCGGCAAACGCCATAAGAGCGGCAGCATCTTCGGCGTTCATCGGCTTTGCACGGCTGCCCCGCGGATTTCGAGTGAAAAATTGGAATGTGTTTGCGCCAAGAGCCAGGGCTGTTTTGCCCATAGCGAGCAAGCCTTTGGAAGGCGATAGATGGCAGCCAATATTTAACAAACGGAATTCCTCCTTATAAAAAGCAAGAAAACGGATCCCGATACACCGCAGAGAGCGGTTTGCAATTATTCTTTTCCAAGCTTTTCTTTCAGAAATGCAATTCTATTTTCGTGGGTCAGAATAGCGTTCTTTACACGCTCCTGTGTGTCCCGCGGTTCCGTCTCTTTTCCCTCTTCATATGCTTTTTTTAAGCGTTGAAGCCTTTCTTCATATTCTTCCAGTTCAATTTCTAGAGGAATGGTTTCTCCCAGCGCATCGCCGTAGACAGCAAGCAGTGTCTTTTTTGCCTCCGGATAGGAGACAGTGTCATTGTCCTTCAACGCAATACACTCAAGTGCTTTCAGCAGGAGACGTTCCACCGGTTCACCGCTTTGAAGTCCCTTCATAATCTCCACTTGAAGCTGATTGGCATGGGCGAGTTCACTCCTGCGTTCCTGTGAAAGTTCCTGCGCCATCATTCTTGCATCCTCTCTTTTTCCTTGTGATTTTCCTTTTTAGTATACGTTTCTTCCTCCCTTCTGTCAAACTTTGTCATGATTTTGACATAGATTTCTTCTTTGATGTTCATACCAATTTCATAATCTCGGTTTACCATAAGCTTTGAAAACAAGAGAAGGAAACGAACGTTTTCTCAAGTGCTGAAGAGCATTTGGGCAGCGTGGGTATTCCTTCGGAAAGAGGTAGTAAGCATGACAAAGCAACTGAAAAAAATGGTGGCCGTTCTTCTGGCTTGCGGAATGATCGCAATGCTGGCTGCCTGCAATAACAATACGACGTCCAGCTCTTCTTCCGCTTCCTCCGATGCTTCGTCTTCCCAGACGGCGAGTGAAACGGTTTCCGGCGAAGAAAGTGCCGCTGGCTCCTCTGAGCCTGCAAGCGGCGAGACAGCTTCCGGCAGCACAGAGTCCCAGGCTGCAGAATCCGCTGTGTCGGAGAGCCCGTCTTCTGTGGAGGGTACGCCCATGGAGCACATGATGAAGGGAACCATTGAGGATGCAACGATGAACTCATTTGTCCTCAAGACGAGCGATGGTTCTATCACCTTCCCCATTGGTGCGGATACCAACCTGAGCAATCTCCCGGATGGACTCAAGATTGGCGAGGAGGTCTATGTGATGTATACCGGCAATGTGGACGGAACGGACGGCAGCGGCACAACTGTAACGCGTGTCAATCCCACGCAGAAGGATTGATGGGTTCGGTCCTGCCGGCATTTTCAGAATAAATAGACAAAGCGGGCTCCTGCACAGCATTATGTGTATAGGAGCCCGCTTTTTGCTGGTTTGTATTGCAGGAAGATCGCCTGTTTACAACTTTTGGAGTCTTGCAAAATTAGCCATAAGTTTTTTTGTGCCCACTCGCTCAAAGGCAATTTCCAGAAGAGTATCATTTCCCATAGGGGAGGCAGAAAGGATCATGCCGTCTCCAAAGGTTTTGTGATGCACAGTGTCGCCAAGCAGGAAAGCTGTTTTCGGCTTTTCCGGTTTTGTTGAAGCGGCAGGCCCAAAGTGGCGCGCTGCCTGCACAGAAGCTGATCTGGTTTCCCGATTGGATATCGGCAGAACGGTGCCCGGCTCCGGTTTTTTCCATTCCCGCTCGCTGTGGCGGTCGATCAGTTCTTCCGGAATTTCCATACAGAATCGGGAGATTTTGTTTCGTGTGGTGCTTCCAAAGATCATTCTGTGCTCAGCGTTTACAATCGTGAGTTCTTCACGGGCACGTGTCATTGCCACATAGGCCAGCCGTCGTTCCTCTTCAATATCGGAAGGATGGTAAATGGCCTGCATGCCGGGAAAGATTCCTTCCTCAAACCCTGGCAGGAAAACGCACGGATATTCAAGCCCTTTTGCGGAGTGCATCGTCATCATTACGACGGCGTCAACGCTTTCATCCAGATTATCCACGTCGGTCATAAGAGAAATTTCTTCCAGGAAACCGGAAAGCGTGGCCTCTTCCCCATTGTCCATTTCATATTGGCGAATGTTTGAGGCAAGTTCTTGAATGTTTTCAATTCGATCCTGAGCGGTTTCTTCTTCTGTTTCACGCAGATATTGCTGGTAGTTGGTGCGTTCCAGGAGAAGTTCATAGAGATCCCCCGGGCTAAGTGCTTCAGAGGCGCGCATCAGTTCCTGCATGAGTGCGGCAAATTGCTGAAGCTTTCCTGCGGACCGCTTGAGCTGCTCGAATTCGTCTGCATGGGCAATGACTTCAAACAGGCTTTCCCCGACGCCCGCGGCAATTTCTGCAGCCTGTGCGATCGTTTTATCACCGATAGATCGCTTCGGCTGATTGATGATGCGGCGCAGTCGAATCTCGTCCTCCGGGTTATTTATAACAGACAGGTATGCAATCATGTCCCGAATTTCACGTCGTTCATAAAAGCGGAGGCCGCCAAGCATCCGATAAGGAATGCCGGATTTGACAAAGATGCGTTCCAGCGTACTGGATTGGGAATTCATGCGGTAAAGCACAGCATAATCAGAAAACTTTCGATTCTTTTCCACGCCATCAAGAATTTGTTTTGCAATGTAGTCGGCTTCCCCAAGCTCGTTGGCCGCCGTATATACGGAAATTGGGTCGCCCTTGGGGTTTTCTGTCCAGAGTGTTTTCCCTTTTCGTTCCGCATTGTTGGCAATCACTGCATTTGCAGCGTCGAGAATGGTTTGTGTGGAACGATAATTTTGTTCTAACCGGACGACATGTGCGCGCGGGAATGTCTTTTCAAAACTGAGAATATTTTCAATTGTAGCACCGCGGAATTTGTAAATGCTTTGATCGTCATCGCCTACCACGCAAAGGTTCTGGCTTTTCTGGGAGAGCAGTTTGACAAGCATATACTGCGCATGGTTCGTGTCCTGATACTCGTCCACCAGGATATATCGGAACTTGTTCTGGAAATACGAAAGGACATCAGGACATTCCAGAAACAGGTGAACCGTATTGCTGATTAAATCATCGAAATCCATGGCATCCGCTTTTTTCAGCTTTTCCTGGTAAAGGCTGTATGCCTGTCCAATCAGGACAAGACGGTTATCATGGCCGGCCGCTTCCAGATAAGCCTGCGGTGTGATAAGGCTGTCTTTTGCACGGGAAATCTCATTGAGAATCGTTTTGTGGGACAAAACCTTGTCCTCAATTCGCAGCGTGCGCTGACATTCTTTCATGAGCCGTTTGGAATCATCTGTGTCATAGATGGTGAACCGGCTGGTATAACCCAACCGATCGCCGAACTGGCGCAGGAATCGGGCGCAGGCCGAATGAAAAGTGGAAGCCCAAATTTCTCCGCCGGATTCTCCCAACAAATCTGTAAGCCTTTTTTTCAGCTCTCCCGCAGCTTTGTTTGTGAAAGTGATGGCCATTATTTGCCAGGGCTTGCAGGGAGAAACGGCCATATCGCGCTGCGTTTCCGGGCTAAGCTCTGTGCCGGTTGCCAGATATGCACGCATATTAGCCGCATCCTCGGCTGTGAGCCGATCCGCTTCCTCGGAATGGTATGCCGAGCCATATCGAATCAGATTTGCAATTCTGTTGACCAGAACTGTAGTCTTACCGCTGCCTGCACCGGCCAGCACCAGCAAAGGCCCTTCTGTCCAGAAGATTGCCTCGCGCTGCCGGTCATTCATGCGATTGAATTCTTTTTCCAGAACCTTTCTGCGGAGATCTGTCCATTCACTCAAAAGAAGTTCCTCCTGACAAAATTACCCGCACACGCCGAACCGAAGTGTGCGGGTAATACGTTTTCTTTTTCTTATCTCAAAATACTGATCAGAATACCGGCCGCAACAGCGGAACCGATAACACCGGCCACATTTGGACCCATAGCATGCATGAGCAGGAAGTTGCCCGGATTATCCTGTTGGCCAACCTTCTGGGAAACACGAGCGGCCATCGGGACAGCAGACACACCGGCGGAACCAATGAGAGGATTGATCTTGCCGCCAGAGAATTTGCACATCAGCTTACCGAACAGGACACCACCGGCCGTGCCAAAGCCGAATGCAAGCAGGCCGAGGACAACGATACCGATTGTCTGAGGCGTGAGAAACACCTCGCCGGTAGCAGTTGCACCGACTGTTACACCAAGGAAAATGGTAATGATGTTCATCAGTTCGTTCTGAGCCGTATTGGAAATACGGGACACAACGCCGCTTTCACGCATCAGATTGCCGAGCATGAGCATGCCCACAAGCGGAGCAGCGTCAGGCAGAAGCAGAGAAATCAGAATGGTAACAAGAATGGGGAACAAAATCTTTTCAAGTTTCGTCACAGGACGAAGCTGCTCCATCACAATCATGCGTTCTTTCTTCGTAGTGAGAGCCTTCATGATCGGGGGCTGGATGATCGGTACCAGCGCCATGTAAGAATATGCAGCCACGGCGATGGGGCCTAAGAGGTGCGGCGCCAGAATGGACGTCACATAAATTGCGGTCGGGCCGTCAGCACCACCGATGATGGCGATCGAACCGGCTTCCTGAGGCGTGAAGATGCTGAGCGCCATGGCGCCGATAAAAGTGAGAAAAATGCCGAGCTGCGCAGCAGCGCCAAGCAGAAAGCTCTTTGGGTTTGCAATCAGAGGGCCGAAGTCCGTCATGGCACCAATGCCGAGGAAGATCAGCGGCGGGTAAATGCCAAGCTTGACACCCTGATACAGGTAATAGAACAGGCCGCCGTTTGTAGGAATCTGGTAATACTCCTGTCCATTGAGCAGAACAATGGGATAATTTCCTGCCACGTTGCCATGGGCTGCCATGTAATCTGTTACAAGCTGCATTTCTGTGGAGGGGTTTGCCGTAATACCGGGAAACACGTTCACCAGCAGCATGCCAAATGCGATCGGCAGGAGCAGCAGTGGTTCAAATTCCTTTTTGATTGCAAGATACAACAGTGCCAGTGCAATCACAATCATAATATAGTTGCGGGGATCGTTTCCGATGAAACCGGAGGACGTCCAGATTCCCTGAAGGGCGTCCACAAATCCCTGCGCAACTTCCTGGAAAACGTTCACGGGAAAAATCATCCTTTCTAAATTGATAAAAGTAAAAAAATACTGCTGAGATCATTGGCTTAAAAAGGACGAGTATTCTCCATGATGCCGGCCATGCCCCATGCCGAACGGGAAGCCTTGCGGGCACGGCGGATAGAGTGGATGGCAGAACCGGACATACCATCAAGCGAATAGACGGCAGCGGCGATAGCCGCAACCACTTCACCAGGAATACCGGCTTCCACATGCGGAACAGCCTGGGTAACAGGAGTGGCAGTCCGAGCGGCCACAACCGGCTCCTCCCTGGTTTTTTCCTCTTTGTTGGCGATGTTGAAGATGGCCGTTCCATAGCCCTTGATTATGGCTGTGAGAACAATCAGAACCAGAAAAACAACTATCAGACCCGTTACCAGAATGGTTAAGGACAAAACCACCGGATCGTCTGTTTGCAGTGCTAGAAAATTGGGCATGGCCGACTCTCCTTTGACACATAATTTTCATTGCTCCTGAGGCACCTTCTCAAGAAGCAGGATTAGTTTTATTATAACCGATACAAAAATCAATTTCAATTCCCTTTTCGCAAAATGTTTTTCTTTTTCCATAATTTTCGGGAATGATTGAAAAGAGTTCTGTTTCGGCTTATAATAGAAAATAACTAGAAAATAACTGGAAAGGCGGCGGGAGGTTTGGTGAGTGATCCGTTTCGGAGATCCTTCAAGCAGGATTACCACAACAGTCTGGAGCTTGCGGTGTATAGCTGCGGCATTCAGAAATGCTCGCCAGGGCACGCATGGGGGCCGGCCGTGCGGGATCATTACCTGATCCATTGCGTTACTTCCGGAAAAGGTGTGTTTTCGTTCGGCGGGAAGGAATATCTGCTCACAGGCGGGGATGGATTCCTGCTTTTACCGGGTGTGGTCGCTTCCTATGAGGCTGATGCTGAAAGTCCTTGGCAATATTGCTGGATTGGATTTAATGGCGCAGATGCGAAGCATTTTGTGGAGCTGACAGGACTTTCTTACGAAAATCCTGTTTTTCATTTTTCTGATACGGCTCTTCCCGATCGTCTGGAAACTATCAGCCGCCTTTCGCCCTCTTCACACAGCAATGAGGTGCGCATTCAGGCAGGGCTTTTGCTATTTCTTGCTGATCTGATGGATCGGTTCGGCAATCTCTCCCCTGCACGCCACACCGGCGGCTATGAATATGTGCGCAAAGCAGTGCAGTTCATTGAATACAATTATTCACGGCCGATCAACATTGAAGACATTGCCGCCAGCGCTGGAATCAGTCGCAGCCATCTTTATCGGCTCTTTATGGAAAATGTATCCATGCCGCCGAATGAGTATCTGATGCGCTGCCGGATGAACAAGGCCGCGGCACTCTTGGAGGAGGGTTCCCTTTCCGTAGGGGAAGTGGCATATTCCACAGGATTTTCCGATCAGCTTTACTTTTCCCGTGTGTTTAAAAAATACATGGGCGTACCACCCAGCCATTATGCCGCGAAAACCGCATCCCACAACGGATAAAAGACGAGTTTTTTGCAACAAAGGAGGAAAAAACGGAATGAATTCTTCTTCCGATGCCATTCAAACATGGTGCGAGGAGCTGGATCAATACCAGCCGCAGCCGTGGGAACGGATGCCTGAAATCTATTTATATATGGATCAGGTACTTAACTATATGGAAAAACAGCTTGGCGTTTTTGATCGGAACGGTGAAGGTGTTCTGACTGCCAGTATGGTCAACAATTATGTAAAGGCCGGCGTTCTGCCCCGGCCCGAAAAGAAAAAATATTCGCGGGATCACCTTGCAATGCTTACAATGATCTGCATGCTGAAATCTTCTCTCTCCATCCCCGATATCTCTTCCCTGATGAACTTTTTGCGTGGAGAAAGCGGGGAACAGGAGATGTACAGCCGTTTTTCCAAAGCGCAGCAGTCAGCGATTGACGAAGTTTGCGCCAGACTGCGAGAGTGTGTTTCCGGCGGGAAAGAATCGCTGATTCACTTGGCTGCGGAGCTTTCCATTGAAGCCTCCATGCGCCGTGCGGCGGCTGAAAAAATCCTCAGCGAACTGACAAAACCGGAGCCCGAAAGCTAATTTTTCTGCCGCTCTCTTTCAAATCTATGAGCACACGGATTTCGGTTTGCAGATCTGGAAGCTCTTCCTTCCAGTGTTCTCCATGTTCTTCCCAGAAGGTAGGAGCCTCGCGTTGGAACAGGCTATAAAAGGAAAAGATATCTGTCTGCTGCTCCTTGAGGCACAGGTCCATGACGGCCTGTGTCTCTTTTTTGATCTGTTCTTCCAATGCTTTCCTTTCCTTATCCCTAGCCCCGCCGGCTTCGGCTTCCTGCCCCAGGGAAACAACGGCAGCTTCACAGGCAATGCGAAGGGTGAGAGCGGGACTTCCCTGTTGGAAGGAAGGTTCTGCAGAAAGGGAGACGCCGGAAAGCTCTGCCGTGAGAACGGTACCGTCAGACAGAGAAACAGTTTCCATTCCCCGGTCAAATTGGCCCAAAAGGAGAAGGAGGCCACGCGTTTCCTCCTCCGTTAAGGTGTCCAGGATAGTACCATCTTCACTGAAAAGAGCGCTTCCGACTGCTTTCACGCCATCCTCTCCGCTGGTAAAAACAGGCAAAACAGCGCCTCCGGCCGGGTGTGATACGCCGTTGACAAATTCGACGAGGTTTGTGTTCACAATTTGACCGTTTATATTTCTTGTTTCCAGAATCTCGCTCATGGTTTGTGCTGTCACAGTCTCTCCATCCCGTTCAGCCGAAAGCAGTTCTGCCGCTTCTCCTTTTGACAGCAGGAGCGAAATGTCCGGCTCCACACCGATGCTACGGATCAAAAAGTCAAGCGTTTCCCCCACGCCCTGTTCAGCGCAGGATGGGCCGAATGCAATGAGCGACGCGTGATGGTAAAGCGGATCTTTTCCCGTTTGCTTTGTGAGTGCTTGGAGCGCCTCCAGCACGCTCTTCCCTTCCGTGGTATAGATAGTGACCCCGCTGGTTTCCTGCTCTGACGCATTCAAAGCCTGCACAGTGACAAGATATTGTTTCCCGTCGAAATCAATCCCAATTCCATTAATCAGGATTCGTCTGTCCAATCTTGTCTGATCGGTACAGCTGCACAAAGATAGAAGGATCAGACAGGTGACGGAAAGCAATACGAGTTTTTTTCGGGATGACGTCTTTTGTTTCTTGAAAAGCAGGAGAAGTGGAAACAGGAAAATACACAGAAGTGAATACGGAAGCAACACCCCAAAATGATAAATTTCGCTTTGCCAAAATGAAACAGAGAAGGCTGCAAGCGAGAAAATTGCTACGGCAAGCGCGCCGAGCAGAGTAAGCTTGCTTTCGGCTTTTGGGGAAACGGATCCCACACACAGGGCAAAGCAGCGGAGATCCATGGAAAGGCCTATGAGTGTGCTGAACAGCCACATGGCAATGACGATAGCCCCCAAACCGCGAGCAGGGCCTGTTTCGGCGTAAGAGGCGGCCGTATAGAGAGGAAATATCTGATTGTTCAGATAGTTTCCCATTGCGCCTGCCGCTGCACCGCTGAGAATGCAGGCAAGGGCAGTGCTTGCAATATCCCAAAGGCAAAAGGAGCGCCATGCGTGGGCACGAGTTTGACCGGAGAGGAACAGAAACGGTCCCAGGCCGCTGCCGCGGGCCAGCAGTAACAAGATCCCTGTTGCGGTATTTTGCCCTTCACCCTGCCAGACTGGCTCCCAGTTGGAAAGATTCTGTTTTGTGAGCAGCATTACAGTTAAAAGCAAGGCGCCGAGTGCCAGAAAAAAGCTGAGCACAGCGGCGGTTCGTCCCATAGCCTCCGTTCCCTTACGCGAGGCATAAAGCCCGGCGGCTGAAAGTGCCAGGGACACCAGGGGAACAGGGACAAGAGGTTCAACAGCTCGGGAAAGAAAAAGCGAAAGCAACACAAGTGGCACAGCAGCTTCCAGCAGAAACCAAAGTGCATAGAGGAGCAAAGGGATTGCAGCCGCTTTTCCCCATTTTGCACGAAGGATTTGAGGGAACGGCTGGCCATGGTACTTTTTTTGCAGCAGCCAAAACGGTAGAATCAAAAGAAATAAACAGAGCCCTGAAAGGATAAGCGGCAGGATCCATTGCTGAAGCGAAAGCTGACCCGGGAAAAATGCTCCCATTGACAGCAAACAGGAGATACGGGCTCCGAACAGCAAGGCAAAGAGCTGGCCGGAACTGATCTGATGTGAAGGACACACATGTGTCACACCGTTTCCCTCCTCTCTTACGATTGTCTTGTGGATCCCGGCAGATCCTGAACTTTTTCCACCCGGTTTCCGAGCTTCCGCCAGCCGCTCCGGAACAGGAGATCGCGTGCTGCCCTGCGGCTGAAGGGAGAAACAGGTGCGCTGAAGGGAATCCCGTACGAGTTCTCTCCGCAGAGGTTGATGAGGAGGACAAAGGCAGACAGGGTAAGGCCCCAGAATCCGATTGTTCCTCCAATCAAGATAAGGATGAGTCTGGACACTGACACCGGCTCATAGAGGGAAGGTGGGAGATAGGATGATATGGCTGTTACGGCCACAACCATGAGTGTGGGTGCTCCGATCAGGCCGGAACTCACAGCAGTGTCGCCGATTACAAGCGCACCCACAATGCTTACTGCGTGGCTCAGTGTGGTGGGTACTCTCAGCCCTGCCTCGCGCATGATTTCATAGATGATATGAATGAGCAGAACTTCTCCCATAATGGAAAAAGGTGTTCCCAATTCCGACTGCACCAGTTTCACAAGCAGCGGGCCTGGAATCATTTCCGGGTGAAAGGTTGAGACCGCCACATAGAACCCAGGCAAAAACAGTGCAAGAAAGAAAGCGACCAGCTTTAAAATACGCGTAAAAGCCGCATAGAACGGGCGGGCTGCATAATCGTCGAAACTTTGAAAGTTTTCCATAAACAGATGCGGCACAATCAGAACGTGTGGGGTTCCATCCACCAGAACGGCAACGCGTCCTTCTTCTATTTTTCCACAGACAGTATCGGGCCGCTCTGAGACGCCGACTGTGCTGAACAGAGAGAAACGATCCGGCCTGCAGAGGAAGGGGGCGACATATCCGGCTGCCAGTACGGCGTCCAGTTTTGCTTTCTGCAGATGGGTTCTCAGATCGGCAAGCAGGCTCGGGGAAATACGATCTTTCAGATAACACAGGCAGACAAAGGTATTGCTCTCTTTCCCCATTGTGACTTTCTCAAATTTCAGATTTGTTGTTTTCATGCGGCGCCGTATCATCGTCATATTGATCTGCACCGGTTCTACAAAACCTTCCCGTGAACCGCGCTGCATTTTGTCATTCTGCGGA
>ERZ1643247.1597-NODE-1597-length-20240-cov-5.746445_pt1 | contig 20240 bp, 20 predicted proteins | sample MGYA00579264_ERZ1643247 | MGnify/ENA primary metagenome ERZ1643247 (study PRJEB29033, sample SAMEA4952262) | chicken gut metagenome | biome: Broiler Chicken; feature: Gastrointestinal Tract; material: Caecum | place: Ireland | collected 2018 | study: Broiler... | reverse complement strand
CTGGTGGTGGCTCATCCTTCCATGAACCTTCCGGCCTTTACGGGCTTTCACAATGAGGGCCTGGGGGATTTGTTCCCCATCCTGTTTGTAACGGTGGCCTGCGGCGCGGTATCCGGCTTCCACAGCCTGGTATCCTCAGGAACCTCGTCCAAGACCATCGCCAACGAGAAGGACATGCTGAAGGTAGGTTACGGGGCTATGGTGCTGGAAAGTTTGCTGGCGGTTATTGCCCTGTGCGTAGCGGGAGCTGCCGCGGCGGCGGACGGCACCGCGGCTTCCGGAACCCCCTTTCAGATTTTCTCCGCCGGTGTGGCCGGATTTCTGGAGATGTTCGGCATCCCCGTTTATGTGGCGCAGTGCTTTATCACCATGTGCGTGTCGGCCCTGGCCCTTACCAGCCTGGATTCCGTGGCCCGAATCGGCCGGATGTCCTTCCAGGAGCTGTTCAGCGTGGATGACATGGAGCAGGCGGAAGGCTGGAGAAAGGTACTGTGTAACAAGTATTTTGCGACTGTGGTGACCCTGGCCTGCGGCTATATTTTGACGAAAATCGGTTACTCCAACATCTGGCCGCTGTTCGGAAGCGCCAATCAGCTTTTGAGCGCCCTGGTACTGATTACCCTGTGCGTATTCTTAAAGGTAACGGGGCGGGAGAACCGCACCCTGTTCCCGCCGCTGATTATCATGCTCTGCGTTACCTTTACCGCTCTGGTCCAGCGCTCCATCGCCCTGGTCCGGGCATTTCAGGCAGGCAGCGCTGTGTTCATGGTGGAGGGACTGCAGCTTGTCATCGCGGTGCTCCTGATGATTCTGGGCGTCATCATCGTGGCAACCTCCGGAAAGAAACTGGTGGAGGCGAGAGAGGAAAAATGATTCGGCCATTGTGCAATTCAGTAAATTATGGTATAACTGTCCTATGGAAGAATCATACGTTTACAGGCAGCAGAAAAAATTAAGGTGCGGATACACCACCGGTACTTGCGCGGCAGCGGCTTCCCTGGCAGCTGCCGCTTTATTGCTGCAAAATGAGAGCACGGACCTGCCGGTTACGGTAGACACGCCAAAGGGAATCCGCCTGAATCTGGAGGCGGAGCTGGTAAAAGCGGGGGAGGATTTTCGCATCTGCCGGGTTAGGAAGGACGGAGGGGACGACCCCGATGTAACAAACGGCATGTGGATTTACGCCAGAGTAGGATTTTCAAACTCCGGGGAAGAAAAAAGTGGGTGGATAGAACATAAAAACGATAAAATCATCCTGTATTTATCGGGAGGAGTGGGGGTTGGCGTTGCCACAAAGCCAGGACTGAGCTGCAAAGTGGGGGAGTACGCCATAAATCCGGTTCCCAGGTCCATGATTTTTCAGCATGTGGAGAAGGTCTGCAGGCAGCAGAATTTTGAAGGAAGGCTGTGGGTGGAAATCTCCGCGCCGGAGGGGGAGGAACGGGGCAGGAAAACCTTCAACAGCCGCCTTGGGATATTGGGAGGGATTTCCATCCTGGGAACCAGCGGAATCGTGGAGCCTATGAGCCAGGAAGCCCTTTTAAAAACCATTGAGCTGGAGATCGGACAGCGGGTCCTGGAAGGAAAGACGGACCTGGTGATGGTCCCGGGAAATTACGGATTGGATTTTGCCGCAGGGCAGCTGGGGCTGAACCTGAACGAAGCGGTCAAATGCAGCAATTTTCTGGGAGCGGCCATCGACATGGCGGTTCAGGCCGGGGTAAAGAGGCTCCTGCTGATTGGCCACATGGGAAAGCTGGTGAAGCTGGCCGCCGGGATTATGAACACCCATTCCAGGGAGGCCGACGGCCGGATGGAGATTCTGGCGGCCTACAGCGGAGCCCTGGGAGCGCCGCCTGAATTGATCCGCAGGATATTGGAGGCGGTTACGGTGGATCAGGCCATGGATTTGATGGAGGAGAGGCCGGGACTTCTGCCCGGGGTGATGGAGGAAGTCACCAGGGCCGCCAGCCGTCATCTGAAAAGACGGGCTGGGGAGGAGATGGAGGCAGAGGCCATTCTCTTTACCAATGAAAGGGGAGTCTTAGGCAGGACGCCGGGAGCGGACCGCCTGCTTGCCCGGATTCAACAAAGGGAAATGTTACAAGCCGGAAAGGAAATATAACAGATGGTATATATTGTAGGAGCAGGCCCGGGAGCCGTGGACCTGATTACGGTCAGAGGGCAGAAACTGTTAAAAGAGGCGGATGTGATTATCTACGCCGGCTCGCTGGTGAACCCGGAGCTTTTGGACTTCGCGAAGGCGGACTGCCAGATTTTCGACAGCGCGAAAATGACCCTGGAGCAGGTAATCGCCAAGATAGAGAAGGCCCATCAGGAGGGAAAAACGGTGGTCCGCTTCCACACGGGGGACCCCTGCCTGTACGGCGCCATCCGGGAGCAGATGGACGAGATGGACCGCTTAAAGATTCCCTATGAGATATGTCCGGGGGTCAGCTCCTTCTGCGGGGCTGCTGCGGCCCTGGAGATGGAGTACACCCTTCCCGGCGTGTCCCAGAGCGTCGTCATCACCCGGATGGCCGGGCGCACGCCGGTACCGGAGCGGGAGAGCATCCAAAGTTTCGGAGTTCACCAGGCCACCATGGTCATTTTCCTCAGCACAGGGCTGTTAAAGGAGCTGGAGCAGGAGCTTTTGGCCGGAGGGTATGGACCGGATACACCGGCGGCCATCGTATACCGGGCCACCTGGCCGGATGAGAAGAAGCTGTTCTGCACCGTATCGACCCTGGCGGAGACGGCAGAGAGGGAGCGGGTTCGCAAAACAGCCCTGATTATCGTGGGACAGGCGGTAGCTCAGAACCGCTATGAGCGATCCAAACTTTACGACCCCTCCTTTACCACGGAATACAGAAAAGGGGAGAATGACTAGATGGAAGGAAGATTATATGTTATCGGAATGGGCCCCGGAAGCGGTGAGATGATGACGCCCCAGGCGGCAAGAGCCCTGGAACGGTGCCAGGTGATTGCGGGTTATACGGTATATGTGGAGCTGCTGAAGGAGCGGTATCCGCAAGCGGAATTTCTCACCACGCCCATGACCCGGGAGGAGGAGCGGTGCCGCATGGCCCTTAAGCGGGCGGCCCAGGGAGCTCAGACCGCCATGGTGTGCAGCGGGGATGCGGGCGTCTACGGCATGGCCGGGCTGATTTTAGAGCTGGCCCAGGAGTATCCGGGGGTGGCGGTGGAAATCATTCCCGGTATTACGGCAGCCTGCGCCGGGGCCGCCATTTTGGGAGCGCCCCTGATGCACGACTTCGCGGTCATCAGCCTCAGCGACCGTTTGACGGCTTTGGAACTTATATGGAAGCGGGTGGAGCTGGCGGCTCAGGGGGATTTCGTCATCTGCCTTTACAATCCGGCCAGCAGGACCCGGAAGGATTACCTGGCCCGGGCCTGCCGCCTCATCGGACAGTACCGCTCCCCGGAGACGGTCTGCGGCCTGGTGCGCCAGATTGGCAGGGAGGGGCAGGAACACCGAATTTTGACTTTAAAAGAGCTGGAAAACTGGCCGGCGGATATGTTTACCACGGTATTCATCGGCAATTCCTCCACGAAGAAAATCGGCAGCTATATGGTAACCCCCAGGGGGTATCACTGTGAGTAGCGTGCTGCTCTTTGGCGGGACCAGGGAAGGCCATCTTCTGGCAAAGGCCCTGGTGGAGAAGGGGCAGCCGGTAACTCTTTCCGTCGCCACGGAGTACGGGGAAATGGTGCTGGAGCCGGCGCTGAGAAGAAGCCCCCTTCTGGAGGTCCATTCCGGCCGGCTGGACGAGGGGCAGATGGAGGAGTGGATGGCCGGAGGGGCGTTCGGCCTGGTCATCGACGCCACCCACCCTTACGCGGCCCTGGTGACCCGCCAAATCCGGGACGTCTGCGGCAGGCTCCATCTTCCCCTGCTGCGCTGCCTGCGGCCCGGACAGGAGCAGCAGGGAGACCTGGAGTTTGGACAAATGGAAGAGGCGGTCCGCTGGCTTGAGGGGCAGGAGGGGAACATCCTTTTAACCACCGGGACCAAGGACCTGGAGATTTTCCGGAATCTGAAAGATTTTGAGGACCGGGTTTACGCCCGGGTGCTGCCGGCGGTAAAGTCCCTGGAAATCTGCCTGAGCCTTGGCTTAAAGGGCAGGCACATCATCGCCATGCAGGGTCCCTTTTCCGTGGAAACCAACTTATCACAGCTGAGAGAGTTCGACTGCCGCTTCCTGGTGACGAAAAATGCGGGAAGCCAGGGCGGTTACAGCCAAAAGCTGGAGGCCGCGAAACTGGCGGGAGCCACATCCCTGGTCATCGGGCGTCCGGAACAGGAGAGCGGACTTTCCCTGGAGGAGACCATAGAGGTCTGGAGCCGGTGGAAGGAACATCAGCCGGAGGACGGGAAGTAGGACGAAAAGGGACAGGCAAATCAGCAAGAAGGAGCAGATACATGAAAGAGCAGCAGAGCCCGCGCCGGGTGCGGATTATCGGAGCAGGAATGGGAAGCCTCCGGCTTTTGACCGGGGAGGCGGGGACAGCGGTAAAGGAGGCCCAGGCCCTGATGGGAGCCAGGCGGATTGTGGAGGCCCTGCGCCCGCTGAACGAAGGATGCCCGGTCCTCGTTTCCTACCGTCCGGAGGAGATGGCAGACTGGCTGGAGGGCTTTGACTGGCAGGAGGCGGTGCTGGCGGTGTCCGGGGATACGGGATTTTACAGCGGGGCCGCCGGAGCCGGGGAGGCGTTCCGGAAAAAAGGCTGGAAGGTGGAGCTGATTCCGGGGATTTCCAGCCTCTCATGGTTTGCCGCGGCCATTGGGAAGCCATGGCAGGATATGGCGGTGCTCAGCTGCCATGGAAGGCAGGCGGACGGGGCAAAGTGGATTGCGGAGCATGGCTTAAGCTTCCTTCTGATGGGGGATTTAGGAAAATTGCTGGAGCAGCTGGAGGAAAAGGGATGTAAGGATTTGCACTTGTGGGCGGGCGAAAATTTCTCCGGCCCTCAGGAGCGGATTGTGGAGGGGGACGTCTCCGGATTAAAAGAGATTCACCGGCGGCATCCCTTTGGGCCCCTCTGCTGCGTCATCGCGGAGAATCCATTTCCGCAAAAGGAGACGGCGGCTGTACCGGCGTGGGGGCTGCCGGACGAGGCATTTCTCCGGGGCAAAGCTCCCATGACCAAATCGGAAATCCGGGCTGTTTCTATGTCGAAGCTGGCCCTCAGGCCGGGGGCGGTGTGCTACGACATCGGCTCCGGCACCGGCTCCGTGGCGGTGGAAATGGGGCTGACCCTGAAACATGCCGGCGGCCAGGTGTATGCGGTGGAGTACAAGCCGGAGGCCCTGCAGCTGACCAGGGAGAACGCAGAGCGTTTGCTGGGAGACTGGTCCGGCTTCCATGTGGTGGAGGGCAGGGCTCCGGAGGCTTTGAGAGAGCTTCCGGCCCCCACCCACGCATTCCTGGGAGGAAGCGGGGGAGAGCTCCGGGAGATTGTGAAGCTTCTCCTGGAAAAGAATCCCCAGGTGCGGATTGTGGCAAATGCCATTACCCCGGAGACTCTGGCCCAGCTGACGGAGTGCCGGAGCCGTTTCGCCTTTTCCCGCTGGGAGATGGTCCAGGTCTCGGTGACCGCCTACCATCCGGTGGGAGATTACCGGATGCCCAGGGCGGGAAATCCCGTTTACATCGTGGTGATGGAGGGAGGACAGGCAGAATGTACCGATGGATGATTGCCGCTCCTGCCAGCGGCAGCGGAAAGACGGCGGCGGTCTGCGGACTTTTGACGCTGCTGAAAAAAAGAGGATGTTCTACCGGGGCCTTTAAGTGCGGCCCCGATTATATCGACCCCATGTTCCACAAAAAGGTCCTGGGCATTCCCGGCTGCAATCTGGACAGCTTTTTTTTGGAGCCGGAGCAGCTGCGGGACCTGTTTTGCCGTGAGACGGCGGAGCTGGAGGCGGCGGTTGTAGAAGGAGTGATGGGGTATTTTGACGGCGTGGGAGGAATGTCCTGGGGCAGTTCCTGGGATATCGCGCGGATTCTGAAACTGCCGGTGATTTTGGTAGTGGACGGCCATGGAGCCAGCCTGTCGGTTCTGGCCCAGATCAAAGGATTTCTGGATTATCAGCCGACGGGGGAGCGGGAGGAAAACCGGATTGCGGGCGTGATTCTCAACCGGACCTCCCCTTCCATGTGTTCGGTCCTGAAGCCAAGGATTGAAAAAGAGCTGGGAATCGCCTGCCTGGGCTGCATCCCGGTTTTGAAATGGCTGGACTTAAAGAGCCGCCATCTGGGACTACTGCTCCCTGATGAAATCGGAAACCTGCAGGAGCAGATGGAACGGCTTTCCCAGGTATTGGAGGAGTCGGTGGATGTGGAGCGCCTTCTGGAGCTGGGGCGCGGGCCCCAACGGAGACATGAGAGTGGAGCAGACCAGGAAGACGGAGCAGGTCGGGAAGATGAGGCAGGCCGGGAGGATAGAGCGGGACGAAAGAAAAAACAGGGGGAAGAAACATTTTGCCTGGCAGCGGCCATGGACGAGGCATTCTGCTTTTATTATCAGGAGAACTTGGAGCTGCTGCGGGAGCTGGGCGCCCGGATCATTCCCTTCAGCCCCCTGAGGGATGAAAAACTGCCGGAGCAGACGGACGGAATCCTTTTGGGAGGCGGCTATCCGGAGCTTTATGCCGGAGAACTGGGGAAAAACTTCCGTATGAGAGAGTCCATCCGCCGGGCGGCGGAGGAAGGGATGCCCATACTGGGAGAGTGCGGAGGTTATCTGTATCTGCTGGAAGAGCTGGAGGGGGAGGATGGAAACATGTACCCCATGGCCGGTGTTTTTTCCGGCAGCGGAAAGCGGGAGGAGCGGCTGCGCCATTTCGGCTATGTAACGGTCCGGACCGGTGCGGACAGCTCTTATTTAAAGAAGGGACAGCAGATTCGGGGACATGAATTCCATTACTGGCACTGCCAGGAGGACGAGACGGAGGGAGCGATGGAGGCCAAAAAGCCTCTGGGAGGAAAAAAATGGCCCGCCATGCGCGTCAAACATCAGGTGACGGCCGGTTTCCCCCATCTTTACTATCCCTCTCTCCCGGAGTTTGCCGAACGGTTTGCCAGGGCGTGCATGGAGTACGGACAGAGGAGGAACAGGCAATGAAACTGGAAGAAGCAATCAATCAGGTGAAGCCGGCGAGCCGGGAGGCGGCGGAAGCCGCTCGGAAGCGGTGGGACAGCATCGCGAAGCCCTTAAACGGCCTGGGGGTGCTGGAGGAAGATATTGTGCGGATTGCGGCGGCCCAGGGACGGGCGGAAGTATCCCTGGAGAAAAAGGCCATCGCGGTCATGTGCGCGGACAATGGAATCGTGGCGGAAGGAGTGACCCAGACGGGGCAGGAGGTTACCTCCATCGTAGCCGGAAATATGGGTACGGGGCAGTCCTGCGTCTGCCTGATGGCAGCCTGCGCCGGGGCCCAGGTAATCCCGGTGGACGTCGGGATGGCGGGAGAGGAGGAACTGCCCGGAGTTTTAAACCGGAGAGTGGCGGCGGGAACCCGGAATTTCCGTAAAGAACCGGCCATGACCAGGGAGCAGGCACGTTTGGCCCTGGAGGCGGGAATCTGGACGGCCGAACTCTTTTCTAAGCGGGGAATCCGGCTGGCGGGCTCCGGGGAGATGGGCATCGGAAACACCACCACCAGCAGCGCGGTGGCTTCCGTTATGCTAGGCCTGCCGCCGGAGGAGGTAACTGGCCGGGGAGCCGGACTGGATACGGCGGGCTATCAGAGAAAGGTTCAGGTAATCCGGGATGGAATCCGTCTTCACAGACCCGACCCCAAAGACCCGGTGGACGTTCTCTCCAAGGTAGGGGGCTTCGATTTGGGAGGACTGGCCGGATTTTACATCGGCTGCGCCGCCCTTCGGATTCCGGTGGTGCTGGACGGGCTGATTTGCTGCAGCGCGGCCCTTCTGGCAGCGGGACTCTGCCCCCAGGTAAAAGACTATCTGCTGGCCTCCCACGCTCCGGCGGAGCCGGGGGCGAACCCGGCCTTAAAAGCGCTGGGCTTAAAGCCTGCAATCTGCGCGGGCCTGTGTCTGGGAGAGGGAACTGGGGCAGCGGCACTGTTCCCTCTGCTGGATATGGCGGAGCGGGTTTACCGGACCATGAGCTCCTTTGAGGAGATTCAGGTGGAGCAGTACCAGCATCTGGTGTAGGAGGAAACCTGATGATTTTGCTGATTACAGGAGGCAGCGGCAGCGGTAAATCGGAGTACGCGGAGCGGCGGGTAAAGGAGTCTGGCCTGCCCGCCCGCTATTATCTGGCCACCATGGAGGTATGGGGCCAGGAGGAGCAAAAAAAAGTAGAACGCCACCGCCGGCTCCGCAGGGGGAAGGGTTTTCGGACCCTGGAAATCCCCAGACATCTGGAAGAGACAGAAATCCACACAGAACCCTCCCGGACGGCCATCCTTCTGGAGTGTGTCACCAACCTGGCGGCCAATGAGCTTTTTGGCCCGGGGCAGGACTGGGAGAGAATGCCGGAAGAACAGAAGGAGCAGCTTCTTCTGGAGGCGGAAACACGGATCATGGAGGGCATCTGCTCCCTGGAAAGACAATGCGCCCTTCTGGTAATCGTCACCGGGCAGGTGGGCCAGGATGGCGGGGACTATGACGCCGGGACCAGGAGCTATATCCGGCTGCTGGGAGAGGTAAACTGCCGGATTGCCGCCATGGCACAGGAGACGGTGGAAGTGGTGGTTGGGATTCCACTGATTCTTTCCGGAAAAGAGAGGAGCGGACAATGAATGGATTTTACTCGCTGCTGATTGCGGTTTCCATGTATTCCAAGGTCCCGGTGCCTTCTGTGAACTGGACCAGAGAACGGATGGGATATGTGATGTGCTGGTTTCCGATTGTGGGGATATTCTGTGGGATTGCTCTGCTTATTTGGACAGAAGTGGGAGATTTATTTCACTTTTCTCCGGAAATGACAGGGATAGTGGCGGCTAATGTGCCGCTTCTTGTAACCGGAGGAATCCACATGGACGGGTTTTTAGACACCTGCGACGCCCTTTCCTCCTACGGAGAGCGGGAGAAAAAGCTGGAAATCTTAAAGGACCCCCATGTGGGAGCCTTCGGGGTAATCGCCTGCGGCCTTTACCTGCTAATCTGCGCCGGGGTGATGTGCGAGCTGTCAGAGCGGGGGTTTTTGCTGCTGGCAGTTCCGGCCTTTGTGATGGAGCGGGCCTTCAGCGGCCTTTCCGTAGTGTTCTTCCCCTGCGCTAAAAACAGCGGTTTGGCAGCCACTTTTTCCGACGGAGCCAAGCGTAAGGCGGCTGCGGTCTGTCTGTCATTGTGGCTTATCGCCTCCTTCTTGCTGGCCTTTTGGATGAGCAGGGAGACGGGGAGAGGGCTGGTGTTCGCGGCCGGGCTTCTGGCTGTTCAGGGGGCGGTATTTTTCTGGTATCGGTATAAAAGCAGGAAAGAATTCGGCGGAATCACCGGAGATTTGGCGGGGTGGTTCCTGCAGCTGTGCGAGGGGGCCAGCCTTTGGTGGATTCTGGCCTTTTCTTGCTTTGCCGCATAAAATGTACCATCCGGAACCGCAGCCTTAGAAAGTAAGAAGGGAGAAATCCTATGATTTTAGTAATTGGAGGAAGCTTTCAGGGAAAGAGGGACTTCGCCGCGGCCCGGTTTGCCGCCGGAAGGCCGGTAGACTGGACCGACGGGGCAAAGGCGTCTCTGGAGGAGATGCTGGAGGCAGAATTCATCTGCCGGTTTCACCGCTTTGCGGAGCGCCTGCTTCGCGGGGAGATTCAGGCGGACTGTGAGGAACTGGCCCGGCTGCTGCGGGAGAGGAGGCCGGACCGGGTGGTAATATCAGATGAAACCGGCTGCGGGATTGTTCCCATGGACCGGCAGCTGAGGATGATTCGGGAGGAGACGGGGCGTCTGCTCTGCCGGATGGCCCGGGAATCGGAGCAGGTCTGGAGGGTTACCTGCGGCATTGGACAGAGGATTAAGTAGAAATGTGAAGGACGGAAATTCATGGAGGCAATCAGCGGATTTTTGAAAATCAACGGCCTGACCCTGCTTTTGGCCTGTATATTGGACTGGATCATGGGGGACCCGGTGTGGCTGCCCCATCCGGTGCGTCTGATGGGGAAGATGATTGGGGGGCTGGAAAGGAGCCTCATAAAGAGGTTTGGAAAAAGGGAGAGAGAGGCCGGAACGGTTCTGGTGCTGGTGATGGTTCTTTCCTGGAGTCTGGTTCCGGCAGCCATCCTTGGGATTTTGTGGAGCCTGCCTCTTCCGGGCGGTATCCTTATTCCTCTTTTGGTCCAGAGCGCTCTAAGCGCTCAGCTTCTGGCGGCCCGGGACTTAAAAGTTCAAAGCTGCCGGGTGGGGGAATCCTTAAAAAAGGGGGACCTTCCGGAGGCGAAAAAGAGGGTTTCCATGATTGTGGGCCGTGATACGGCTCCCCTGGATGAGGCGGGGGTGGCCAGGGCGGCGGTGGAGACGGTGGCGGAAAATACCTCCGACGGCGTTATCGCCCCCATGGTGTTTCTGGCCCTTCTGGGACCGGCGGGCGGCTATTTCTACAAGGCAGTCAATACCATGGACTCCATGATTGGATACCGCAATGAAGTTTACGAGCGGTTCGGTAAGACGGCGGCCCGTTTGGACGATTTGGTGAACCTTATACCGGCCCGTCTGACCGGTTTTTTGTTTTGCCTGACGGCGGGACTCCTGCCGGGATTTGACGGCAGAGGCGCTCTTCGGATTTTCTTCAGGGACCGAAAGAAACACGCCAGCCCCAATTCCGCCCACGGGGAGGCGGCCTGCGCCGGGGCTCTGGGCCTGCGTCTGGCAGGGGACGCCTGGTATTTTGGAAAGCTCCATCACAAACCCTGGATTGGGGATGAGACGCGGCCCATCGAGGCGGCGGATATTGGCCGGGCCTGCCGGCTGATGACCGGAGCGCAGCTTCTGCTTCTGGCGGGATGGGGGCTGATGCTGTGGGTGCTCTGAGCTTCCTGAAGAGCCGGGCTCTCCTTTAACAGCCGGATGGTGGTGCGGATGTCCTCCAGGCAGGTATCGGGATGGATGGTACAGAGGCGGATGGCTTGTTTGCCTTTCAGCCTGGTGGTCAGCACCTGGGCGTAGCCGTCAGCCGTTACCTGTGCTGCCATCTGCTGATTCAGCTGGTCCAGCTCATCCGGGGACAGGCCGGGAAGCACATAGCGGAAGTTCAGGATTCCCAGGCTGGGGCGGGAGATGATTTCCCAATGGGGGTCCTTTTTTAATTCCCGCTCCGCAGCCTGCGCCATGCGGCAGCTGTGCTCCATATCCTGCGCCATTTGATCCTGTCCCAGAACCTGAAGGGTGAACCACAGCTTCAGCCCACGGCAGGGCCGGGTCAGCTCCGGTCCCAAATCCCAGAAATTTATCTGGTCCGGGTCTCCCGCCATATCTTCCAGATATTCCGGATGGGAGGAAAAGCTCCGGGTCAGATGAGCCTGTTTCCTGACCAGTACAACGCTGCAGCTGTAGGTCTGGCGCAGCCATTTGTGGGCGTCCCAGCTGATGCTGTCCGACTGTTCGATGCCCTTTAACAGCCTTTGTCCCCAGTCAGAGAGTAAAATGGATGCTCCGAAAGCGCCGTCTACATGCATCCAGAGGCCGAAGGCTTTGCACAGACGGGCAATCTGGGGAAGCGGATCGATGGAGCCGGTGTTGGTGGTTCCGGCGGTGGCCACGACGGCAAAGGGCGTAAGGCCCTGGGAGATATCATGACGTATCGCCTGTTCCAGCGCTTTTACATCCATAGCAAAGGAGGAGTCGGTGGAAATGCGCCGGATTTGCCACTGCTGAAATCCTAAAATATGGAAAGCCTTAGCTGCGGAGGAATGAGTCTGGTCCGAGACATAGGCCACTCCCTTGTCCCGCTCCTCAAAAACCAGACGGGAATCCCGGGCCGCAGTGAGGGCGGTGAGATTGGCCATGGAGCCGCCGGAGACAAACAGGCCTCCCGCAGATGAGGGGTATCCGGCCAGACCGCACATCCAGCGAATCAGTTCCTGCTCCACGGCTGCGGGGCCTGGGACGTTAGCGGCGGAGCCGCCGTGGGGGTTAAAGGCTCCGGTCATCATTTCCCCCATCCAGGAGAGCAGGGAGATAGGGCCGGGGATGCAGGCGAAAGAGCGGGGGTGCTGCCCCAGAGAAGAAGCGGGAAGAATTTCCTCCTGCATCTGGCGGCAGATCTGGGAAAGGGGACGCCCTGTTTTGGGGATTCCCTGCTTTTTTATGCGTTCCCCGATCCGGGGATCTGCGGATGCGCTGACTCTGTGCTCATCCATATGTTCATAAAAATTTATAGTCTCGTCAATGAAATCTTTCATTAGGAATGAAATTTGTTTATAGTCCATTTTGCTGCCTCCAATCCGTCTTGACTTTTTTCTGCTGCTACTGTACCATAACAATGATATATTTGTAAAATTCAAGCTTTTGAATATACCGTTCAAAAATTTTGATAGGTGATCTTATGGAGATTCGGACCATTGCGACCTTTGTGCGGATTGCAGAGCTGAAAAGCTTCTCCCGCGCCGCCCGGCAACTGGGTTATTCCCAGTCTGCCGTTACCATGCAGATGAAACAGCTGGAGGAGGAACTCCAGGTTCCTCTTTTTGAGCGTGTCGGAAAGGGAATTGCCCTGACACAGGCAGGAGAACGGCTTCTCCCCAAGGCGCTGGAGCTTCTGGCGGCTGCCAGAGCTTTGCAGGAGACGACCCGGCCCCCATTGGAAGTTACAGGAAAACTGCGGGTGGGTACGGCGGAATCCCTTTTAATCAGTGTCCTGCCTCCGGTTTTGATGGAGTTTGGGAGACTCTGCCCAAAAGCGGAGGTCAGTACCTGTACTGGGCCGATTCAGGAGCTGTTTCGGATGCTGAGACAGAATGAAATTGACGTGCTGTATTTTCTGGATGAGAAAACGAATTTTCCCTACTGGGTTAAGGTGATGGAGCGGCAGGAGCCGGCCTTTTTTGTGGCGTCTTCGGCCAATGCCCTGGCAGGACAGGCGAACGTCACACTGGAGCGGCTTCTCCAGGAGCCCTTTGTTTTGACAGAGCGGGGAATCAGTTACCGCTATGCCATGGAGCAGGCTCTGGCGGAAAAGGGGATGGAGCTTCACCCTTTTCTGGAAACGGGCAATACGGATGTGATTACCAAATTGCTGCTGGAGAACCAGGGTGTTTCCTTCCTGCCGGAATTTGTGGTCCGGGAGTATCTGAAATCCGGACGTCTCACGGTTCTGGATGTGGCATGCCCCGGGATTCAGATGTGGAGCCAGCTGGTCTACCACAGAGATAAATATATGACGCCTCAGCTGGAACGCTTTCTGGAACTGATGAAGAGCCGGCTGGGAGGAGAGGAGAACGAAACATGAGCGAATACATCCACGGGGGAGATATTTACAGCCAGCCGGTGAGGCTGGACTTTTCCATCAATGTAAATCCCCTGGGCATACCGGAGGGAGTGAAGGCGGCGGCAGAGGCCAGTATTGAACGCTGCGGCGTCTACCCGGACAGCCGCTGCGCCCGGCTGGCAGAAGCCCTGTCCCAAAAGGAGGGGGTAGAGGAAAAACGGATTGTCTGCGGCAACGGGGCGGCGGACCTGATTTTCGGACTGGCCCTGGCATTAAAGCCCAAAAAGGCACTGGTTGCGGCTCCGTCCTTTGCAGAGTATGAAAAGGCGCTGGAGACGGTAGGCTGCCGGACGGAGCATTTCTTTCTGACGGAGAGCGAAAATTTTGCCCTTCGCCCGGAAAAAGTCCGCAAGGCCCTAAAGGAGCATGACGGAGAGGGAACGGAAAAGCTGGATTTGCTTTTTCTGTGCAGTCCCAACAATCCCACCGGCCAGGGGGTGGGGCGGGAGGACATGGAGCAGATTGCTCGCTGGTGCCGGCAGAGGAACATATGGCTGGCGGTGGATCAGTGCTTTGAGGAGTTTTTAGAAGAGCCGGAGGCTTATTCCGTGGTTCCCGCTTTGAAGGATTTCCCTAATCTGGTGGTGTTTAAGGCCTTTACCAAAAGCTTTGCCATGGCCGGCCTGAGACTGGGCTATGCCCTTTGCGCAAGCACGGAGCTGGCCGAAGGGCTGCGGCAGGTCCGTCAGCCCTGGAGCGTATCCGCGGTGGCCCAGGCGGCGGGACTGGCGGCTTTAAAGGAGAAGGATTTTTTGCGGCAAACCAGAAGCTTAATTGCAAAGGAACGTCCCTGGCTTTCGGCGCAGCTTGAAAAGCTGGGGATGAAGGTTTATCCTTCCCAGGTGAACTACCTGCTGTTTCGGGCGCCGGGGAGAGAAAATCTGAAGGAAGAACTTTTAAAACGGGAAATTTTGATTCGCAGCTGCGCCAATTTTACGGGGCTTGGAGAGGATACCTACCGGGTCTGCATCCGGCGCAGGGAGGAAAACAGGCAGCTGATATCAGCGCTGAAGGAAATAGAGGAGCGGTAAGGAGGAAAAAATGGCAAAAGCGATTATGATACAGGGAACGATGTCCAATGTAGGAAAGAGCCTGATTGCTGCCGGGCTGTGCCGGATTTTCGCCCAGGACGGCTGGCGGGTGGCTCCTTTTAAATCCCAGAATATGGCCCTGAATTCCTACATTACCCCGGAGGGGCTGGAAATCGGCAGGGCCCAGGCCGTCCAGGCGGAGGCTGCTGGAACTGCGCCCCGGGCGGATATGAATCCCATTTTGCTGAAGCCTACCACGGACGTGGGAAGTCAGGTGATTGTCAGGGGAAAGCCCATCGGAAATATGAGGGCAAAGGATTACTACTCCTATAAGCGGCAGCTGATTCCCATGGTAAAGGAGTCCTATGACCGGCTGGCAGAGGAATTTGATGTGATTGTCATTGAGGGGGCCGGCAGTCCGGCGGAGATTAATCTCAACCAGGAGGACCTGGTAAATATGGGGATGGCCGCGATGGCGGATGCCCCGGTGCTTCTGGTGGGAGATATTGACCGGGGCGGCGTTTTCGCCCAGCTTTACGGCACCGTAAGCCTGCTGGAGCCGGAGGACCGGAAACGAGTAAAGGGACTGGTGGTCAACAAGTTCCGGGGGGACCGCTCCATTCTGGAGCCGGGCGTCCGGATGCTGGAGGAGCTGTGCCGTGTCCCTGTAACCGGCGTGGTGCCCTACATGCAGGTGGATCTGGAGGAGGAGGACAGTTTAAGCAGCCGCCTGTCCGGCCGCCAGGAGTCAGAGCCCTGCGCGGTGGATATCGCGGTTATCCGTTTTCCCAGAATTTCCAACTACACGGATTTCGCGGTCCTGGAGGCTCTGGAAGGGGTAAGGGTGCGGTATGTATCCTCCCCAGGTCTTTTAGGAGAGCCGGATTTGGTGATTCTGCCCGGTACAAAAAATACCATCAGCGATCTGCTCTGGATGCGCAGCCAGGGACTGGAGGCGGCGGTGCTTAAGCTGGCTTCCCGCCGGATTCCCGTATGGGGAATCTGCGGCGGCTACCAGATGATGGGAGAGGAACTGTGGGACCCCTTAGGAGTGGAAGGAGAGCCGAGAGAGGAGCCGGTAGCCGGAATGGGACTTCTGCCCCTTGCCACTCACTTTGAGGAGGAGAAGGTCCTGACCAGAGTGGAAGGCGCTTTGGGAGAGCTGGACGGGATCTTTGCTTCCATGTCCGGAATGGAGGTTTCCGGTTATGAAATCCATATGGGAAGAACGGAGATTTCCGGAGGACGGGGGCCGGAAGATACGGCGAAGCTGACGGATTACCGGCAGGAGCCGGAAATCTGCCGTCCCCTGGCTTATCTGATGGAAACCCAGGGGGGCTCCAAACGGGCAGGGGCAAACGGCTGGAACCGGGGAAATGTCTACGGCGGCTATCTTCACGGGATATTTGACAGCCCCCAGGTGGCCCCGAAACTGGCAGGCATTCTGGCTAAGCAAAAGGGAACGGAACTTAAAGATCCCCAAACGGAGGACTATCAGGCCTACCGGCAGACCCAGTATGACAAGCTGGCCGGGGAGCTGAGGGAGAGCCTGGATATGGAGCAGATTTACGCCATCATGGATTTGGAAAGAAAAGTAAGACAGAATGGAGGCCGGGCGGAATGAGAGAGGAGCAGCAGATGGAAAAGAAAACAGAGGCAAAACAGATACATCTGGACCAGGTCCTGCCAGGGCAGATTGAGGCCAAAAGCTTTGAAATCATCGGGCAGGAGCTCCAGGAGATGGGCATCCGGCCGAAGCCGGAGGAGGAACTGGTAATTAAGCGGGCCATCCACGCCTCGGCGGATTTTGATTACGCCCAAAACCTGGTCTTTTCACCGGAGGCAGTAGGAGCAGGACTTGAAGCTATCCGGAAGGGCTGCCATATTGTAACCGACACCCGCATGGCCTGGTCCGGCATCAACAAGGGCCGGCTTTCGGCTTTCGGCGGGGAAGCGGTTACCTTTATGTCCGATGAAGATGTGGCGGAAGCGGCCAGACAGGCAGGTTCCACCAGGGCCGCGGCCAGCATGGAAAAGGCGGCGGCTCTCTACGGGGCGGGCGGACGCCTGGAGCGGACGCCCTGCATTTTTGCGGTGGGAAACGCTCCTACGGCTCTGATTCGCCTGTACGAGCTGGTGCAGGAGAGCAAGCTGCGGCCAGCATTGATTATCGCTATGCCGGTGGGCTTTGTTAATGTGGTTCAGTCCAAGGAGCTGATTTTATCTCTGAAGAAAACCCCCTTTATTGTAGCGAGAGGAAGAAAAGGCGGAAGCAATATAGCTGCCGCCGTCTGCAACGCCCTAATCTATCAGGCCTGATTTAAAGCTTCTTTGGTGGATTGGCCAGCCGGCTGTTCTGGTATTCTCCTGATAAGGTGACATCCTCTCCAAACCATTCCGGAGGAATAAAGGAGCCGGCTTCTTCCAGAGAGGGAAATTCCACCTCTACCAGCTTCAGGCCCTGATAGGCGCCGGCAAAGATGTCCAGTTCCGCGGTCAGATGGGGGGAATTTGTCAGAGGGATACGGTAACGGCGCTTCTCGATGTGGATGCCGTCCGCCTTTTCCAGAAGATGCCGGTAGGCCTCTTCGTTCAGGGGCAGGTTGTACTCTTCCCTGGCCAGCAGTCCCCGGCCTTTGTAGGTCAGATAGTATTCCTCGTCCTCCCGGCGGATGCGCACTACCGGATCTGTGCAGAGGTAGGCCTGCTCAATTTGATGGGAAGGAAAATCCTGGTAGTTTTCCGGCAGCTGCCGGACCAGATACTTGCGTTCGATTTCCATGGCTAAACTCCTTTGTTTTGATTTTGCGCTGTAATTGTTTTGAACGGTTGCCGTAATTTTAGCATTTTGCCCAACGGCAAGGAAAAAATCCAATTCTTATCATACCATTTATCACTTTTCAAAAAAAGAGGTAAAATGATATAATACAAGATAGCGGTTCGGGACGGCGGGAAAACGAGAGCAAAAACGTGCGCTAAGCATGCTTATGAGCCTTCCTGAACGATTACATGTTGTGTGTACAAAGGAGGACAAATACATGTGTAAGGTTTTGGCGTTTCTGGCCGATGGTCTGGAGGAAGTGGAATGTCTGGCAGTGGTAGACGTACTGCGCAGAGCGGACATTGATGTGACTCTTGTATCCATGTCAGGGAATAAGCAGGTGACCGGTTCTCATGGAATTACCATTGTTGCGGACGCTCTCTATGGGGAAACGAATCCACAAGAAGCGGATCTGCTGTTTTTGCCGGGAGGAATGCCGGGAACGGCAAATCTGAAAGCCCATAAGCAGCTGGGAGAGGCCCTGGAAGAGGCGAACCGTCAGGGACGGCGTATTGCCGCGATCTGCGCAGCCCCCAGTGTTTTGGGAAGCCTTGGACTGCTGAAGGGAAAAACGGCCACCTGCTATCCGGGCTATGAGGAACAGCTGGACGGAGCCTCCTGCAGTCAGGCGGGAGTGATTACCGATGGAAATATCACCACAGCAAGAGGACTGGGGTATGCTTTGGATTTGGGAATCGAACTGGTACGCCTGTTTTCCGGAAGCGAACATGCCGCAAAGGTGAAGCGGGCCATTCAGTACGAGCGGTAGCGGAAAATATAAAAAAGGTCTAGTATTTTTTTCAGTGCTATGATATAATGCTACCTTGAAGTGTAGCGCCCTCATTGGAAACGGGCGAATCACATATATTTAAGGAGGAACCCATCAATGAGTGTACAGGTGGAGAAACAGGAAAAGAACATGGCGAAGCTGACGGTGGAAGTGCCGGCAGAGCAGTTTGTGGACGCGATTAAGAAGGCTTACAATAAAAATAAGAACCGCTTTAACGTTCCGGGATTCCGCAGAGGCAAGGCCCCCCAGATGATGATCGAGAAGATGTACGGCGTAGGCGTATTCTATGAGGATGCAGCCGACGAGGCCATCAATGAGACCTATGCGGAAGCGATGAAGGAAAGCGGGCTGGATATCGTTTCCAGACCGGAGATTACGATCGAGCAGATCGAGAAGGGCAAGGCTTTCATCTACACTGCTACCGTTGCGGTGAAGCCGGAGGTTACCCTGGGACAGTATAAGGGCATTGAGGTAGAGAAGGCAGACGCAGAGGTAAAGGAAGAGGACGTTGAAGCAGAACTGAAGCGGGTACAGAACCAGAACGCCAGACTGATCAGTGTTACTGACCGTCCTGTGGCTAAGGACGATCAGGTTGTAATTGATTTCGACGGCTCCGTAGACGGAAAGGCATTTGACGGCGGAAAGGCGGAGGATTATCCGCTGACCATCGGCTCTCACGCTTTCATCGACACCTTCGAGGATCAGTTGATTGGAAAGAATATCGGCGAGGAGTGCGAGGTTAACGTGACTTTCCCCCAGGAGTATCATGCCAAAGAGCTGGCCGGAAAGCCTGCCGTATTTAAGGTGAAGATCAAGGAGATTAAGGTGAGAGAGCTTCCGGAGCTGAACGATGAGTTTGCCAGCGAGGTTTCTGACTTTGAGACTCTTGAGGAATACAAGAAGGATGTAGAGGCAAAGATTGCCGAGAGAAAGCAGAAAGCAGCCGCTACTGAGAACGAGAACCGGGTTGTGGACAAGGTGGTTGAGGGAGCTTCCATGGAGATCCCGGACCGCATGATTGACGGACAGGTGGAGAACATGATTCAGGACACCGCCCGCCGGATGCAGAGCCAGGGACTTGATCTGCAGCAGTACTTAAAGTACACAGGCATGACGCTGGACCAGATGAAGGAGCAGGCTCGTCCTCAGGCAATTAAGCGGATTCAGACCAGACTGGTGCTGGAGGCGGTTGCCAAGGCGGAGAATATCCAGATTTCAGATGAGAAGCTGGATGAGGAGATTGGAAAGATGGCTCAGTCCTATCAGATGGAGGCGGACAAGTTAAAGAGCTATATGACCGAACAGGATAAGGACCAGATGAAAGAGGATTTGGCTGTGCAGGAGGCCGTTGACCTTCTGGTAGCTGAGGCTAAGCTGGTTTAAACTGCAAGCAGGATGAAAGTGCAAGGGGATTCTTTTAAGGCCGGCCCGGTCTGAAAGGGATCTCCTTGTTTGTGACAGCCCCGAAGACGGGGCGTTGATTTTTTCGTGACGAGGAGGATCGAAGGATGAGTTTAGTACCCTATGTCATTGAGCAGACCAGCCGGGGAGAGCGTTCCTATGACATTTATTCCAGGCTGTTAAAAGAACGGATTATTTTCCTGGGAGAGGATGTAAACGATGTGTCCGCCAGTCTGATTGTGGCTCAGCTTCTGTTTCTGGAGTCTGAGGATCCAGGCAAGGACATCAACCTTTATATCAACAGCCCGGGAGGTTCCGTGACCGCAGGTTTTGCGATTTACGATACGATGAATTATATCAAGTGCGATGTTTCCACCATCTGCATCGGCATGGCGGCCAGTATGGGAGCGTTCCTGCTTTCCGGCGGCGCAAAGGGAAAGCGCTTTGCCCTGCCTAATTCTCAGATTATGATTCACCAGCCCTCCGGCGGCGCCCAGGGGCAGGCTACGGAAATTCAGATTGTGGCGGAGAATATTTTAAAGACGAAACGCAAAATCAATGAGATTCTGGCAGCCAATACCGGAAAGCCCATGGAAGTCATCGAGCGGGATACGGAGCGGGACTACTATATGTCCGCCGCTGAGGCGAAGGATTACGGCCTCATCGACCACATTTTGACCAATCATTAAGGACAGACTAACCTCTGAATGGAAAGGTAAGG
>ERZ1643247.1596-NODE-1596-length-20254-cov-8.234021_pt1 | contig 20254 bp, 15 predicted proteins | sample MGYA00579264_ERZ1643247 | MGnify/ENA primary metagenome ERZ1643247 (study PRJEB29033, sample SAMEA4952262) | chicken gut metagenome | biome: Broiler Chicken; feature: Gastrointestinal Tract; material: Caecum | place: Ireland | collected 2018 | study: Broiler... | reverse complement strand
AGATTCCGGAACGGAATAAGGATCCCACATCCCATATCTCCGTCCCATTCTATCCGGGAATTCTGAATATTTCCTATATTTCTTAATCTGGGTTCATTTTGACAAATCCGAATTTCAGTACTTTCTTCTGTAAATAACGACTCCGCATCCTGCCAGTACAAGAAGGGAAATCACAGCTGCCGCTGCTTCCGGAATCACACTTGTCTGATCTCCGGTCTGTGCCGCCGTTGTCACATTCTGATCCGCTGATCCGCTGCCGCTGTTTCCATTTTCACCGGTATCTGATCCATTTGAATCGTTTCCTGTATCTGATGTTCCGGGTTTGTCCGTATCCTGTCCGGGTCCGGTCGTTCCCGGCGTATCTTCATCATCCTGTCCCGGATTGTCCGGGTTCTCTGTATCCGGGTTATCCGGTTCTTCCGTTCCGGGTTTGTCCGGTTCTTCTGTTCCCGGATTATCCGGTTCTTCCGTTCCGGGATTATCCGGTTCTTCTGTTCCCGGATTATCCGGATCTTCCGGTTCGCCCGGCTCGCCGCCCGGTTCCTCCTCAATCTTCACAGTCACTGTCACCGATGCGCTGACTGTTTCATCTGCAGCTGATACAGCTGTAACTGTCAGTTCCTCCGCAGTTTCATCGTCTCCTACTGTAAGGACGCCGTCCGCGCTGATCACCGTACTGACGCTCTTGGCTCCTTCTACAGACCAGATCACATCCTGGGAAGGATCATTCCGGCCGGTTACCTCTGCGGTAAACTGCCGGCTCTGTCCTTTCTCAAGCTCTGCGGAATCGGGAGTAATCACAACACATTCCACAACAGGATCTTCGCTTCCCGGCTGATCGCTTCCGGATCCGTCTGCGGTGTAGCCTTCTGCATATGCAACTGTTAATCTGCCATCCTGAACAGCAAAGTCATAACCGCCGCTTTCCAGCTCCAGCTTCACGGTCATCCGGCCGTTGTGCTCTGCCGCTTCCACGCCGGATACGCCTTCCACTGCTTCGAATCCTTCTATGGCGCTTTCATCCACCGGAAGGTAAAGTGTTGCAGTTGTATTTGCCGGTATTACGGTGTGATAAGTTACAAGTTCTGCATTTTCTCCTTCGCCCCGGCTTGTCCAGGCTGAAGTAATCGTTCCCAGATATGAATCATAGGTTCCTTCCACGGAATTGATTCTTGCCTGATCATTGTAGGCGGCTCCGGTATCCGGCGTAGGCTGGAGGATAATGTGTCTGAATCCCGGGTTCTCTTCATCTGCCGCGATTCCGGCCATATACCGGTACATCCACTCTACAACCGCGCCGTATGCATAATGATTAAAGGAGTTCATCTCCGAATCCCCGAACCCTACGCCCTCTGTGTAGGAATTCCAGCGCTCCCATACCGTTGTTGCTCCTGCTTCTACTTCGTACAGCCAGGAAGGCTGCTCGTCCTGGAGCAGAAGGTCATAGGCCACATCCGCATACCCGTTGTCGGAAAGAACAGGAGTGATTACATTGGCGCCCAGGAATCCGGTAGCCAGTGTGTTCCCGCCGTAATCTGCACGGATGCTGGATTCGCCCGGATTTTCATTACGGATGTTTTCAATAAGAAGCTCCTCTGCCGCCTCTTTCATTTCATCACTGTCATAATAGCCTAATTTGAGCATCCACAGAAGAGAGGTCTGAGAGTTATCCTCCCATACGCCGCCTTTCATGGGACTTCCGTCCGGGTTGCGGCCCTGGCCGAAGAACTGATAGTTCTGCGTAGCAGTGTTTCCTGAATCAATCACCAGATTGCCGTCTTCAAATGTTACATAGCTGTCAAGAAATGTCTCCTTCAGAGCCTCAAATTTCTGTTCATATTCATTCTGCTTTTCTGTCTCACCCAGAACTCCCGCAATTCTGCTCATCAGCATGGTCACATATCCGTAATAGTAATCGGAAATAACTTCCACACTGGTTCCCTGGAAGGACAGCCAGTCGCCGTAATTGTTTCCGCCGCCCAGATCAAGGGGAGCGTGGTTTGCCCCGTGTTCATGCGCCTGCATGGTATCCATATAATGTACCATGGCGTCCCAGTTTTCTCTTAAGACGGATTCATCTCCGGTCTGCTGGTACAGCACCCACGGATTGATAATTCCCACGTCGCTCCAACCTGCGCCCCAGTTGCTGAAAAAGCCTGTCAGATCATCTATTACGGAAGGAACATATCCTTTGATCATAATATTTTCTGACATAATATCCTGCAGATCGCTTAAGAACGGCACGGAATTAAAATTATAAACCGCAGTCTGAGCGAAGGCCTGTGTGTCCCCGGCCCATGCCAGACGTTCATCTCTCTGGTTGCAGTCCGTCGCTGTAGTAAAGTAGTTGCTGAGCTGACCGTAAATTACGTTTGAGAAAAGCTTATTTACACTCTCATTGTTTGTCACAATGTTTCCGGTCTGCTCGCTCACAGATGACAGTGCTTTTGACTTTGCGGAATAGATGGTCACAGGATCTGTCGCCGTAATCTCAATATACTGATATCCGAAGAACGACATGGACGGTGTATACTGCTCTCTTTCCTCACCGGCAAACGTGTAAACTACAGAAGTTCTTGCTCCGCGCACACTTTTCCGGTACAGGGATCCTCTCGGTCCGTCTGCCTGGGTAGCGCCGTTTCCGGAAGCGCTTCCGTCGTTCAGCATCTCTCCGAAACGCATGGTAAGCTGTGTGCCTTCTGCCCCGGCGAATTCCATCTGGGGAACCGCGGACATATTCTGGCCCATATTAATAATCATAGTCTGGCCGGGATTCAGGGTAATACCTCCGCCCAGTCCGTCCGCCTGGCTGATTACATTTACTTCTCCTCCCGGATATTCGGAAGTTTCTTTCTTTCCCTCATATACAGTAACTGATACCGGATCTGCGTCATAGGCAGGGACAAATCTGCCCGGAATTCCCACCTGGGCGCGGATATCTCCGTCAAATGTTGTAGTAGACATGGCTGTTTTCGTGGAACGGATAAGGCCCTCGTCTTCTGACGCCAGTTCCGTCCAGCTCTGCCCGTCTGCGGACGTCTCCACAGTATAAACTTTCGGATAGTTCGGACATACCCCTTCGGTAAGGGATGTCTTTAAAGTCCGGGCATACATTCTGATCTCAGATACGCTGACCGGAGTATCAAAAGTCATTGTAATATGAATAGGATTGTCCAGAACCGGACCGTTGGAGCCGTAGCTCAGAATATCGGAAGAATATCCCCGGTCGGTTTCTTTGCCATAGTCTCCGTCCGTCAGATTTGCCTGTGCCCACTGGTCAACTCCCGGAACGCCATTGGTATCGATGGAGATCTCAGCCTCTGAAGCATAATTATTTCCCGCCGCATCCAGCGCTTCCAGTTCCATAATCTGAAGGCGGTTTTCATTATCCTCCGCTACTGCAGGACCCAGTCCGGATATGGATATGCGCAGATGCTGCGTCTTCGTTTCCTCAAAGCTGCTTCCCGCGTAAATCTCCTGATCCGGATATTTCACGGTATTTCTTACCGCCCCGCTCTCCTGGCCGGTGAGAACATCCGTCCACTGCTGTCCGTCGGAAGACACCTGCAGGGTATAGTTCTTCGGATAATCCGGACACTCCTGACCGGAGATGGAATCAGCCTGTACTCTGGGATACATTCTTAACGTCCGGAACGACTGCTCACTTCCCAGATCGAATTGGATTGTAATGGGAGCAGAAGAAAGATCATATTCTGTTCCATTGTGCCCGAGAATGTTTGAACTGTAGCCATAATCCGAATCCGTCCCGTAATCTCCATCGGTCAGATAATCCGGCTGCCATGCATCATAGCCTTCAAATACATCTGACACGCTCAGCGCGCCGTCCTCTGTTGTCAGACCGGCTACCATATTGGTTCCCTCTTCATTCAGAAGTTCCACCTCCATAATCTGCAGGCGGTTCTCATTGTCTCCTGTCGTCGCCGGTCCTGTCTTATTGACAGTCAGACGGACATATCTGGCGTTCTGCTCATCAAACGTATTTTCAATAACAGGGATCCGGATGTCCTCGGTATTTTCAGCATTGCACCAGCTGCTGTCGTCATATCCGGCCTGGGTAAAATCCCCCAGCTCCTCTGCCAGTCGGGCGTCATAATCTTCCCCGTAGTAAATTCCGTTCCGGATAATTCCGCCGTCCAGCGTTCCTTTCCAGTCGGAAGTATTGGTAACGATATCCTGCCGGCTTCCATCCGTATATGTAACTTTCAGCCATGCTTTCACTGCAGGCTGCGCGGAGGTTGTGGCAAGTCCGAATTTCCATCCGTTCCCCGCGAGAACAGAAACTGCAGCAGTATCTTCTCCTTCCAGAAGGGAAGTCACATCATAGGTCTGATATCCAAGACTTACATTGCCGTTTCCGTACCCCGGATTCATATGATGATATTCCGTATTTCCTTCCGCATCCACTGTTCCTGCCCGTTCTCCGTTAATGTACGCCTGGTAAGCCCCAAGAGCCGTAATATAAAGCCTGGCCGAAGCCACCTGGCTCTGAAGCTTCTGCTCCGTACGGAATATGGGCGCTGAGCTGCTCTGGTTCAGACGGATAAACTCTGCGTTCTTCCATGTATCCTGATTTGTAACGCCGGTCTCAAAAGTTCCCATATCTGAAGTTGCGGAAACTCCGTCTTCATCCCAGACCGTAACGGTCCACTGATATGCCGTGCCCTCCTCAAGGGGCGTCTCTCCTCCGTAGGGGATTCCCACGGAATCGCTGCTTTCCACTTTACCGCTGTCCCAGACCGGTTCTTCGTCTCCCGCCCGGTACACCTGAATCCGATATGCACTCTGCATTTTTCCTATAATTCCGGAATTCATCCGCCATCCGAAGTGAACAGAATCCGCTTCTATTCCGATGGGATTCTGAAGATAGTCCGTAGTCATCCCGGAAACAGAAAAAGCTGCCTCTTCGGCAGCAGATACAGAAATCGAAGTACATACCAGACAAGCGGCCATAAAAAGCGCTAATGTCCTTTTCTTCATTTCTCATTTTCCTCCTGCCCTTAGTTAATCTACGACACTTTTAGCATATCACGGGCTGTTTTTGCTGATCAAGGGCAATTATTTCATATATGTGGTAAAATTTTACGCATTTTGATTAATTTTCAGTGCTTATACGCAATATCTTTATCTATTTTGACAATTTTATATGCTTTTCAGGCATGAGACCATATAAAATATAGCCGGATTTTAATTAATCCGGCTAAACTCTATTCCCGCTCCATCTGCTTCTATAGAAATACAGAACCGCCCGGGATAGTATCTTGTTGTAAATACATACTGTCCGTCATTAATGAATACTTCCACAGAAGATACATCTGCAAGAATCCGGACATTTTCCACTTTTTCCATCTCTGCATACCGCAGTCCCCGTCCGGCAGAAACGGAAGTCCTGCTCTGATCCGTAAACCGCATCTCAAACCGGCCTTTCCGGTACTCCAGCACAAGTTCTTCCGCCAGAACCGCCCGGAATTGATTCTCCCGGATGCCGCTGACAGAAACCTGGTACGTAGAGCAGCCGTCCTGTTCATAACGGCTTCCGGTCTTTTCCTCCGGTATGAGGTGCTCCTGCAGTTCCCGGACCGGGCGCTGGCACACCTGTCCGTCCCGGACGAAGATCTCTCTTGGGAACGTAAAGCAGTGCTGCCACCCCTCATCCAGAGTCCGGTTCGTATATTCCTCACAGTCCGGCATTCCCATCCAGCCGATCTGAATCCGTCTGCCGTCCTCTGTCTCAAAACTCTGAGGCGCATAGTAATCAAATCCATAATCCCAGAGCTGATATTCGGAAAGACTATATTTATCAAGAATGTCGCCGTCCACAGCAAACCATCCGGACTGATATACATTCCGGCTGTCCCATACGCCGCCTGTCAGCCCCTGAACGGAAGCCGACAGGATCTTCCTGCCGTCCACGGTAAAATAATCCGGGCACTCCCACATATATCCGAAAGGTTCCTCTGTCTCAATCCGGCCGCAGTATGTCCAGTCTCTTTTATCTTCCGACCGGAAGAGTACGGCTGTCCCCACATGATCTTTCCTGCGGGCCCCCTGGATCATATAATAGGCATCCTGTTCTTTCCAGACTTTCGGATCCCGGACATGAAGGGTCAGGTCAGAAGGATAATCACTGTTTCGCATCAGTTCTTCTTTCCTGCCGAAAGTGTGCCCGTCCCGGCTGACCACCAGACAGGTATTGGCCTCCCGGCCGGTGTTAATATAGTCGTAATCTCCGTCCAGCTTTACATTTCCCGTATAATACAGGTACATGGCACCGTCTTCAACCAGAGCGGCCCCGGAATATACGCCGTGGCAGTCAAACGGCTGATCCGGGTACATACTGACCCCTTCGTACTTCCAGTCAACCATATCTTTGCTGGTACAGTGTCCCCACATTTTCACGCCGCCCTCTGCATTAAAAGGAGAGTACTGAAAAAAAGCGTGATAAATTCCGCCGTACTGGCAGAGTCCGTTGGGGTCGTTCAGCCACCCTGTCGGCGGCATAAGGTGAAATTTCTGCCGGAATCTTCCATCTGAAACCGCGTTTCGTTCCGCAGCCTCTGTCAGACTCGTCAGGTCTTTTGTCAATGCATTCATACTCTGTCTCCTGTTACATCTGTGAAAATCTCCGCCCGGCAGGACTTCCGTCCCGCCGGAGCAGGGATCCTGTTTCTTTATTTTTCCAGCTTCAGAATGGGCTGATCCGTTCCGGTTTCTCCCGGAGCCGCTTTTTCCACCGAATGGAACTGATCTGCATTGGTCAGAATAATCATAGTTGTAACCGGATATCCGGCTGCTCTGATCTGATCCAGATCTGCCTCAATAAGCACGTCCCCGGCATGGATCTTATCGCCGTCGGATACTTTCTTTATAAATCCCTTTCCATCCATCTTCACCGTATCGATTCCTACATGGATCAGAAGCTCTGCTCCGGATTTTGTCGTAATGCAGACCGCATGGCCCGTATCAAATATGTTCATTACTTCGCCGTCGCAGGGCGCTGTGATCTTTCCGTCCGAAGGCTCTACCGCGACTGTGGTTCCCAGAAGCTCGGAAGCAAATGTCTCATCACTCACCTGATCTGTGGGAATCACTGTTCCTGCGACAGGACTCACAATCGTTTCTTCTGTCACTTCTTCCTTCTCCGAAGACGTCTCTGTTTCATCTCCGGATGTTTCCAGCGCCGGAGTCTCTGTTCCCGCATCGGCGGCCGCCTCCGGTTTCTTCTGATCTTTATAAAGTACAAATGATATTACAAATGCAACGCCTACAGCAATCAGCATCTCAATCAGATACTGAACCGGCTGATCCAGACAGAGCAGGATTCCGAAAATGCCGGTTACACCGGTACCCTTGGCTCCCAGATGTACAACTGAAGCATAGAGAGCTCCGCATCCGCCGCCGATACATCCTGCAATAAACGGCCGGAAGAATCTTAAGTTCACACCAAAGATTGCCGGTTCCGTAATTCCCATGAACGCACTCAGGGAAGACGGCAGAGCAAGGGATTTCACTTTTTTATCTTTTGACTTGACTGCCACTGCCAGAGCCGCAGCGCCCTGCGCCACATTGGCCGCACTTGCCAGCGGGAGCCAGTATGTAACACCGTACTCCGCCAGCTGTCCGATATCAATGGCCGTGTACATCTGATGGATACCGGTAACAACCGTAGGCGCATACAGTCCTCCCATTACAAGACTTCCCAGTCCGAGAGGCAGAGTTAAGAGCCACTGGATGCCGTACAGAACAGCGTTTTCCGCCCAGACAAATATGGGGCCGATCACCGCCAGGGTAAGATATCCTGTCACAAATACACTGACCAGAGGGGTCACGAACAGATCCAGTACTTCGGGAACGATCTTGTGCAGCCGTTTTTCAATAAACGCCAGCAGCCATACCGCGATTACAACCGGAATTACATGTCCCTGGTATCCGACCATATCGATATCATACAGGCCGAAGAACACCGGCTGCTTCTGAAGCACGCCCTCTGTTGCAACGGTATATGCATTCTGCAGCGACGGGTTAATCATAATCATACCGATCACCGCGCCCAGATACGGGTTGGCGCCGAAAGCCTTTGCCGCGGAAAATGCAATCAGAATCTGCAGGAATGTATATGCCGTGTTGCTGAACAGATTTGCAAATACGTAGATCGAACTGCTGGTATCCATGGAAATAAATCCGTTTTTAATCATGAAATCCAGAGAATTCATAATTCCCATCAGGAAACCGCTGGCAACGATAGCCGGTATAATGGGCACGAAAATATCTCCCAGAAGCTTAATAGCCCGCATAAACACATTCTGTTTCTGTGCCGCCGCCTCCTTGGCCTCTGCCTTGGAACTTGCCGTAATGCCTGCAATGGCAATAAACTGGTCAAACACTTTGTTTACGGTTCCGGTGCCCAGAATTATTTGGAGCTGGCCGGATGCCTCAAATACACCTTTTACACCTTCTACATTTTCCAGTGCTTCTTTGTCCGCCTTGCTGTTATCGGCAATCACGAGACGAAGCCGGGTGGCGCAGTGTGCTGCTGAGACAATGTTTTTGCTTCCGCCCACGAGATCCAGGATCTCCCGGGCTGTCTTCTTGTAATCCATCCTCATTCTCCTTCCTGTATATATGAAATCGTTTTCATACTCTTTATGTAAAAATAATAAGAAAAAAAATGCCATTTGTAAAGATGGCATTTTTACTGATATTTTACATGTGCAATTGTAAATAGTGCACGAAACCGTTTTCACACCCGTTTTTCATACGGCCGGATCCTGCAGCGCCTCATATCAACGGACCGCTTCCCGTTCGTCCTGCTGCCCTGCGCCCCAGCCCGCGGCTTCCACAAACTGAAATCCCAGCTTCATTTCCACCGGAATCTGCTCTTCCTTCTCCACCACGTCCAGGAGCAGCTCTGCTCCCTTAATTCCGCTTGTTTTATAGGCAAAATGAACCGTCGGAATCCCGCCTGTAACTGCTTTTAAAAACTGATTGTCGCCAAATCCCGTAACTTTAACGGGAGAATCTGCGAAAAGATATCTCCCTGTCCCGGCGGCTGCTTCTTCTCCATCCGGCTTCTTCTCTTTCTGATAATCCAGAATGGCTTCCATAGCGCCTGCCGCTATAGTATCTGTGGCACAGGATATGACAACGATATCATCTTTCTTCTTCAGAAGATCCATGGCTGCCTCATACCCGGACTCCATGCGGAACCGGGAAATCCTCCGGTACTCTTCTTCCAGTTTCTGTCCTTCCGCCTTCAGGCCGGCCCGGAAGCCGTCTTCTCTTGCAGCGCCGGCTGCCTTATCTTCCCGGGTAACACCGATATAGGCCGCCTTGCCTCCCGGGTGAAGAGCCAGCGCCCGGCCCACCGCCCGGCCCATGGCCTTTCCCGCGCCAATATCGTCATGATATACGCAGTTGGCCAGTCTGGTATACTGGCCGATTACGACGACAGGAACCCGGGATTCCTTCAGAAACTTTCTGTGCCGGGCCGTGATCATGGTACCGATCAGAATAATCCCGTCTACGGGATAATTTTCAAAAATCTTCATATACATGACTTCTTTATCCGCCTGGTTGTCCGTACTGGCAAGAAGCATCTGATACCCCCGCTCTGAAAGGACCTGGCCCACCCCTTCCGTAACCCGGCTGATGGATTCGGAATTGATCTTCGGAACGACCACTCCTACCAGACATGTCTTCTTCGTCCGGAGAATTCTGGCCTGTACGGAAGGCTGGTATCCGGTTTCCTGAATCACCTTCTTAATCCGCTCCTTCTTCTCGCCGCTGACATATCCCCCGTTCAGATACCTGGATACCGCGGCGCTGGACACGCCGGCAAGCTGTGCGATTTCTCTGATTGTCATTTTACTGTGCTCCTTCCGGAAAAGCAGATTTTTCAATCCGCTCAGATATATTTTTTCAGATCTGACAGGACATCCGCCATAGTAATGGCCTTCAGTTCCCGTTCCATTGCTTCCTGCACCCGGAGCAGTTTGTCGTCCAGAATATTGTGAATATTTCTTCCTACCGGACAGCCGGGGTTGGGATTCTCGTGGAAATGGAACAGCGTATTTTCTTCTATACACTCCACGGCCCGGTATATATCCAGAAATGTAATCTCTTCCAGAGGTTTTATCACCGCCGCTCCGCCGGTTCCGCGCTTCACTTCGATCAGACCGGCGTCCTTCAGCTGGGACAAAATCCGGCGGATAATAACCGGATTTACATTGATACTGGCAGCCAGAAAATCGCTGGTAATCTTATATTCTTCTTTAAATGTCTCCATACAGGTCAGCATATGGACGGCAATGGTAAATCTGCTTGAGATCTGCATAACGCACTCTGCTCCTTTCTCCCGAACCGCGTCTGCCGCAGCATGCAGGATCGCTCTTTGAGTTTATAACCTTCATTTTACCTGCTGTTTCCTGCAGTGTCAATTCCTGCAGACCGGCATGATTTTACCGCATCATTTCCGCCTCGTACAGATCCCGGTCCGTATCTTTAAACACATTGAAAATAATCCGGTCAAAAGCCGGACCATGCTCTCTCAGAAATAGGGTCACCGTATCCACTGCGATCTTCGCCGCCTCGTCATTGGGAAAATGAAACTCTCCGGTACTGATACAGCAGAATGCCACAGAGCGGATTTTATGCTCCACGCAGCATTTCAGCACATTCCGGTAGCAGCTTCTCAGCTCGTCCTTCCGTTTCTGATCCAGGCTGCCCTCCACAATGGGACCGACTGTGTGAATCACATAATCTGCGGGCAGATTGTACCCCTCTGTCAGAACAGCCTGACCGGCGGGCTCCTCATAGCGGGCGCCATACTGTATCCGCCGGCGGTTCATATAGTGGCTGCAGGCTTCCCTGAGTTCAATGCCCGCCGCGCTGTGTATCGCATTGTCTATACACCTGTGGCAGGGCACAAAGCATCCCAGCATCTGCGAATTGGCCGCATTGACAATGGCTCCCACCTGCAGCCTCGTAATATCTCCCTGCCAGACAGAAATTTTATCCGCATACGGATGGGCGCTCCCGTATTGTTCCGCTGCCGTGGGAATGTCCTTAAGCTCCACGATTCCTTTTTCTTTCGCCTCCTCAGTCAGAAACTCGTCCTGCACTTTCACCACATTTCCATCCATTTTTCCGGGCATCCGGATATTCATAAGAGCCCGCAGCGCCATTCTCTTTTCCGTGTAATCCTCTCCCGTCTCCAGATCTGTGTATCTGCCGGAATCTTCCTTAAATTCATGGAGAAGATAATCCAGCCGTTCTTCCTGTTTCTTATCTGCTCCCATCATTCTTCGCCTCTTTTCTGATGTCCTCTATACTTCTTGCAATGTCCTCGTTGATTCCCACTGCCCGGCTGCCCAGACTTTCCGGTACGATGGCCTCCCTGAGATTCAGGCGGACCAACGACCAGTTCTCGTTTTCTCTGACCATTTTTTCAAAGGGAAAACGGATAATCGTAGGCGTATTAAATCCCACGCCCAGCTCCAGAAGGAGAGTTTTTCCTTTCCCCAGTTCCTTTAAAAATGCAGCGTACCTGCCTGCCGCCTCATTCCAGTGTTCATCCTCCACAAAATACTGGTCGCTCCTTAAGTGCATGGCCATATTTCCGCCGCAGACCGGACAGCGGGGCACCAGTTCCGACGGGATCTTACAGTTTTTCCGCGCCCGGTTCATCTTCTGGAACAGCTCCACGGCGTCATATACTTTGTCGTGGCAGCCTTTCTCACACTGAATCTCCCCGTAGTCTCCCTGGGTGGCGAAAATATTTTCATCCGCAAAACCAGCCTTCCAGAACTGGTGGTCCACATTGGTGGTCAGAACGAAATGGGGCTTATCCTTTACCAGCTCATAAACCGTCCGATAGAGGGGCATGCCCGCCGGCTCGATCCCGTTGAGATATGCGTGTTTTGACCAGTACCCCCACTTTTCTTCCTCCGATGGGAAGGGATAAAAACCTGCGCTGTACATGTCCGGCATAGCTTCCCGGCCATATTTTTCTATAAATTCCCCGAAGTTGTCCCGGAAGCGTTTTCCGCCGTAGCTCAGGCCCGCCGCCGTGGAAAGCCCTGCTCCCACGCCGATGATCACTGCGTCCGCCTGTTTCAGAAGAGCCGCCGCCTCTCTGATCTGCTCTTCATAAGGCATATGCTGGAACACATAATCCCTGGCCGGCACACCGCTTAAAAACTGCATAAAATCCACTCTCTTTGTCTGTTTTTTCCGGTTTAATATCTGAATTGCCATATCGTCATCCATCCTCCTCTTCCCCGGCCGCCGCAATGAAGTCCGTGTATCCCGCATAGAGCCGGCTCTATTGTAATATTTATTATTACATCTCTATTATCAAGATAACACCTTGTCATTGTAATGTAAATAGTTACATTAATACCTGACGAAACTCAGTCCGAAAGAGTGAATGAAAAAAGATGGGACCTGGAGCTGTAAAGCTTCAGATCCCGTCTTTCTAGTTCAATAATTTATTTCCCTTCTCACAGATTTCATAAATCTCGTCGTACTTTTCCTCAATCAGAGGCGTTATCTTCTCTGTCTGCCGTCTGACGCCTGCTTTGTACAGGAAATACGGAAGGATCCAGCCCAGGAAGCCCGGGACTGCCAGAATAATACACAACAGGATATGCGGAGGCTGCGCCGTCACTGCAAATGTAGAACCGGCCATAAATGCCGTACCCAGGATACCTACTGTCAGAGCAAGCATGAATGGACGGGATGTTTTTTCTTTCTCCAGATTCCCGATTTCCGCAACACATGCTTCAAAATTCCTCTGGAGTCTGGTCAGCTCCATTTTATTAAGGATCCTGCGGTCACGTTTCAGCCGGATAACGATTTTTCTGTGCTGATATGTCCCGTTATTTGCGGAATACTTTTCCGCTGTAACCGGCATTACATTTTCATCAATCTCCCAGCCGAAATTTGCATATCCGTCCATGAGAAAAGACGCCTGCGTAATATCTGCGGTCACTTCCTTATATTCAAACGCAATAAAACTGCCGTTTCTTCTCTTTGTCTGTTCCATCTGATCACTCCCTTTGATCCTTTGCCTGTATTTCCCCTGCTGCCGGAATCCTTACCGTAAATGTACTCCCGCTTCCCGCTTCACTGACAACACTGATCTCCCCGTTCATCAGCACGAGGATCCGCCGGACGAGGGCAAGCCCCAGCCCGTTGCCTTCCTGGGAATGGGAGGTGTCCCCCTGGTAAAATTTATCAAAAATGTGGCGGATACTCTCCCTGCTCATCCCGCATCCCGTATCCGTCACTTCCACCACTGCGTATCCGTCGGAGAACGTCTGCCGGACCGCCACACGCCCGCCGGGCTCTGTGAACTTGATCGCATTGGAGAGCAGATTGTTCCAGACCAGTTCCATCAGGCTCTTATCCGCATCTACGACTGTTTTTTCCTCCAGATCCACTTCCAGATCCAGATCTTTTTCATCCCACATTTCTTCATAGTTCAGAATGCACGCTTCAAGCTGGCCGCACAGATCGTATGACTCGATCTCCGGGTCGATCTGCTGATGCTCCAGTTTGTTCAGACGCAGAATATTGCTGATAAGGCTGGATAGACGTCCTGCTGCCTCCTCTATATTCCGCGCGTATTCCAGCCGGTCTTCCTCCGTTCCTTTTCCGGTCTGAAGAAGCTCGGCATAATTCTTTATAATTGCAATCGGAGTCTTCATCTCATGGGAGACATTCGATACAAAATCCGTTTTCAGTGTCTCCACGCTGCCCAGCTCCTCCACCATCTTATTGAAATCCAGAATCATAACGTCCAGATAATCCAGTCTGTCAGATGTATGGATAGTGGGAACATATACAGAGAAATCTCCGTTGGCCACCTGCTCCGTCGCTTCAGCCAGTTTGTGGAGGGGCTCCTCGTAAGTATCTTTCATCTTCTTCCTCGTAAACAAAGTCAGCCCTACCGCCACACAGCTCCAGTATAATACGGGCAGCGCTGACTGCACAATATCATTCCATCCCACCTTATTCATAAATACAATCAGCCCTACGTGAAGCCCGGACATCAGGAGCAGAACCCCCAGATAGATTGCGAACAGTGAGATCGGAAAGAGACTGTCTTTTATAATGAGCTGCCCGTTTTTTCTTGTTTCTTTCCGGGCAGAAACTCCGGTATTTCTGCTGTTTCCACTCATTGCAGCACCGCCTTGTATCCCAGTCCCCGCACAGTAACGATCTTAAATCCGTCACAGCCGGACAGTTTGTTCCTTAGCTTGGTCATGTACACATCCACCGCGCGCAGGCTGGTATCACTGTCCACATCCCAGAATTCATCCATAAGCTGGGCTCTTGAAAATGTTTTTTTCGGATAGGATAACAATTTATATATGATATTAAATTCCCGTGTCGTCAGGCTGATTTCCTCTCCGTCTACCTCTGCGCTCATGCCGTCTGCATCCAGCATCAGATTACCGACGGTGATCTTTCGCTCTGTCTCGATATTGGCCCTGCGCAGAAGAGCCTGCACGCGGAGCACCAGCTCATCCAGATCAACCGGCTTAACCATATAGTCGTCGATCCCCAGCCGGAATCCCCGCTGCTTGGAGGGCAGATCATCCTTCGCGGACATAAAGAGGATCGGAATCCTCTCATTTACTTTTCTCACAGTCTTTGCAAACTCAAATCCGTCGATCTCCGGCATCATGATATCCGATATGATCAGATCATAGAGCTGACTGTACATCGCATCATAGGCGTCCCTCGCATTCAGACATCCCTTGGCCTGAAATCCGCTGTCGTTTAAATAAGTGCAGACAATCCGGTTCAGCTTCTCATCGTCTTCCACAACAAGGATCTGTATCATCTTCTCTTCCTCCGTTATTTATAATAGCAAAACAATCTTACAAAAAAGTATAGGCCGCGGCTGCATAAATGGCAAGCCCCGGAGGCCCTTTTCCTCTTCCATCCCTGTTTTCCCTTCTGAGGATACTTTCGCTGTGTTTCTGCAATGTTTCTCTTTTGTTTCTGAATTGTTAAAATTCAAGCCGGGACCGGTTGTGCATACTGAACAACGCACCGGCGGTCCCGGCCTGTTTTATCGGTACAGAATATCCCCGACTTCTCTTTATTATTTGAATCCTTTTGCCAGAGGAATCAGGCACAGAAGCAGAACAATTCCCACAATTCCGATCACAATTCCCAGAATCATATTGCTCCACACCATAGTCAGACACATGCCCACTCCCAGGGTAAGCGCTCCCACAATTCCCAGAAGTACAGTACCTATCGTCTTTCCGGACAGACGGATGGGACTTTTCTTTTCCATCTTTCTCCACACAAGCACCATGATCAGAAGAACAACCACGCCGCTCACTCCCATAACAACTCCCGGCCGGAATGCGTTCCACTCGGGAATCAGTGCCATGCACATACCCAATGCGAATAAAATACCTCCGATCGTGCTTAAAATCATTGCCACAAAACTGCTCTTTTTCATTATCTTTTTCCCTCCTGTTTTGCTTTTCTTTCTGCTTCTCTTTCCTGCTGCTCCGCTGCCAGTCTCGCCTTTGCTTCTTCTACCGTTTCGCCGTCTTTTGTCAGGAACTGGTCTACAAAAGAATCGGATATTTTCGTAAATCCGCTGACCGCGCCGTTCTCAATTTTTTTGTAGCCCCCGACTACTCCTTCCTCGATTTTCTTATAGCCGCCGACTACCGCATCGGCGATCTTTTCGTTTGCTTTTACAAGTTTTGACTTTGCCATTTTCTGTTCCTTCTTTCTCTGATATATTCTGTATTTCCTTCCGACGATATAAAGATACCGCCGTACTGTTGAAGAAACATTTCCGTTTTGTTTCCAAAATATTAATTCAAATTTTCTTTTGAAATTTTTAAAAATTAAAATCCTATAGACTAAAAAAACGTGTATGCCGCACTATGAACCATCAAGTGTGACATACACGTTCTTTTTCATCGGTTTAGATTGTCCTTGTTCTGTCTTTTACACAGAAGCCGCATTCTTACGCCATAACCGGCTTCAGTGCTTCTGCAAGCTTGTCTTTCTCTGCCTGTGCCTCTGCCAGATCTTTGCCCAGTGTTGTGTAATAGATCTTGATCTTCGGCTCTGTTCCGGAAGGACGAACGATAACAGTCTCGTTGTTTTCCAGCTTGTAGATCAGTACATTCGCCGACGGAAGGCCTGTCTCTTCCGGTTTTGTATAGTCTGTTACGCTGACTACTTTATATCCGGCAACTTCTGTCAGCGGGTTGTCGCGGAGCCCCTGCATAATTCCTGCCATCTTGTCCATTCCGCTTAATCCCGGGAATTCGAAGCTGTCAACCTTGTTCAGGTAACGTCCGTACTGAGCATAGATTTCTTCCATTCTCTGTTTCAGAGAGCTGCCGATGCTTCTGTAGTATGCAGCCATCTCGCAGATCAGCATGGAGCCGATAATCGCATCTTTATCACGTACATACGGTCCTGCCAGATATCCGTAACTCTCTTCAAATCCGAAGATAAAACGATCCACTTCTCCTGCTTCTTCCAGCTGTGCGATCTGATCGCCGATCCACTTGAATCCTGTCAGAACGCTGCGAAGCTCTACTCCGTAGTGATCTGCAACAGCGTCAGCCAGCGGTGTGGACACGATAGATTTCACTGCAACGGCTTTCTCCGGCATCGTTCCCTTCTCAATACGTCCCGCGCAGATATAGTCAAGAAGCAGAACACCTACTTCATTTCCGCTTACCAGTTCATAAGAGCCGTCCGGGCACTTCATGGCAATGCCTACACGGTCCGCATCCGGATCGGTTGCAAGCATCAGATCCGCGCCTGTCTCTTTTGCCAGGTTAAGTCCCTGCTCCAGAGCTTCAAAAATCTCCGGATTCGGATAGCTGCATGTGGTAAAATAGCCGTTCGGATACTCCTGATCCGGAACGATGGTAATATCTGTAACGCCGATGTCTTTTAATACCTGAGTTACCGGTACAAGTCCGGAACCGTTCAGAGGGCTGTACACCAGTTTCAGTCCTGCTGTCCTGCACAGACCCGGACGAACCTGTCTGGACTCAATGGCATCATAGAGAGCTCTCTTGCAGTCGTCTCCCACAAAACGGATCAGGCCTTCTTCAACACCTTCTGCAAAGGACATATATTTCGCGCCTGTCAGAATATCTGTCTTCAGAATCTCATCATATACAATGGCAGCCGCATCGTCTGTCATCTGGCAGCCATCCGGGCCGTAAGCCTTATATCCGTTGTATTTTGCAGGGTTATGGGAAGCTGTCACCATAATACCTGCGTTGCAGTTATAGTAGCGTGTCGCAAAGGAAAGGGCCGGCACGGGCATCAGGGCGTCATAAATTCTTACTTTAATGCCGTTGGCTGCCAGAACACCTGCCGCATTCTTTGCAAATACATCGCTCTTAATACGGCTGTCGTAACTGATCGCTACTGTCTGAGTGCCTCCCTGTGTCTTTACCCAGTTTGCAAGTCCCTGTGTAGCCTGACGTACTACATAAATATTCATACGGTTTGTTCCTGCTCCGAGTACACCTCTTAAGCCTGCCGTACCGAACTTCAATGCAACTGCAAAACGTTCCTTAATCTCCTCGTCATTTCCCTCAATCTTAGATAATTCCGGTTTCAGATCCGGATCTTCCAGATCCGCTTCCATCCAGCGCTTATACTCTTCCTGATACATTTTTACCACTCCTATTACTTTTCATATAATTTTTTTGTGAAAAAATCACAATACTTACTAACACTATACCATGTTTAGGGACAGACGGCAATCATTCTTGTGCGACTATTTTTCTCTTTTTCTCTGCAGTATGTACAATCCGAATCATGGGAGGGGAAAGATCTCTCCTTTGAAGTGCATGCCGGTACTATTCTCTTAAAAAACTTAATTGTCTCTTGTTTTTTCTTCTGATTTTATCTACTCTAGTAGTAAGAAGAAAATTACTTTCTTTCTGATTAATTGTGGGGGATTGATCGTTATGAACAGCAGAAAAAAAGAACAGCTCAGATACCGTGTTTATGAAATACTTGAAGTACGGAGCGGACCGGATCCGGCGGCCCGTATTTATGATTTCGTCTACCTGATAACCATTATCCTGAATCTGGCGGTCAGTATTCTTTATACATATGAAAAATACCGGGTACGGTACGGCAGCCTGTTTCTTGTTCTGGAAAACATTACTGTCGCCATGTTCTGCCTGGACTATCTTCTCCGGATGTGGACGGCAAAATATGCTCATCCCGAATCCAGCGTTCCGAGAGCGGTCCGGAAATATATCCTTTCCTTTACCGGAATTGTGGACATGCTTTCCTTTCTGCCCTATTATCTGCCGATCTTCTTTCCCTCCGGAGCGGTGGCTTTCCGAATGCTGAGGATCATGCGGGTATTCCGGCTGTTCCGGATCAATTCCTACTATGATTCCTTCAAACTGATTACAGAAGTGCTGAACAGCAAACGCCAGCAGCTCTTCTCCTCTGTATTTACCATACTGATCCTTATGGTTGCGTCCAGCCTGTGTATGTACAGCCTGGAACACGAGGCACAGCCGGAAGTATTTACCAATGCCTTTTCCGGCATCTGGTGGGCGGCCTCCACTCTGCTTACCGTCGGTTACGGGGATATCTATCCCATAACCACTCTCGGAAAACTGTTCGGTATTTTTATTACATTTCTGGGCGTGGGCATGGTGGCAATCCCTACCGGTATTATATCCGCGGGATTTGTGGACCAGTATTCCCGCATCAAGCGGATGGCCGAATACGGCCGGGAGGAAGACGTACATTTTATCAAGATTCACCTTACCGCCCGGGATCCATGGATCAACAAAAGCATTGCCCAGCTTCACCTTCCGGAGAGAGTTATTGTAGCTGTAGTGCAGAGAAACCACCGGGTGCTTGTTCCCCGGGGAAGTCTTGTCCTCAGAGAGGACGATGTAATGGTTCTGGCGGCAGAATCCTTCCAGGATAAAGAGCATATCCGGCTGAAAGAGATTACTCTTCAGAAGAACAATCCCTGGAACGGGCACCGCATACGGGACCTGGATATTTCCAGACATTCTGTTATTGTCCTTGTAAAACGAAGGGACAAAATTATGATTCCCAACGGGAACCTGCTCCTCAGAGAAGGCGATATGGTAATTCTGTATACGGAGATGCGGATTACGGAGGGAACGGAAATTGAGATATAAATACAGTTACATATATCGGTTCAGAAAAAAAGGACAGCATTTTTTGTGCTGTCCTTTCCTCTGAATTTTATTCTTCATTCCCTCTGAAGTTCTGATCAGAGAATGCCGGATGGCCGGCAATTATATAGAATAGTAATCTTTATTCTTCGAAATATTTTCAATTCTCTTATGGAGATTCTCACTTAAAAGTCTTTTCAGTTTTTCTCCGTCCTTTTCCTTTAAAGCCTCTACGTAGCTCTGATGTTCTTCGATCATTTTCTCAGCTTTTTCCCGGTTATTAATAAACTCCCGTCCGTAAATCAGTTTGAAAAATGACAGTGTATCCCACAAAGATTCTATTACCGCACATACACGGTTCATCTTGCTGATTGAATAAATAGCAAAATGAAATTTTCTGTTCTGCAGATGGATCTCTTTTGCCTGCTGTTCCTCTCTGGATACGATCTCTACATATTCATGATGGATTCTCTCCAGATGACGGATATCATCATCTGTAACTTTGCGGCACGCTTCTTCCGCCGCCATAGGCTCCAGCATATGCCGCATCATATAAATCTGCAGGATATCATCCTGATTCAGTGTCACCAGTCTCATACCCACATAAGGAATGGACTCTGCCAGCCCCATCCTGACCAGACTGTTCAGCGCTTCCCGGATCGGCATCCTGCTGACCCCCAGCTGTCTGGCCAGATCTTCTGTATTGAGTTTATCCCCCATTTTCAGTTTTCCATCCATGATCCAGTCCATCAGCACATTCAGAACCCTCATTGGCAGGGTATCTCTCTGAAGCATATCAGCATTTTCCTGGCTCATTGTCACGCGGCCGTTATTTTCTACCATGGTATCATCCCCACTCTTTCGATTTTCCTTCTCAAAGTCAAATTACTTCCTGTCCTGTCAGCTGTATCTACCATTATAGACATTTCTCCCGATAATAACAAGTAAAAGAAACACCTTTTTGAGCCCAGCCGCTGCCATTTATGTTGTAAAAAATAGGCTTCGCCTATTCAACTCCCCCTGCCCCTCAATCATGAGGGGTT